>Ga0206956_1194_pt1 | contig 13537 bp, 14 predicted proteins | sample Alteio_BWOrgHeat_35_FD_153252 | JGI IMG/M metagenome (GOLD analysis project Ga0206956, IMG submission 153252) | Enriched cells from forest soil in Barre Woods Harvard Forest LTER site, Petersham, Massachusetts, United States -... | ecosystem: Environmental > Terrestrial > Soil > Temperate forest >...
GGCCCGAGAGCACAACGAGCGTCACGGGAACTTTCGCCTCGTGCGCCCGGCGCAACAGCGCGAGGTCGTCGGCCGAGAAGTTCAAATCCGCCCGGTCGCCCTTGCCTTCGGCGTAGGGTTCCTCGGCGAGCACCGCGACAATTGCGTCGGTGTCCGCGAGATTCTCGGCTCTGGCATCGAAGGTCACCTTGCAACTGGGCGGCGTGGCGGCGCGGAGGCCGGCGAGCAGCGTGGTGCCGCCGGGCGTGACCGCGCCGTGTGAACCCTGCCAGGAAATCGTCCAGCCGCCGCATTGCGCGCCGAGATCGTCAGCCGCCGCGCCGACCACGGTGATATGATGCAGGGACTTTTTGAGCGGGAGCGCGTGGCCCTCGTTCTTGAGCAGCACGAGCGAACGCTGCACGGCCTCGCGCGCGACCGCGCGGTGGGCCGGCGAACCGAGCTGGGCGAGCAGCGCGCGATTGGCGAACGGCCGCTCGGCGATCCCGAACGCGAGCTTCACGCGCATGATGCGTAGCGCGGCGTCGGTCACCCGCGCCTCGCTCACGCGTCCGGCCCGCACCTGCTCGGCAAGGTCCGTGGCGAACTCGACGTAGTTGTTCTTCTTTCCCGGGCCATAGGGGATCATGATCATGTCGAGCCCGGCATTGACCGAGGTCACGACGTCGGCGGAAAAATCTGGCGAGAGCTGATCGATGGCGGCCCAGTCCGAGACCACGAGGCCGCGGAAGCCGAGTTCGCCCTTGAGCACATCGGTGATGAGGCCGCGCTGGCCGTGCATTTTCGCGCCGTTCCAACTGCTGTAGGAAACCATCACGGAGCCGACTCCCGCGCGCACCGCCTCGACGTAGGGCGCAAGAAACAGCCGACGCAGCGTCGGTTCGTCGCACACGGTGTCGCCTTGATCCTTGCCGCCTGTCGTGCCTCCGTCGCCGAGGAAATGTTTCGCGCATGCGAGCGCCGACGTGGGCGACGTGAGATTCGCCGTTTGAAATCCGCGCACCGCCGCCGCCCCAAGCCGGGAGACGAGCCCGGGCTCTTCGCCAAACGATTCGTAGCTGCGGCCCCAGCGTTCGTCGCGGCCGACAATCACCCCGGGCGCAAACGCCCAGGTCGTGCCGGTCGAGGCCATTTCTTCCGCCGTCACGCGTTCCGCGCGCTCGACGATCCCCGGATCGCGCGTGGCGCCGAGCGCGATATTGTGTGGAAAGATGACGGCGCCGGGGATGTTGTTGTGCCCGTGCACGGCATCGATGCCGTAGAGCAGCGGGATTTTCAGGCGCGTCGCGAGCGCCCGGCGCTGGAGCGAGTCGACCGCGTCCGCCCAGGCCAGCGGCGAATTGTCGCCGGGATCGGAGCTGCCGCCGTTCAGCACGGAGCCGAGCGCGAGCCGCGTAATGTCGTCCTCGTGGCCGGCGAGCGCGAGATAGTCGGCCTGGATCATCTGGCCGATTTTTTCCTCGAGCGTCATCTGGGCGACGATCGCCGCCGCGCGAGCGTCGACTTCACCGGAAAAAAATTTCGAGCCGTCCGCCGCCTTCAGCAAGGCGAGCGCAGGACTAAGGACAACCAAGGCAACCGTGACACAGGGGAATTTCATCCCGGCCACTCTCTCGGCGACCTCAATGCAATTCAATCCGTAGATCGGTTTACGGTAACATAAGATCCCCCTTGCTCCCAGCCCGAGGCTGGGTGACGCGCTCTGAGCCGAACTCGCAAACAGGAGTTTAGAGGTCGTTTCAAAACCTCCCCTGGCGCAGGATGCGTGGTAGCCGAAGTCGTCAGACTTTGGCTCGTGCGAGCGTTCCATGGGCCAAACTCTGACGAGTTCGGCTACAAGGTTTTGAAACGAACTCTTAGCCCAAATCGAGGAAGGCGGAGCGGAAGTGCCGTTCCGCGAATGGACGGGGTCGCTACCCACCCCACTGCTTCTACGCATCGCGTCCATCATAAGCAAATTCTCGGCGCACCGGCGTTCGATTATACGGTCAATATCCCTGTCGATGGCGAATGAGAGTCACGCCTGCGCCGGGAAGGCGTAGTGCCCAGACAAATCACGCAAAAATTTAAACCAGAGGAGGCCTTATGTCCGCCACTAAAGTAACGGAGTTTCTGGACCACAATGACGTGGGTTATGTCAGTATCATGCATTCGCGAGTGTTCACTGCGCCAGAGGTGGCCGAGTTCTCGCATGTCAAGAGTCGCGACTTCGCCAAGACGGTCGTCGTCAAAATCGACGATGTGATGGCCATGGTGGTGGTGCCCGCGGATCGCCGGATTCTCCTCGGCGACTTGCGTCAATGGCTCGCATCCGAATCCGTGCGGCTCGCGACCGAGGCGGAGCTGAGGGAGGCGTTTCCGGATTGCGAAGTCGGCGCCATGCCACCTTTCGGGAATCTTTATGGCATGCTGGTCTATGTCGCCTCGGCTCTCGCTGAAGAAAAAGAGATCGCTTTCAATGCGGGCACCTTCAGCGAGGTCATCAAACTGGCTTTTGACGATTTCGAGCGGCTGGTGCGGCCGATGATCATCGATTTTGTGACGGCGGCGTAGTCGAAATCTGTCCACAGGCCGGCATGATCGTGCACGGCCCAGGAATTGCGTTGCCCGCTGGCAACGAGGCGCGAAGCATCCGGGGCGATGCCGCGTTTGGTTCTTATCCTTGCCACGGCCGTCGCCATCGCGCTGACCACTGGCCGGGCGGCCCCGCCCGACGATTGGACTACCCTTCGCCACGAAGCCGACACCCTCGGCAAGCCAGCTTGGCGCCCAATGCTGCGCTACCTTGCCGCGCTCCACGAGCGCGCCACCCACCCGGCCGCGCCACCCTTCGAATTTGAGTGGGAGGAGATTGGTCCCGGCTACGGATACGGCCCGGCTTTCGGCCATTGGGACATCGTCCACGAGATGCTCGATGAGCTGCCTGCCTACCCTGCGCATGTGCGGCGACAATTGTTGAATGATCTGCATCTCCAGCTCGACGACGGATTTTTGCCGGGTTCCGTCTATATGCCGGGTTCACCGTCGGCGCCCGGTGCGGTCGCGGCCAGTAAAACCGCCCCCACCTTCGATCGCGGCACGCAGGGCCACCCGCCGCTCTGGGTCGTAGCCGCGGACGACTACATCGCACTCACCGGCGACCAGGCGCTGCTGCGCGAATGCTTCGAGCGTGTGACACGCCAGATCGGCTGGTTCGAGGCCAAGCGAAAAGCGGAGCCCGAGGGCTTTTTCTACAACGATATCCTGCTCCACAAATGGGAGAGCGGCGTCGATGATGGCGTGCGTTTCGATCAGGCCGCGATGGGCCCGAAAGCCTGCATCGACGCGACGTGCCACGTATATCAGCTTTACGATTACGCGGCGCGCTGGGCCCGGCAGCTCGGCGTGGACGACACGCCCTGGCGCGCGCGGGCCGACCGCTTGGCGGAATTCGTGCGCTCCCGGCTGTGGGACGAGGACAGCGGCTTTTTCTACGATATTTGGGCCATCCAGGATCCGAAGCTGCGCACCGCCGCGTTCGAAGGCTTCTGGCCGCTCGTCACGGGCATCGCGACGCCGGCCCAAGCCCGTCGCGTGATCGACGAGTGGCTGCTCAATCCTCAGCGGCTCTTCTCGAAGCATCCGATTGCGACCGTGGGCGTCACCGACCCGAAGTTTTCGCTGCGGATGTGGCGCGGGCCGGTGTGGAACAGCATGACGTACTGGGCCGCGCGCGGCTGCCTGCGTTGTGGCCGCCCCGATGCGGCCCGCGCGCTGCTCGAAGCCGCGCTCGACGACACCGCCGCTCAATTCGATCGCACCGGCACCATCTGGGAATACTTTCATCCGGCCGGCGGCCATCCGGAAGACCTGCAGCGCAAGCCCTACACGAAGCGCAACCAGCCCTGGCCCGACTATCTCGGGCACAATCCTCTCTTCGCGATGACGCGGATGTGGCAGCAGTGCGCCCCCGCGGTGCGGAAGTAGACGCATGCCTCGACGCGTCGTCCAAGGCGGAGCTCTTCGGTGCGAACGGTGCCGCTTCACTCCGCGCTGGTGCATTTGCGCCGGCGAGCGCACCATCACCTGCCCGCTGGCGATCGACGTGCTCATTCACCAACGCGAGTTCTGGCGCCCCACGAGCACCGGCCGGCTGATCGCTCGCGTGATCCCTGCTGCGCGCCACCATATCTACCGGCCTGATCGGCCGCTCGACGGACCTGCGATTCGCCTGCCCGACCGCGAACTCTGGATCCTCCATCCCTCCGGCGCCCCGCTGCCGGCGACCGCCTCGCCGCCGTCGCTGCAGATTCTTCTGCTCGACGGAGCCTGGCGCGAGGCGACGCGCATGATGCACGAGGTCGAAGGCTGGGGTCGCCTGGTGAGCCTGCCAATGACCGGGCCCAGCCGCTACCGGTTACGCCAGCAGCATGACGGCGGCAATTGTTCCACGGTCGAAGCACTGCTGTTCCTGCTCGAAGCACTCAGCCTGCCGGACGAACACACGGCCTTGCGGCTTCAATTTGAACTTCACGTTTACGCCGGCCTGCGGACGCGGGGGGACAAGGCCGCCGCAGAAGAATTTCTCGCCGATTCACCGCTGCGCGAGGCGATGCCGGAATTGCTGGCGGAGCTGAATCGACGGCGCCCACGCGAGTCGTGACCGAACCCGTCCGTGCTTGGAACTGTGGGAGGGGCTTTATGCCCCGACTTTCGCGGCCGACGAGTTCGACTGCGAATCAGTGGCCGCCGGGAGCAGAATTGCCTGCCAGCGCGGATGAGGATGAATCCGTCGGAATACCTGGTGGCGGATTGGCCGGCAAACGGGTTTGCGCCGCCATTAACGCCTCCGGTTTCAGTGTCTCGCCGTAAGGGAAACCCGCTGAGTTCGCCGTGAGCATGCGGGGATCGGCCGGACTGCGGCGATCGGCCGGCGATAGTTCCGTCCAGTCCGTGGAGTGCCGTTCGCGGAGATGGTTCGGCGTGGAATCCAACGCGAGCAGGCCGAGGCGCAATCCCGTCGACAAATCGCTGCCAGTGCGTTCGGCCCAGCGGCGGCGCCAGTCGAACGGCGGCGGCTGATGCGCAGGGTGAACGAACCAATGCCCGACGAGCCGATAGGACAACCGGGTGGGCGCTGGAGCGTCCGGGTGATAATCGAGCAAATCGTAATCGACGCCACCGACGCGAGCCACCACCCAGGCGTGGCGTTTCCAATAGGAGGCTTCGAGCTTCCACGGAATGCCCAGCGACGCCAATAGGTGGGCCGCGAATACCGCGCGCCCGTCGCAGTCGTCGCGCAGGTAGAGCCAGCCTTCCTGCCGGCGCTTCGCGATCATTTCATCGAGCGTGGCGTAGTACTCGGGCACGCCGTAGACGCGCAGATCGTCGTCGTAGTCGACGAGCAGATGGGTCACGTCGTTGACCATCACGATTTGCTCGAGCGGATTCTTGGTCACCGCGCGAATGGCATTGGCCACCGGCACAATCGCCGGATGATCGGCGCGGATGGTGCGCGGCATGTCGTAGCGGTAGGCGTATAACGTCGGCTCGATGTGGGTGGGAACCGCCTCCGCTGCGCGCCCCCGGGGGAAAGACCCGACGGTAAACAGCCCGATTATTGCATAGAGGCAAAGCCGGGTGGCCCACCGTGCGGGATGCATTGTCCAGTCGTATTTGCGCGCCCAATTCGCCTCCATGTGATTGCAAAACACCCAGTCAGAAGGAGCGCAGGTGAAATTTCAGCATCGAAATGGGGCGCTTCTCGGAATCGTTCACAGCAGGCGGTCTGCGCGATTTTTTTCGGACAAAGAATTCCGCGAACCAGCGCGAACGAGAGGACACTAACGCCGGGCTATGAAAACATCCTTAAAGCAATACGTTTTGATTACCCTCTGCGTCGGCGGCCTCGCTTGGTTGCCGACCGGTTGTGCTGAAACGGCCACCAAAGAAAGCACCGGCGAATACGTCGACGATTCCACCATCACCACCAAGGTGAAAGCCGAGTTCGTCCGTGACGACACCGTCAAGGCCATGGATATCAAGGTCGAAACCTACAAGGGGATCGTCTCCTTGAGCGGCTTTGTCTCCATGCCCGAACAAAAAGCCCGGGCCGCCCAGATCGCGGCCGGCGTGGCTGGCGTGCGCGACGTGAGGAACAACATCGAGCTCAAGTAAACTTCGCGTCTTTTTGAACGGCCGGCCGCATCCCTCGGGCTCTCGAGCACCGTGGGTCGAGCCGGCCATTTTCGTTCATCTATCCAGCCCGTCGCGGTGCGCCATTTTAGCGCGAGCGGCGAACCACGGCCCAGGAGATGGTTCTAAGAGCATATGAAAACTCCCATGAAAACATCTCTCCTGCTCGCGCTTTGCGCTGGTGGTCTCGGTTGGTTGCTCGGCGGCTGCGCTGAATCCACCCTGCAGGGACGCACCGGCGAATATCAGCCGTACCGCACCACCGGCCAGTATCGACTCACCGATGACGCCAAGATCAGCGCCGACGTACGAGATCAATTGGTCGAAGATCTGGACATCCGGAATCTGGGCGTCGATGTCGCCACGGTTAATGGCGTGGTCTCGCTCACGGGCTGGGTCGACACCCCCGAGCAAAAGTTCTGGGCCGAGCAGCTCGCCGCCGATGAACCTGGCGTGCGCCAGGTGCAGAACGAGATCGCGATTAAGTAAGCGGCGCAAAAGCGCCCGCTTCGCTTCAGCGGCGTTCCGGCGGCAGCCCGCGAATGACCTTGCTGAATACAGCGTGTCTCGGCGGGTCCACCGGCCGGTGCTTCACCACCGTGCCGGCGGGATTGGCGCCGAGAAAATTGTTGTCCTTCCAATTCTGCGCCGGGCGGATCGGCCGGGCGGCGAAGCCTCCGCCGCAGTTGGGGCACACGTTGAACAGCACACCCTCCACGCAGTCGGCGCAGAAGGTGCATTCATACGAACAGATTCGCGCCTCCGTCGAGGCCGGCGGCAGTGACTTGTTGCAGTTTTCGCAGGTCGGTCGGAGTTCGAGCATGCGATCAGTCAGCTCGCAGTCCGTCACGTGGCGAGTGGCATTTCGCTCACGAACGAATCGTGCTCGATTCGATCCGCCGGTTCAGCGGGTGGGGCGCGTTGCCCTCAACGCGCTTTTTCGCGTAGCGGAACGGCTTCCCGTTCCGCCGATGACTTCCAAACCGGCGCGTTAAGGGTAACGCGCTCCACCCACTGACGAGACTGAACAGCGCGCCGGGAAGCAGCAGCGACCAGAAGACCGATGCGCCGATCGCATCGCTTGGCGCGCCGCAAATCTCGCGGCCACCGAGGCCCAATGCGGCCCCGGCGCCCGCGTAGGCCGCCAGGCAGAGCAGGCATTTCGGCGCGAGCGCGACGCTCCCGCCGACCACCAGCCAGCGGAAACGCGATCCGACCTTTTCAGCCCGCCACTGCGACATGGTCGTAATTGTCGTGGTGACGGACCCACTTCATCCGAGCCTCGGGATCTTCGTCCCGCCCTTTGGGCACGAGATCGATGAGGTTGTAGGCGCCGATCAGCAGGTCGAGGCCGCGCGAATATGTCGAGTAGGTGCGATACACCGCCCCGTCCGCGCCGCGGGCGAACACACTGAGCCCTGGCATCTCCTCCATCCCGATGTCATTCACGCCGAAATTGTAGTTGGCCTTGCCTGCTTCGACCTCCTCCGGGGTGAACGATACCTCGAAGTCGTCGTTGAAATCGGTGCCGTGCGACGACACCCAGTTGAATTTCCAGCCCATCCGCGCTTTGAAGGCCTCGATGTCCGTCAGCGGCGCGAGCGAGACCGCGCTGAAGGAGATATCGCGGGCGTGCACGTGCGGCAGCGCGCCGTCGAAGTGATCCGACACGAAGGAGCAGCCGCGGCACCCCTCCTCCCAGCCGGGCGCGAGCATGAAGTGGTAGACGATGAGCTGGCCACGACCTTCGAACAAGTCGGCCAGCGTTACGCGGCCGTTGGGCGACTCGAAGAGGTAGGGCTTGTCGATTTTGACCCACGGCAGCTCGCGTCGCCGGGCGGCCAGGCGATCGCGCAGCTTGGAGAATTCTTTTTCTTCGCGGAGAAATTCGCGGCGGGCCGCGAGCCATTTTTCCTGGGAGACGACGGTCGGATTTTCGAACGAATGATTTTTCATGGGAGACGGGATTGGGTTAATGACGGTTGAGATAGAGAATTCAGGACGCCTGCGCCGCGATCCGGGCCTTTTCGTACTGCGCTTTGAGCTGCGTGTGGAGTGGCCAGAAGGGCGGACGCGGCGCACCCTCGAGCAGCGCGATCAGATGCGCCACATGCGTATGCCAGCCGGAAGCGAAGTCGGCCATGTACGGGAGGTCGCCGCCACGGGAACGGTGCGTCAGCACGAGCACGACGTTCTTGCCTTGCGGCGTAAGCTCGAAAATCGCCTCGGATTCGCCGTCGCTGCCAAACGTGTACGCCAGCACGCGCGGTGGTTCACAGCGGGTAATGACACTTTCCATGCTGTGCCCGGCTTCGGTGCAGTGAGACTGCTCGTACTCTTTGGGCGGCGTTTCATCGGGAGCGAGGTCCTGGTGCCGAAAGCGCAGCGTGACTTTCCCGCCCGGGCGCAAGTCCATCGGGCCGCCGGCAAACCAGCGGGCGCGTTTCTCGGAGTCGGTCAGGTATTCCCAGACACGTTCGATGGGACCGGGCAGCGTGCGCACGAGCCGCACTTCGGCGGGGCCGTTGAATTGGGCAGGTTGGTCGTTGGCTTTCATGAAGACGTTTTCTTTTTTTGGTTTCGCTCGTTCTGTTCATCCTCTGCGCGGAGTTCGCGCTCGAGGGCGTCGAGCCGGCGCGACCAGACGGAACGCGTTTTTTCCAGCCAGCCCTCGAGATCCCCGAGCCCGTCGGGATTGAGCATTTGCACGCGGGACTGGCCCTCGGCGCGAACGTTCACCAGCCCAGCCTCGCGCAATACCTTCAGGTGCTGGGAAATCGCCGGGGCGGTCAGATCGAATTCAGCGACCAATTCGCCTGCGGTCCGCTCGCGCACCGCAAGCAGTTCGACGATGCGGCGCCGGGTCGGATCCGCGATGGCTTGGAGGGCTTGCATGCCAACATCAATTAAGTATATGCTTAATTAAGCAAGAACTAAATTAACTGGCGGGGATTTTTTCCCGCCTTACTCTGGAATTTATCCTCGGCCACCACGTCCGTGAGACGTCCATCCTTCGACCCAGCGTGGCCGGCGCTAGGGCCAAATGGCCCCACTCGCTAGGGGCTGATATTTGGCTAGATGGCTCTGGGTGACGGCCGCGTTTTCTGCTAAGGTGAAATAAGAAATCTACTCCTGCTGTGTATAATCGACCCACCCCCACCAACCCATCCCGCCATCGGCACGGCGCGATGACCCTGCTCGAAGTGTGTATTGCGCTCGGCATCCTCGGGATGGTCATTGCGGGCGTCCTCGCCACGTTGCTGCAGTCGCGCCGCCTCTCCTCGGAGAGTGTCGCCCAAGATTGCGCGATCACCATCGTGCAGGGCTATATTGAGCAGTTGAAGAATCTCCCGCTGAACCAATTTATCAATGCTCCCACCAACACTTCCCAAGCCACGCCCAATCTCACGACCTCCTTCAAGCTTCTCACGATCAAAGACGAGAGCAACCTGATCGATCCAACCGGCAATGGGGTCCATCTCTGGACCACGCCCTCGACCGTGGCGGCCTCCACCCTGACGGGCGCATCTCCGGGTGTGACGCCGACCGGCGTGGTCGATAACCTGCAGTCATTCGATATGGATGCCACGACCGTCGCACTGCCGACGACCTGGGCAACCGCCTGGCCGGGGGCCAACACCACCTTGACGCCTTATCCCACCACGGCTCCCGGCTCGAGCAATTTGCGCATGAATTTCTGGGTGCAAATCGTCGACCTCACCCCGAATGCCACCCCCTTGTGCAAGGCCTACAGCCTGCTGATTGTTTATACCTGGCAATATGTGGACGGGGGGCGGATGCGCTACTTGTCGGGGGGCGTTCGCACGATTCGCTCCGCCGTCCAAACCTTCTGATTCATCATGAGAACGATTCTTGCTCCCCTGCGCAGAAATTCCCGCGGCTTCACCCTCGTCGAAATCATGATTTCGGTGACGATTATAGGCCTGACTAGCATCGGAATCATTGGATTCTTGAGACAGGGATTGAAAATGTATTACGCCGACCGCGCTCGGCTCATGATCAACCGGGATATCCGCACCTTCACCGACAAGATCGACACCGACGCGGTGGATGCCAATTTCTTCTGCCTCTACCCCAGCTTTGCCACGACCTACAACGGTTCGGGTGGCACCGCCACCGATGCAGCGGTGGCCGATGGCCAGGTCGGCGACTTCCTTGTTCTCGTCTTTGTGCTCCCGAAAAATACGAGCGGCGTCAGCCTGATTTATCAAATCGTCGGCTACTACCGCGAAGTAACGAACACTACGCTCAACACCGGTCCCGTGCATCGCTTCAGCGTCGATCTTTCGGCCAACCCGGTCGATGTGACGTCCGCGCCGATGTATTCTATCTTGGCCACCTACGTCACCGGCAGCGCTTCCTCGTATCCGGTCGTGACGCAACTGGCCCAAGGTCTCGCCACCCCGAGCCCCTCGGTGACGCCGGCTTTGTTCTACAATTTCCAGAACCGGAGCGTGATGGTGAATGCCCAGATTTCGGAATCGCTGTCCGAAAATGGCCTCACCACCACCGCCGGCAACACTTACAATTTTTCCGTTTCACCCCGCGGTTGATCAAAATTCCTCATGAAACCACTTCCTCCCTCTTCGTCCTCCATCCGGCGAGGTTCGGCGCTCATCACCGTCCTGCTGTTTACGTTCATGCTGGTTACGCTCGTCGCCTCGATCATGCAATGGTCGCTCTCCGAAAGGCGGCTCAATATTCGCAGTTCCTGCTGGTTGGAGGCCCGCAATGCGGCCGAGGCGGTCGCGGAGTACGGCTGTTATCAGGTCGCCCAGGCGTTCAACCAGCAGATGTATCCGACCTTTGGTGGCAACGGTACGGCCAACATCACGTTTCCCTCCTCGGTGGCGTCCAGCTTTTTTTCCGGCAGCAATGTGGACACGAGCAGCGTCGCCATCACGGTCGGAGGCGTGACGAAGATCCCGTCCAGCGGACTTTACTATATCAATCCGCTGGATAAGAACAACACCTACGATCCGATGGTCGGCCGCTACGTGTATCGCCGGGACGTGATCGTCCTCACCAAAGCCACGGTCAACCCACCGGCGGGCGGCGGCCCGCCCGTCACCTCCTATATCGAGGAGACCGTCTCCGTGCGGGGCGCCCCGCTGTTCGCCTATGCGATCTTCTACAGCGGCAATGACCTCGAGTTCGGCGAAACCCCGCTCATGGACATCTATGGTCCCGTCCATGTGAACGGGAATCTGTTTGTCACACCGTCCGGCCCGAGCGGTTCGACTCCCTCTGCGCTGACCTTTCACGGTCCGGTCACTGCGTCTGGCGACGTATATCATGCGTGGCGCGGCACCACCGGCACCGCCCAGGAAGGCAGCAGCATCATGTCGCAGTCAGTGGCGGTCAATTTCGCCACGGATACGAGCTCCACCGGGAACCCCGTCAGCATGAGAAACGCAAGCAGCGTGTGGGATGACAGCACCATGGGCGCCGACTATATCCTCAGCGGCACCAACGCCGGTCAACAAAACGGGCTGGCCCTGCTTCAGTCCCTGGTCACGCCCGCGGTCTCCGCCCAATTCAGCCAGTATGCTTCGCAAACTTGGCACGGCAATCTTCAGACGGGGGCCATGGGCATCATGCCCTACAACCCCATGGGCTTCACCGAACCCGTCGCCGTGGATTCCAGCAGCAATCCGATTCTCGCCAACTCCTCTTCTGCGGACGATGCCGCCACCGTCGGCACCACGGCGGCCACGGAACCCAATAGCGCGACGGCTTTGGGCACCGGTTACGGCCACGGTTACGGCCCCCATTCGCTGATCGAACCTCCGATGACGCTGCCTGCGACCAGCGATCCCTATTATACGGCCAAAACCGCCATTGAGCAGCAGAAGTTCTCCAACAAGGCGGGCCTCTATGTCCAGGTCAACGCCGCGAATGGCAACATCGTCCTCTACGGTGATCCCAATTCGGCGCCTGCCGGCACGCCGACCACCTCGCTCGGCCCGAATGGCGGCATCCAATTGGGAACCGCTCCAGCGAAGGTATTCCAATACATTCCTTATACCACCAATGCCACCAATAACACGGTAAAGACCGGACTTTATGACCAGCACCAGAGCGCAGGCGTCAATCTTCTTCAGATTGACATGGGGGCTTTGAAAACGGCGCTGACCGACATGATGGCCAATACCACCACGTCCGGCGGTGACATTGTTGCCAGCAATAATTCGACCAAGTGGGGCTCAAGCAGCACACCCTACGATCAATACACCCCTGGTTCGACCGGATGGAATGGCGGAGTCTACGTGGAAGTCAAAGGTTCCTCCGGCTCGAATGAGACGGCCGTCGTCCTTTCGAACGGCGTTGTGGCCAGTGGCAATTCATTGATTCCCAATGCGAACGGTATCAACGGCCTCACCGTTGCGACGAACGCACCGGTCTATATCCTGGGCAGTTTTAATGCCGATGGCACGGTTACCCCGGCGAATTCCACCTACACGTCCGCGGCCTATCCGGACGACGCCGCCTCGGGCACCGCCCCCATCAACAGCAAACAGATTCCGGTCGCGATTGCAGGCGATGCGGTCACTCTGCTTTCGTCGGGATATTTTGGGTCGGGCAACGTCATTTCCACCAATACTACCACGACGGTGGCCACTGCCAATACGATGAGCAGCGGTTCCGCGTACAATAGCTATAACTCATTGGCTCCTCATGCTTCCGGCAGCGTCGAAGTCGCCGCCGCCATCATTTCGGGCACCGTGCCGACGAGTCCCGACTCCACCGGCACGCAGCAGTACAGCGGCGGCGTGCACAATTTTCCGCGCTTTCTCGAAAATTGGAGTAACACGGCGGGCACGGTCCAATACACGGTCGCCGTCCGTGGATCGATGGTCTGCATGTACAATTCCCGCATTGCCACCGCCGGATGGAGACAGGCCTATTACAATGCACCCGTGCGCTTGTGGGGCTACGACCAAATCTTCGCTGCCGGCCGTTTCCCGCCGATCTGCCCCACGGTGCTGTCCTACCGCCGGGTCGATTTCACCTACATCAAGAACTCCGGCGCGTACACCGCGGAGCTCAACAGCCTCACCGGCACCGCCGGAATGTGAGCCGATTTCAATGTCATGGCGGCAACGGTGGGCGGGGCTTTTTAAGCCCCCGCGTTCAGTAGCTCGTTCGATCGGGACTTAAAAACCGCCTCAACCGGCTCAAAGCGCTGGCAGAGTCGAATGACCGCGCCGCCACCGTGTAGCGGAACGCCTTGCGTTCCGTGGATTTTTGGCCCCGTGCATTTCACTTCAGGCACTCGCAGCGGACGCGCTGGCGGAGCGGGAAGCCGGTCCGCGACCAGGAAATAGCGGCGCGGAAGCCG
>Ga0206956_1189_pt2 | contig 13296 bp, 16 predicted proteins | sample Alteio_BWOrgHeat_35_FD_153252 | JGI IMG/M metagenome (GOLD analysis project Ga0206956, IMG submission 153252) | Enriched cells from forest soil in Barre Woods Harvard Forest LTER site, Petersham, Massachusetts, United States -... | ecosystem: Environmental > Terrestrial > Soil > Temperate forest >...
TTAAGACCATTTTCGTGTCGAGCGGCGCTCGCTGAGCGGTAAACGACTTGCTGCTAAAAAAGACCGCCGAGAACGATCGTCCAGTTTCAATAACGCGCACCGATCCGAGAGGAATAAGCGGCACAAAAACAACAACAAACCACTTTGTGGTGATGTAAGTGCCATCCGGCAGCCATCTTTTCCCGTAGTACGTTGTGCCGCAGCCGTTTAAAGTAAACGCCACTTGATCACCGCGCGCCCGGCCTTCCCGGCCTTATTTTCTTTCGCGCCGTGTTGGCGGCTTGCTCTGTTCTCATAACCGAGGCGGCGTGCTGCGCAGTGTTGCTGGCAATCTGTTTTAAAAGCGTGGTGTGTTCCGCCTGTGTAGCGGCAATCTGTTTCAGAAGCTCAGTTTCTGGTTTCTCCGGCATGACGAATCTCCCTGCTAGTTGTCATGCTCATACGCCAGTGACGGTTACTTTTTGGTTTCGTGATGCACGTATAAATTAGCCACACTACGCCGCCCAAGCCGTCGCCAGCTCACGGCAGTTCGAGCGAGGCGGGCGGGTTACTTGGGGAGGTAGCCCGCCCGTCACCGCCAGATGGTGGTTAACCGATCCTTAGCCAGCAACGGCCATGATCCGCAACCGGAAGCTGTGCCATGCCCTAGGGAAAGGATCGCCAGCATGAAAATTAGCGCCGTTATTCTCGCCGGGTTTGCCGCTCTCGCTTTAATTGCCGTCGCCCCTCCGGCATGTGCGGACGATCCCCGCGTCGAGCAATGCCACCAGGTGCTCCGCGATCAAGCGCAGCTCCGTCAGGCATGCGATACGTGCCCGGCGCCCGCACTCTTGTCGGATGATCAGGCTAAAACGTGGTGGCTGCATCCCTTTTGCGTGATGCAGACGGCGCGCGGCTGGGACATCATCCCCGGCGGTCGGATTTCGCCCGACGAAGTACTATTGTCGGTCGCTGCCGGAGCCGTTCAGGGCACGGTGGTTGGCAATCAACGATCGACGACGCTTTCGACGCCGATAGCGGACGCGTCTTCAGGGAATTGTGGCTACTACACGAACAGCGATGGCGACCGCGTTCCTCGGCCATGTGGCAACTGGCATACGCAGCCACCTCCGCAGAACGCAACTGCCGAATGCCGCGATGGGACTTACAGCTATAGCAGACACCGTACCGGGACGTGTTCCTATCATGGCGGGGTAGTGTCCTTCCGCTGAAAGAAGCGGGCGCGCAGCCGATCGCCCCTCCGCCGCTGCCCGCCTGTTATCGGAGTCCGATATGGCGGCTACCGCGATAGCCTAAATCGCTTCCGCCTCTGTAACTGCCACCCGCCGTTGCCCTGCTGATTAGTAGATAGGGCTGACCCCTAACATCGATTGCCTTACCGGTACCGTTAACCCGTAATGTCTCGATAAATCGTCAACTGAATCGAGAAACCACAGGGGTGCTGTGGGGCTGAGATATACGTTATCAAGAAGAAGCGACAGATTGCTCTCGACCCAAATTCCGTCTGCAATAGGGTCCTCGGCATGCATGCACACCGCTCGGAGCTCTCTTTCATGATCAAAAGAACGCCGCTTAATCATAATGAAATTGAACGCGTTGCCTTCATTAACAACGTCTGCGTTGTAATCAATATAGCTAATCGTACCGATGTGTACGTTAGTAGGCATATGTAGTCGCAATTTCTCATAGGTTGTTTGAATGCAAATAGACTCATGTGCCAGCGTATATAACTTCCACATGGCAGCGGACTCAAACTCGTTCATATGCCAGCAACTCACTTTAAACCAATCAACACTATTGCGACGACTTTGCGCCATTGACTCAAGATATGAAGTCGCCTGTTGATCAGTCATGGAGCTGTAGAATTTGAAAGGTTCCGTTGTAAATCGGTTTCTATTATTGATGATAAATTCAACCATCGTTCTATTCGGTTTCGGCGTCGAACCTTCATAAGGATCACCCAATGAAGAAGCCTTTGATAAAAAAAGAGCGCGACGCTGGAGAAGGGACAAAAATTTCCCTAAATCCATGTATCTCCATATCTTGATTGATTTATCAGATGGTTCTTGGAATGATGGATGAGCTTGAGGGATGTGAGGCATCCCGTTTACCGCTTCACATTTTGGACACTTTACGTAATTATCTACTAGGTGATTTTTGTAAAGCTCTTCAAGATTTATAACGTTTGTTCCCGCGATTATCGTAAAATCGCACGAACCGCATATCAGATCTTCAACAGCAACTTGAGGAGGCTGATAATTTTGAAGATCAATTAGAAGTGCTCCTGGGGGTAGCTCCGTTGGAACCCCGAGCTTGGTTTGAATCGTCATTGTTCAGTCCATTACGAGCATAATGATGGTTCGGTGCACCATGCTAAATTACCCGCCCGAAGGTAGGTTGCTTTGGAGCGCGCTGCTTGCCCTCTAGCACAAACTAGCCGGGCTCGGTGCTGACAAAGCGAACGCTACCCGCGTGCGCAAGCACATGACGCCCCACCCCGAAGGCGGTCAATGCGCTCATCTTCCTTGGGCCGGAGCAAAGCTAACTAAGGGTTCGCCGCGCGGGTTCTCTTCCTGCAGCGTCGAGCTAGCGGGTGAGTGGGCGATGTTCGTTCCCGCCCATTGGAAGGGCGCAGGCGGCGCGGCCAGCTTGCGCTACACGCGAGTTAACACAAGATACAGACGGGGGTTTTGAGGGCTGGAATGTGCCTGATCCTTCCGGTGTGTCCATTATTCCAGGCGTGCTATCTGCGCTACGCTCGCTGCCGCTTTGGGTATTTGTCGGCCTAGCGCTTGCTGGTTATGCCGTTCTGTTCGCTCCGGGCTTTGCTGGGATCGATCCGGCGACCTTCCGGCAGGAATGTGGCGTATGGGTGTGGGTTGAGGCTATAGGTTGCTCGATCCTCGGAGCGGCACGGCTCGTGGCAGGAGCACTCGCTTATTACAGGAGCTACCGCAATAGACGCGCCTCGATGCGTGTGCTTCGGTTTGTCCCGCTTAATAGGCAAAGCTGGTGGCATCTGGCGAAGCAGCAGGACGACAGTTTCGTGTCGCAAATTCGCCTTGATATCCAGGCCTCAAACATCAGTGATCGGCCGATGCAGATTGTAAAAGTTCGCTTGGTGAGACCCAGGGCCGAGGTGATACAAGAGGACGCCCTGCTGCCTATGGAGGGCAGCCCATACCATAGTCATCGTCATGCGGTTCCCCCGCACGGCACGGTCGCTGCCGGTGTTCATATCATGGCTCGGGGATCACTCGCCGCGCAGGGAAAAGGTATCCGAATTACGGTCGGCCTTACCGATCAGATAGGCGAAGAATACAAAATCAAAAATCTCCGCGTTGCCACGCGTGACCCACCGCCTCAAAGACGCCCCCTCAAGGACCGTCTCCGTGATTTTCAACCATTCAAGTGGGTAACAGCCAAAACCGAGCCCCCAAAGCTGACGCCGCCGTGGTCGTTCACTCCGGGTTTCGAATATCTCGATATTTGCAAAGCAGTTTTGAGTGAGGAAAAACGCAGCTATGCCGCAAATGGTCGAATCAGAGGGGGCTTGGGAAGTTTTAACGTTGGGCTTCAGAGCGAGCCGAACAAGGGCTGGACGACCGTTGGGCAGATACCGCAATTGCTTTGGGAGGTAGGGCGAGCCCCTTTGATATCTTCTCCCAATCTGGATCGATTATTAGCTCAATATGCAGCTCTTGGGCAGCAAGATAAGTATAACTTGGAAAGTTACCTTCTAACTCAATTGCAAAAAGACTCGCAATTTTCTGATGTCTCTTATTTTGTATTTTTATCGCTCCATCGGATGGGGCGCACGATTGATGCGTTGCAGACGGCAAGAACATTTTTGGCGGGTGAAAAGGTATTCGGGTACAGCAACTTGCTCGGTATCCTGGCCGCGCTGGTGTCGTGTGAGCACGGCAGCCTCGATCCACAACTCTACCCTCAAATCCTTGACGCGCTACCCACAGACGAGCACGATTTCGGGATTCGAGAAAAAATCAACCTCGCGAAGCTTCAGTACCTCGATCGTCAAAGAATGGCTGCCGGGCAGCCAGACGTTGAGGCCTGCGCGGCAGAGGAACCGTCGCCGCACCAAGCTACGGAGGACAATTAACAGCGTCCGCTTCTGGCGTAATCTCCGAAATCGTCCTTCGCGCCGCCACGCCGTAGTCGTTAAACCAATGCAGGAAAGTGTCGATATCGTCCATGAGCCTCGGAATGCTCACGGTGATGTGCTTGATCTCCTTTGCCCATTGTTTGTCCTGAGGTTTTGTAGGAAGCATAATCGTGAGGCCGATTTCGAAGCCTCGGGGCGCTCCAGGGAAGGTCAAAAAGCGCTCATGCCGAGGCCCCGCATGCACGAAAAACTTGTCCCGCACTAGCTTTATCGGGATGTCAAACCAGTCTGTCTTTTCCGCAATGAATAGCGCGTACTCGCGATGATCGGTAATAGCAGCGAGGCGTTTCTGTAGAAATTTTTTGTGGTCACTAAACGAAGTGAAACTCGGCCCCGGCTTTAAGAACAGTCGTGATAGCCGAATTGTACAATCCATAAGTATTCTTGCATGAAAAAGACAATTCCAAAGATCATATAATATGAACGGGAGCGCCTCGACGTATTTTTTCCCTAGTTCCCGATGATTAAGTGACTTAAAACCACCTCCCCGCTTCCGTGGCCACCATTTTCTATCGCGACAACGCCACGCGAGCGAAGACGCCGGAAGAAATCGAGATAAGCTCAAATAATAAAATTGATATGCCTGTTCATACGCATCGAGATCATCACGCAGTCCGAAAATCGGCTTTTCGCCACCCCGCACCTGCCGCAGAAACTGCTCAAGCGGATCGACCCGTAGACGGCGAAGCTCTTTCCGATAGTTGAGGCGACGGTTGAGCGGGACATGACCGAAATGCCATTCGTCGCTTTCAATAAGCAGCTCTGGCATGGCCTAATGGCTCGTGTTCTCAGCTCTACAGAAGGGGGAAGGTTGAGCACGACAAGAAAAGCAGCTCATGCCAACAGGGGCGATTTTACAACCCGCACCAACGGGCCGCAATGCCGCGCCCAATCGTCTGCCAGCTTCCGCGCTAGGTGTCCCGAGGATGGGCACGCGATGCAATCTGACGGCGTACAACCGGCCATGGGAAGAGTCGATTACGTTCTAGCGGGGCTACTCGGCCTATGCATGATTGTCGGGCTTTTGGTTGCCGTATCTCGCTGAAGGGAGCGCATCAATGGCTGAGGCAGAGCCGCCCGAACTTGATTTTCGCGCCGACAAAGATATAGCAAAAGCATTCCAGCTAATTGGCGAATTTATCTTTTGGTTTTCGCAGGTGGAATTCACAATCAGGTTCCGTCTGAAAAAGGTATTGCAGTTACCAGAAGCAATATCTGATCCTGTGACTGCCTCGTATGATTTTTCGGTTCTCTGCACTGTGGCAACAAAAGTGCTTTCTAATAAGTATCCGACTAAAGAAAAGGCGTTCACGGATTTGTTCAACCGATGCCTAACATTAAATACCGATAGAGTCCGCATCGCGCATGGGTTATGGACGGTCAACAATACAGGCCCGATCGCGAGACATGTTGCGCGCGGCACGCTCAAGGCAAGTTTGCACTTCACCGATCCCGGTGCGCTTGAAAAATTGACTGATACGGCTAAGCAATTGATGAGCGAAATTATTGAGGTATAGCGCCGCCGTGCCGCGCCCACTTCTCCATCAACGTGCGGCACTTTAGTTAGATCGTCAGTATGGGTATGATTTCGGGTTGCATTTCCCAATCCGGCGGCTCGATTTTTGTCACCGAGGTGCTTTCGGTTTTGCCGCCATGCTCGAATGTCACGTAATGCCCGGTAGGGCGGCCACCTTCAAGGATGTCCACGATCGTGACGAGCTTTACGCCCAAATCAACATTCGGCGCACGCACGACACGCACCCTACGCAGCCGTTCGGCCATTTTTTCTCCCTGTCGGCGGCGGTGCGTATTCGTGCAATCCTTCCGCTCGCGGACATAGCGGCAATAGCTAGCGGTTGCAAGCAACTCCGCTGCACCACGCCGCCCAATCCTTCGCCAGCTCGCGGCGCTCATCGAGCATGTCGCGCCCCGACGTAGCGCACTAGGTGCTGCTGCTGGTCGCGGTAATCGGGGCGCGCCGTGACACGGTTCGATCGTGGTTAACCGATCCTTAGCCGGTAGCAGCCAAAGATGCTTGAATGCTTGAGGGCGTTCTGAAAAGCAGGTTTAAAGCGCCAACCTGGGCTCTTTTGCTACTTTACCCGTTGGGGGCGTGGGCAATTTGGATCGGGCTAACGCCGCCGATCTGGAAAGTCCGCGTTTCAGCGGAATGGGCTGCTGCTACATTCGGCGGGATCTGCATCGCCTCGGTTAGCATTCGACTACTTATCCGAGAACGCGACAAGTATCAGGCCTGGGTCCGCTACCTCCTTGGCCTCGTAGCGGCAATCGGAGTTGCGTTTGCGCTTACCGGAAACGACATACGGGATGGCTGGCTGTTGACTATGGGCGATCCTCGGCAGTGCAGTGCTCAGGATCGCGCCGATCTGACGGAAGACCTACATTTTTACGACGACGCAGTTGGTGACGACGATCTAATGCGCGAAGCCGCTCATCTCTTGACTTATTACGTGAGGCGAGGGTGTCTATCGGTAGCCGACCTCGAGATGAAAAAATACATTATTGAGCAGCGGCATTTGGAAAAATGAGAGCTGTGCAAGAGATCCTGCCGAACCGGACTGGAAAGAGCGGATACGCTCAAGCTGGCTGCGGAGGCCTAGTGTTCTCCGAAGAGCCGATCGCCTACCCACAGCCCTACAAGACAGGCGCATAAGGGATTCAGTGGTCCCCAACCAAAAAGATAGCCGAGCGGAAATATCGGCCAGCGCCAATGATCAAAGAGAACCCATACAGTTCCGAGAGATAGTGCTGCGCATCCTAATCCTACGGTGGCTTCCACTGTGCTCCGCAGCGCTCTGCGAAAAAATGGCGGCCGAAGATGTTCTCCGCTGTAACATTTCCAGCACCAGCGCTCGCCCGTCTTGTCGCCGATCGTAACGCGGTAAAGCACCGCGTGGTTTTGGCAGCCTTCGCGCTCGCAAAGCTCTTTAGGGAGGCGCATTGCAATCTCAACAAACGGACGGCCACAGCGTAAGCCCGGACCGGTTGAGTTGCGGTTAACCAGCGCAATGCGCGCCGCCGTCGCCAGCTCGCACCGCTTTTTGCGCACGTCGTGCCCTCCCGTGGCGCGCTAGTGCTGCTGGTCGCGGTGATTTGGGCGAGAAAGGATGCTACGCAACTATTGTTACGATGATCGCATGGGGCGCAACTGGAGGACGGGCCAAAAGCCGCTAGCCATCCCGATCCGAGCAGGATTAAACTGAGAGATCGGATAAACTATCGCCGCAGAAGGTGGCGAGGTTTTCCACGTATTGCCGGGGGACATTTTGCAGCCGGGAAGCATCGAAAGACTTTAGAAGATGTAGCGAGGGGAGCACTATGCCATATATAACGAAGATTATACTGCTCGCTATTGTTCCTATTTTGATAGGGATAACTCCCTCCGTCGCCGATAATCTTTGCGACGCAGTTTTAACCTCTCGATCTTTTGATATCTATGAAACAACTATAACAGATAATGTTGCCACCAGAGCGATTGATGACGTTTGTAATACCAGGTGGTCAAGCAAAGATGATTTTGTTAATCGTGTAAGAAAATGGGATTCGGGTTTCAGCTATATCGATATATTTAAAGGAACGGGAAATGCCGACCTTTCGAGTCAGGGGCGGACTGTTGACCAAGATTACCAACAGTTCTGTCAAAACGCGGACCGCAGTTTCTTAAGGGACTTCTTCACGAAGCGCCGGGCGCAGATAGCTAGTACGGCTGTGGCGGCCTGGGAGAGCTGTATAAAGACGACACAACAAGTTGGATTGTTCTCCCGAGCAATTGTCGCCGAGAACCGAACCCTCGTTACAATAGCGGTTCGCTTCGTTCCCAGCGGGGTAGGAGATAAACTGAAGTTAGTCGACTACGACCATACACGGTACTCGTGCAGCATATTGGGAAAGGACGTAAAAAATATTGTCCTTGCGGATGAGGGGCTGGGAAACTCAGTTGATATCTCTTGCTTTCCAAAAGACTCGCAAGCTGAACTTCATATAGCGATCAACACTAGCCAAAACCAAACGATCGGTCCGTTCATTATTCCTTCCAAAGCATACCTTGATCTACAATCATCGATCACTGCATTGCAGGACCGTGTAGATGAATTGATGGATTCGTTAAAAGCCGAGAAAGAATCGGTTCAACAACTTACCTCCAGGCTTGCAGTAAACGTGCCAGGATATACTTCAGATGCGGCGCTATACGGAAATTTTAACAGTGATAAATGGATCGAATTGAAGTGTCCTGATGGTCAATTCATGATTGGTTATGCGCTGGATAGCTCAGCACCATTTATCGTTTCTGCCGGGAGGCCGGAAAATAAAGCTCGCTCCCCAGAAGCAATGCGTGTTTTGTGTGGAAGTAAGTAATATACTTACGGCTGCTCCACCTCGATTATTTTCAGACTTAATGGGGGCGACGGAGGCCATTTCCGTAAGATGGAAACTTAGGTGGTAAGATGGAAGTGATATCACCTAACATATTGAAAAGATTGGATGAGCGAACGAGATTGCTTCGCTCCGCGACGCCTCCGCCCGCCAACCAGCGATTTTTTACCTTGAGCAACGCCGATACTGACCTCAGCGCGCAGCGTCATGCCGCCAGTCACCCGCCGCAGTGCTGCGCCCATTCCTGCATCAAACTGCGACGCAGTTCTAAAAGCTCGGTGCGCCTGTAGGCCCGCTCGACGGCATTGCCGACAGCATGTGCCAGCGCCCCTTCGGCCAAGTCGCGGTCCTTGCGCGTGTCGGCGCACCAATCACGGAACGATGACCGGAACCCGTGCAAGGTGATCCCGGTCTTGATCCGCAATACCGCCTTCAGCATCGCCTGCGGTCGCATCGCTCCGCCGTGGCGAGGGAGGAAGATGCGATCGTCGCTGTTGCTCTTGATCTGCGACATGCGCGCCAGGATCGCGAGCGCAGACGCTGTGAGGGGCACACGATGAATTTCCCCTGCCTTCATACGGTCGCCGGGGATAGTCCACACGCGGGCTCCCAAGTCGATTTCTGACCATCGGGCTCCGGCGGCTTCACTGGCCCGGGTCGCGGTCAGGATCGCGAACATGGCGGCCGTCGCCGGAATGCCGGTGTCGAGCGCGAGTTTGTCCACAAACTCGGGTATCTCGCGCCAGTCCATCGCCGCGTGATGCTCGACCGCAGTCGCCTTGGCGGGTTTGGCCAGGACGTTTTCTAGATGACCCTTCCATCGGGCCGGGTTCAGACCTTCAGAGCGATATTTCTTTGTGACCGCGTAATCGAGGATGGATTCAATCCGGCCCCTCACCCGTACGGCCGTCTTGTTATGGCTCGACCAAATTGCCTCTAGGACGGCGAGAACATGGTTATCGTCGATCCGCTCAACGGGGAGGTTCCCGATCTTGGGATTGACGTAATTGCGCATCGAATCCGGCCAAGCTTTTTTTGTCCTTCAACGCGCTCTGGTGCGCCTCGATATAGAGCTTGGCGCACTCAGCGAAGGTAATCATCTGCCGGTGCGCCGCTCGACCTATGCGCTTGACCGCGAGGGGGTCTTTGCCGTCGCGAATGTCCCGGTGAAGGTCGAGCACACGATCCCGCGCTTCCTTCAGCGATACGAGGTCGGCAGACCCGAGACCTAGATCATGCCGATGACCGGCAATCTGATACCGGAAAATCCACGACTTACTGCGCTCCCCGACGACGAGATAGAGGCCGTGGCCGTCGCTGTAGGAGCCCGGTCGCTTCTCGTTCTCGACCTTTTTCACGGTCAACGGGAGGGCTCGCTTGGGCATATCCGGGCTCCTACTCCTGTCATCCTTCCCCACATACAGCAGCGAACAGGGGAGGACAACCACAGACTACCGAATACGATATGTCGACTATAACGTACTAAAATCAAGGAGTTGACGGACGACCAAATACAGCCGGAAACACGCAGGGTTCGGAAATCGCCTCCATGACCTGCATCGTTTCGCTCCCCTGAATTTATCTGGCAGCGAAACCCTAGCGCGGGTGCGGCAGTGGCGCCAGCCGCGCAGGTCTCAGGCCAGGCGCATGCCTGTCAGCACGCCGCCGCAATGCGGACAGGTGGCATGACCGGCGTGATCGCGCGCGCTGTCCTCGACGACCTCGATCGCCTCGGCTTCGGGCAGGCCGAGCCGCTCGCCGAACTCTTCCATCGCCTTGATCTCGCCGGCCGACAGCGTTCCGCCAGCGAACCGCTCCTCGACGGCTTGGCGCAATGCCGCGCGGCGCTGGCGCAGCTGATCGAGAAAGCTCACCGTGATCAGCGAGGTGAACAGCGCCAGCGCCGCGACGCCGACGATCGACACCACCCCGCCCATGATCTTGCCGAACGGAGTCCGCGGCACGAGGTCGCCATAGCCGACCGTGGTCAGGGTCTCGACCGCCCACCACATCGCCGCGGGGATCGAGCTGAACCCCTCGGGCTGCGCCTCGCCCTCGATCATGTACATGATCGAGGCGCTGATGATGAGGGTCAGCAACAAGATGAAGAGGACCGCGCCGATCGAGCGCGCCTCCTCGCGGAACACCGCCCAGAGCAGGTTGAAGATCGTCGCGTGCCGCGTCAGCTTGAGCATGCGCAACAGGCGCAGTAGCCGCAGCGTGCGTAGATCGCCGGCGCCAAGCATGCCGAGGATCGCCGGCAGGATCGACGCCAGGTCGACCAGCGCAAAAAAGCTGCGCAGATAGCGCAGCCGCCCCCACAGCGGTTGACGGTAGCGCGGGTTCTGAAAATCGACCGAAGCCCACAGCCGCAAGGCATACTCGACCGCGAAAAAGGCGGTCGCGATCTGCTCGATCCACCACAGCTCGGCGCCAAAGCGGTGTTCGAATGACTCGACCGACTCGAGAATGATACCGGCGACGTTGATGATGATCAGCACCGCGAGCGCGGTCTGAAAAAGCCGCGCCGCGCGGGTCGGCGGCAGATCGTCGTCGAACAGCCGGGCAAGCCGGCGGCGTTCGGCGACGAGAGGATTGGCCATCGCCGCCATCCTACCGGTGCGACGTGACGGTTACCGCACGCTCAGTGACGCCGTCTCGCGATGACAGGCGCCTCCGGCAAAAACCGTCTTAATTCACAAAGCGATAGAGCTTGGCCGCGTTGTCGCAGACGATCTTCTGCTTCACCGCCGCCGGCAGGTGCCCGAGCTCCTTTTCGATGTATTCCTGCGAATCCGGGTAGATGCCGTCGGGATGCGGGAAATCCGAGCCCCACATGATGTTGTCTTCGCCGAGCTCCTCGATCAGCTTCACCCCGACCGGATCGCTTTGATAGGTGGCGTAGCACTGGCGCTTCCAGTACTCGCTGGGCTTCATCGTCAGGTCTAGTTCCTTGAACTGGTCTTCCCACTCGGCATCCATGCGGTCGAGGATATAGGGAATCCAGCCAGTGCCGGCCTCGCCGATCACCATCTTCATCTGCGGCCGGTGATGCAGCACGCCGGCGAAGATCATCGACATCAGCACATCGGCCATGTGCATCTGGAAGCTGGTGATGCTGGCGGCGCGCGCGGCGAGGAGCGTCTTGCCGCTGAGCTTAGAGAAGTCGCGGCCCGGCCCGCCGATCGTGTGGAAATGCACCGGCAAGCCGCTCGCCGCGATCGCATCCCAAACCGGGTTCCACCAGGGATCCCACAACGGCGTCATGTCGTGGCGGCGGGCAACCTCGAGCCCGCGGACATTGCCGCGCTTGGCAACGCGCTCGACTTCCGCCACCGCCGCGTCTCGGTCATGGTTCGGAATATTGGCGAGCCCGCCGTAGCGATCGGGCTGCTTCGAGCAGAAATCGGCGAGCCAGTCATTGTAGATGCGCAGCATCGCCCCGGCCGCCTCGTTGTCGTTGAGCCGGTTGGTGGCGCCCAAAATCCCGTAGAGGATTTCGGCCTGGACCCCGTCACGATCCTGATCTTGGAGGCGCAGATCGGGATTAGTCAGGCGCCGGATGCGCTGCTGGTCAGCGTCGTAGAGCCCGGTCGAGGCCATGCGGTCGGAGCGGTGGATCTTGCCCGGCTCGTATTTGCGCCCGGCCGAACCCATCCCTGCGTCGAGCCCGAACGACGAGCCGTTCTTGGTGACCCATTCGCGGCCGCGCTCGCCCTCGGTGACATAGGGCATGCGGTCCTTGAGCGATGCCGGCGCGTTGACGGTAAAAAGGTCGGGCGGCAGCCAGATCAGATCGACATGGCAATCGGCCGAAATCACTTTGTACTGCATCGCCTTGTTCTCCATTCTCGCCATTGCGCTAAGCGTAGCGCGGCCCATTCGTCATTGCGAGGAACGCGTAGCCGCGACGCGGCAATCTCGTTGCATCGAGCCTCAGGCGGAACAATTGCTTTGCTTCGCTCGCAATGACCGCGTGGCTCACCCCTTCAACAGCATCGCCGTCAGCTTCTCCGGCTCGCTCAGCATTGGATAGTGGCCGGTATCGAGCTCGGCGAAGCTGCCCTGGAGTTTCTCCGCCGTGCGGCGCTGGTGCGCCTCACCGGGGTTCTGTGCCTGTTTGCACCAGATGACGCTGGCTTCCCACGGCATCGACCAGAAATGCTCGAGCTTGACGCCCTGCTCGTAGCAGGCGATCGGGTGCTGGGTGTAGCGCTCGAGCGCATGCGCTTTCGCCGCCGGTTCGAGATCGGCGAAGAGCCGGTTGGCGGCGTCCTCGCGCGACGGGCCGGCGGTGAGCCCGCCGGGCTGCGCGGTCGAGCGAGTGACGATGTCGCGGATCTTTTCGCCATTAAGCAGCGCCAGCGCGTCGACAAACACGAGGCGGCCGATCCGCTCCGGGATCAGCTCGGCGACCCGGCACGCCACCATGCCACCCGAGCTGGTGCCTACCAGCACGACGTTGTTCAAATCCTCGTAGAACAGCAGCTGCGCGACCTCGTCGGCCTGGCTTTCGGTGTCGATGCCGGCCCGCACCTGACTGGCGCGCTCACCGCACCCGTCGAGCGTCGGCGCGTAAACCTCGTGCCCGGCGGCGCGCAGCCGCGTCGCCACCGGTTTCCAGATCCACCCGCCCTGATACGAGCCGTGGATAAGTACGAATGTCGCCATGACTCAGCTCCCTCCGGTGACGTCGATGGTGACGCCGGTGATGAAAT
>Ga0206956_1045_pt2 | contig 13210 bp, 17 predicted proteins | sample Alteio_BWOrgHeat_35_FD_153252 | JGI IMG/M metagenome (GOLD analysis project Ga0206956, IMG submission 153252) | Enriched cells from forest soil in Barre Woods Harvard Forest LTER site, Petersham, Massachusetts, United States -... | ecosystem: Environmental > Terrestrial > Soil > Temperate forest >...
GCCGAAGGCGAAGGCATGTTCCTCGGTGATGAAAGGATCGCCCAGCGGATCGTTTTTATAGCAATATTCAATGAGCGGATGGCCGAGTGCTTTGCCTTCCTTGACGCCGAAACGCTTGGCGAAACTGCCGGCGGCGTAATTGCGCACGATGACTTCGATCGGCACGATCTGCACCGCTTTGATCAGCTGCTCGCGCATGTTGAGGCTTTTGATGAAATGCGTCGGGATGCCGATTTCCTGCAGGCGAACCATTAAATATTCGGAGATGCGGTTGTTGACCACGCCTTTGCCGTTGATGGTGCCTTTTTTCAGGTTGTTGAAGGCGGTGGCATCATCTTTGAAATGCTGGATCAGCGTGCCCGCTTCCGGGCCTTCGAACAATTGCTTGGCTTTTCCTTCATAGATGGGTTTGCGCGGCGGCATGGTGAATATCTTTCGTTTGGGCTGTTTCATATATTTTGTCATAGAGTAATTTCTATCCGTTCGCAATCAAAGTTAGTTAACTGTTGACAGTTGGCGGCAGGCAAGGGAAAAAGGCAAAAGGCCACTTTTTAACCGATAACGGAGAACTGTCAACTGATGACTACTTTTGATGACCGGGATAAGGGTTTTGAGAACAAATATGCCCATGACGAGGAACTGGCGTTTAAGGCCATGGCCCGCCGTAATAAATTGCTGGGGCAATGGGCTGCCGCCAAATTGGGCAAGAAGGATGCTGTGGCCGAGCAATACGCTAAAGATGTCGTAATGGCTGATTTTGAAAACAGCGGCGACGTCGTAAGCAAGGTGCTTAAGGATTTTACCCACGCCGGCATAAAAATTAGTGAAAAAGAAGTCCGTACCGAGATGGAACGACTTTTGCCTGTAGCCCGTAAGCAAATTATGGGCGAGGAGAAATAAATCTGAGCCGAGGAGGTAAGTCAGTTGCTGCAATCGCTCAAAAAATTATTCACACGCGCGGAACCGTCGGCTCCAGTAACCGCTGGCGTCCACGATGACGATTTCCGGCAATTGTCATTCACCTTCGCCGTCATTGCGCTTTCGGCGCGCATCGCCTGCCTTGACGGCCCGCTGACGCCGGAAAAATATATCGCCTTCCGTGAATCGTTCCCGCTGCAGGGCGGCATCTGTGGTAAAATTCGATCGCTGTTCGCGCTCGCCTGTGAAAACCAGACGCCCTATACCCATTATGTCATGCTGATCAAGCACACGTTCCCCGGCCGTCAGGATTTATTTTTGTCGTTGCTGGAGCGGTTATTTCGTATTGCCACGACCGATGGAACGGTGTCGCTTTTCGCCGAGCAGATGCTCCGGGATGTGGCCAAAACACTCGACATAAGCGCTGCCGATTACGCTCGTATCAGCAACGATCATAACCACACGACGCAGGCAGAGCGCGTGCTCGGCATCGGTAAGCGTGTCTCGCCGCACACGCTGAAGGAACGCTATATCGAGCTGATGCGGCGCTACCATCCTGATCGTTTCTCGGGCGATAAGCTATCGCCGGAAGTGGAAATGCTGCTTAAATTAAAAGCCTCGGAAATCAACGAGGCCTACCGGGTGCTGCGCAAAAAGGCGGCATGAACATCATAACCAAACAATTTTTCGCATGTCATTCCCGCGTAGGCGGGAATCCAGTGAAGCGCCATGGGCGCGATAAAGGTTATTTTGCGCCGCAGATGCGACGTCTGGATACCCGCTTTCGCGGGTATGACAAATGAACATCATCGAAAAATTATCGCCTAACTTCAACAGTCGTGAAGGACACGCTGTTGACATGTTGGTGCTGCATTATACCGGCATGAAGACCATGCAGGAGGCTCTGAGCCGCCTGTGCGATCCAGCCGCCGAAGTCAGCGCGCATTACATGGTGGATGAGGATGGAACAGTGTATCGCCTTGTGCCTGAGGAGATGCGCGCCTGGCATGCCGGGAAAGCACCATTGACGACCTGGCGGGGTTATACCAATGTCAACCAGCGCTCCATCGGTATCGAAATCGTCAATCCCGGCCATGAGTTCGGCTACCGGCCATTTCCCAAGGTGCAAATGGAATCAGTGGCGCAACTTTGCAAAGAGATTCTGGCGCGGCATAAAATCCCCGCGCGCAATATCGTCGCTCATTCCGATATCGCGCCCAGCCGCAAAGAAGATCCGGGTGAGTTGTTCAACTGGCCATGGCTGGCCGGGCAGGGGATTGGAATTTTTCCCTCTCCCCTTGAGGGAGAGGGTGGCGCGCAGCGCCGGGTGAGGGGCACTTCAATTGAAAATACCCCCCACCCTAACCCTCCCCCTCAAGGGGGGAGGGAATTAGAACAGTACGGCTATTCCATCGCCGATCTACCCAAAGCCATCCTCGCATTCCAGCGCCGTTTCCGGCCGAAATCGCTTACCGGCCAATGGGATAATGAATGCGCGGCTTTGCTTGCTTCGCTGCTCAAGCTGATATAGTGTAAGTCAACCAGACAGCCGGATAGCCGCAGGCGCAAGCTTGAGGAAAGTCCGGGCTCCACAAAGCACGGCGGCGGATAACATCCGCCGAGGGTGACTTCAGGGAAAGTGCCACAGAAAATATACCGCTTGAGGGGATCTCCGGAGATCCTTGAGTAAGGGTGAAATGGTGCGGTAAGAGCGCACCGCGCTTCTGGTAACAGAAGTGGCAGGGCAAACCCCGCCGGGAGCAAGACCAAATAGGGGCAGTGCGTTGTTTTGCGCTATACTGCCCGGGTAGGTCGCGTGAGGTATGGAGCAATCCATATCCCAGATGAATGGCTATCGCTCCGCAAGGAGTACAGAACCCGGCTTACAGGCTGTCTGGTATTTTATTTTCTACTAGGCCGGCAAACTTACTTGCTTTCCTGCGCTTCCGGTGCTCACGTACGAAGATGTACGCTGCGCGCCGGTTCTCGAAAAGCATCGTATTTTGCTCGGCCTAGCGAAAATGTGATTAGATGGAAATTATGAAGATAACATCCCAGCGATTTGATGTTGCCATTTGCGGCGGCGGTATGGTCGGCATGAGTTTAGGCCTCGCGCTGGCGCAGGCCGGAATGGCCGTGGGGCTCATCGAAAAAACCACGCTGTCGGCGCAATTGGAGCCCTCGTTCGACGGCCGGGTCAGCGCTATTGCCGAGGGTTCACGGCGCATTCTTGATAGCGTGGGCGCTTGGAAACATATGGCACCCCATGCCGAGCCGATTCTCGATATCCGCGTCTCCGACGGTGATGCGCCATTCTTTTTGCATTACGATCATAACGAAGTGGGTGAGATGCCGTTCGGTGCCATTGTCGAAAATCGCTATATCCGCCATGCCCTGCACAGTGCCGCGCAGACGCTGCCCAATCTGACCATTCTCGATAACACTGCGTTGCAAAAGTTCGAGCGCGACGATGTCGGCGTAACGCTGCATCTCAAAGATAAGGCCGACATACGCTGCCGCTTGCTGGTCGGCGCCGATGGCAAGCAGTCACAGGTTCGCGCCATGGCGGGCATACAAACCGCCGAATGGAAATACAAGCAAACCGCCATCGTTTGCACCATCCGCCATGAACTGCCGCATCACGGGCTGGCGCAGGAGCGCTTCCTGCCCGCCGGACCATTCGCAGTGTTGCCGATGGCGCCCTACCATCTTATGGGTAAGGGGATAAAATTTTATCGCTCATCGCTTGTGTGGGTCGAGCCGGAAGATCGGGTGAATTTGTATCTCGAATTGCCGGAGGAGGAATTCGTTCAGGAAATTCGTGAACGCGTTGGCGATTATCTGGGCGAGATCTCTACCGCCGGGCAACGTTTTTCCTACCCGCTGTCGCTGATGCACGCGAAGGCGTATATTGCACCCAGGTTGGCGCTTATCGGCGATGCGGCGCACGCCATTCATCCCATCGCCGGACAGGGCGTCAATCTCGGTTTCCGAGATGTTGGCGTGCTGGCCGAGTTGGTTACCGATCGCTTCCATCTCGGCCTCGATATAGGTAGCGACGATGTACTTAAACATTACCAACGCTGGCGGCGGTTCGACAATATTGCCATGCTCGCCGCCACCGACGTTCTCAACCGGCTATTTTCCAATAACATCCTGCCATTCCGGCTGGCGCGCGATCTCGGCCTGTGGACGGTCAGCAAGCTGCCGCCGCTGAAGCGTTTCTTTATGCGCGACGCCATGGGGCTCGCCGGTGACTTGCCGAAAAGAATGAAGGAAAATAACTAGCTTTATTTTGCCGATGGCGTATATAAAGCACACAACATTATGCAAAGCTCCACTCTTCATTCGCGCGCCTTAGCGCATCCGCCCGAAACGGCGATGATTGACATTGAATCGTTCAGGCATACGCCTTTGAGCGCCGATCCTTATGACCATGTGATCGTACCCGGCTTTGTGCGCTCCGCCGCCTTTGAGCGGATTATCAACGATTATCCCGTCATCCAGGATCGGGGCAGCTTTGCCCTTGATACGCTGAGTTATGGGCCGGCATTCCGGCAGCTGCTGGATGAATTGCAGGGCGATGCATTTCGTACCGCTGTGGCAGAAAAATTTAACGTCAATCTCGACGGCAAACCGACGATGATTACGGTTCGCGGCAAATGTGGACGCAAGGACGGTTATGTTCATACCGACGGGGAAAGCAAGATCCTGTCGCTCTTGCTTTACATGAATCATGGCTGGGAAGAAGAGGGTGGCCGGCTGCGTTTGTTGCGCAGCAAAAATATCGATGATATGGCCGCGGAAGTGCCGCCGGGTGCTGGGACGTTATTGCTTTTCCGGCGCAGCGACCGCTCTTTCCACGGGCATAAACGGTTTACCGGCTTGCGGCGGGTTATTCAGCTGAATTGGGTAACCGATCAGAAATTTATAGATTATAATTATACGCGCCATGGATGGTCGGCTTTCGTAAAAAATCTTATCCCTTTCGGTTACCGTCCGTAAATCTGTACTTGCAACTTTTATTAAAATACGTAGACTCGCCCTCCCTGTAAATAACTCAGGGTCTTTTTGGTTCAAAATTGGGCGTATTTTGGGCTGGAAAGAGCTTGTTTTTATAAATGCAAAGCGTGTAAAATAACAAAAAATCAGTTAATATTATTGACAATTTGAGCTAATTATCAGAAAAACAATAATATCTAATTAACTTTGACATGCTATCTTACCAGTGCTAGGTAAATTATGATTAATAAATTCGTTGGGGCAAAGACAATGGTGAGCGTTGACTCCAATTCATATAAGCGTTTTTCCGAAACGCTCGATGAAGAAAAAAATAAGCGCATTGCGCAGGAATCTTTGCGTAACATTGTTGTTTTTTATAAAGCGCTAGAAGATGAAATGCAGCGCATGATGGCAGCGGATAAAAAAGGCACGCCGCTCGATAAAGAACTTTTTGCAAGAATGGTGACGGTTAAGGAAAAGTACCTGCAGGTAATGCATGCGTTGCAGGAAGATGAAGATCGGGTCCGTCATGCATTGATCGTCTTTGCTGATGCCGTGCAGGATTTAATGACGTATATGCACAAACAGCGGAAACAATAATGACGCGATTTTCCCCAGAGGTAATGAATTCAGCATATCTTTCCGCCAAAAGGAGTGGTGAATTGCCACGAAGCGCGTTTGGAACGATATTGAATAATGTAAAGAATTGTCATGGTCATGAAGCGATTCAGGAAGCTATTTTGCACCCGCCTGAGCAGTCGCCACGTCGCGGCTAAACCTTCTCTTCCAATTTCCGCGCTTCTTCCACCAGCATGATCGGTATGCCGTCGCGCACCGGGTATGCCAGTTTCGCTTTCTCGCTGACCAGCTCCTGTTTTTCCGTGTCATAACGCAGCGGCCCTTTGGTTAAGGGGCACACCAGTATTTCCAGCATTCTGGGATCGACCGTTTGCATAATTATTGCCTTTATAATGAAGTTATCTATCCACCATAACACCACCGTTTATGCAAAGTAAAGGCTTGCAAACGGTATCAAAATGCGTACTATCCGGTTCCTTCTAAGGTTCCCCTATATAAAATGATTCCGGGGTTAGCGGGCGTAGCTCAGGGGTAGAGCGCAACCTTGCCAAGGTTGAAGTCGAGGGTTCGAATCCCTTCGCCCGCTCCATTTATTAGGGCAGGCTTGCCTGCCCTAATAAATGGAATGAGAGAAGAGAACCCGAGAAGAGGGTTCGTAAAATTTTCAGGAAGAAAATTTTGACGGCACAGCGAAGCGAGCCGCCGCTTGACGGCGCGAAGCCAGCAGGCGAGCGTCAATCCCTTTGCCAATATACTGCGCCCATGGCACTTTTACTGGATTCCCGCCTTCGCGGGAATGACAAGAAAGCTAACTATTCCGACGACTTCGCCTTCAGCGCGCGCCATTTTCTGGCGCTGAAATAAATCGACACCAGATAGATCAGACTTAGGCCGGAGAGAAACAGCCATGGCTCGATGATAAAAATAACCAGCGCCGCGCTGCAGCCGATCATGAATCCGAGGATATAATCATGCCGGATATGAACATTTTTTCCGGCGAAGGTCGGAATGCGGCTGGCCATCAGTGCTCCAATCAGAACTATGTAACAGGCAGTAAAAGCCGGTGGCAGGGCGAAACCGCGGTCGAACTGCAGGCTGATAATCAGCGGCAGGAGGCAGAGGATACCGCCGGCGGGTGCGGGAACGCCAACGAAAAACTGCTTCTCCCATTCTTCCTTAGTGTCGTCGAACAGGCTGGTATTGAAGCGTGCCAGACGTAATGCCGTACACACGGCAAAAAACAGCACCACCGCCCAGCCATAGCCTTTGATATCATGTAGCTGCCACATATAAAGCACCAGCGCCGGTGATACGCCGAAGCACAGGAAATCCGACAGCGAATCCAGCTGTGCGCCGAAGATGGATGTTGCGCCGAGCATACGCGCGACGCGGCCGTCCATGCCGTCGATTAGCGCTGCGGCGATGATGAATGCTACCGACATTTCCCACTGGCCGATCATGGCGAAACGTACGGCCGATAGCCCGCAGCATAAGCCTGCGATGGTGATCATGTTGGGGAACAGGCGGGAGATCGGCTGCTCGCCGCGGAAGCGGAGGCGACGCCGTGGTTTGCGGTTAGAGTCGGACATGTTATTTCACCTTCACCAGCACGTGTTTTTTCCGTCCCGCCGATAATTTCAGCTCGCCGTTTTTGAAATAGCCCGGGCCGACTAGTTCATTCTCGTCCTCGATTTTTTTATCGTTGATACGGCCGCCGCCGCCGCGTATCAGCCGTTTGGCTTCACCGCCGGATTCGGCCAGTCCCGTAAGCCGAAATAATTCATACGCTGTCAACCCTTTGCCCAGATCGGAAGCCGTTAAGTCGAATACCGGAATATCCTGCCCGATGCCGCCTTCCTCGAAGGTTTTTTTGGCAGTTTCGGCAGCCTGCCGCGCGGCGCGTTCGCCATGGCATAATTTGGTTGCCTCGTCGGCCAGCGTCTTTTTCGCCTCGTTGATCTCCGCGCCTTTGAGCGCTTCCAGCTTTTTGATTTCGTCCATGGAGAGTTCAGTGAACAGCCGCAGGAAACGCCCGACATCGGCATCCTCGGTATTGCGCCAGTATTGCCAATAATCATAAGGCGAAAGCATGTCTTTGTTGAGCCATACGGCGCCTGCCGCCGTCTTTCCCATCTTCGCGCCGGAGGAAGTTTGCAGTAGCGGCGTCGTCAGGCCGAACAGCGCTTTGCCGTCGCCCTGATTCATATGGCTCATAAACGCTTCCGTTGAATAATCTTTGGCATCGGTGCGCAGTGACTGAATAATCGGCTGAACTTCGAGCACCTTCATCTTGTCTTTCTTATCGATGGCCATCGGCTGAAAGCGCGTTTCGGCTTCGATGCGCCGTCCCAAATCGATGCCCATGATGATATTGCCCCATTGATCCGAACCACCGATTTGTAGTGCACATCCGTAGCGCTGACTCAATTCGACGAAATCATAGGCCTGCAGAATCATGTAGTTGAATTCGAGGAAGCTTAAGTTTTGCTCGCGGTCGAGGCGCATCTTCACGCTGTCCTGCGTCAGCATGCGGTTGACCGAGAAATGCCGCCCGACATCGCGTAGAAAGTTGATGTAGTTGAGGCCGTCGAGCCAGTCAGCGTTGTTGATGAGGATGGCATCGTTCGCCCCGGCGCCGAATTTCAGGAACTGTTCGAATATGCCGCGTATGGCCTCGATATTTTTCTGGATTTCATCGCCCGAGAGCAATTTGCGTGCTTCGTCCTTGCCGGAGGGGTCACCAACCTTGGTTGTACCGCCGCCGAGCAATACCAGCGGCTTGTGGCCGGATTTCTGTAGCCAGCGCAATGCCATGATCTGCATAAGGCTGCCGACATGGAGGCTCGCCGCGGTGGCGTCAAACCCGATATAGGCGGCGATGCGTCCGGCTTTCAGCCGCGCATCAAGCGCCGTTTCATCGGTGCATTGATGGATGAACCCGCGCTCATGCATCACGCGCAGGAAATCGGAGGAGTATTTGGTCATAACGATTGTCCGCTATTATTCCAATAAATCTTGCTTGGTAATGTATTTGAGTGGAATAGGTATAGGGAAAGAAGGTCCGTTAGCGCAACTCAGAATATAGTCGTTCAAATCTACATAGAGTTGCCGGCCTTTGATGTAAAAACCAAGATTCCAGAAATTTGTATCTAAGCTTTTGGATAGCATTCTTTGAACATTTTTAAGTTGTCTAGCATGTTCTTCAATTGCAACTTCTGTCGTCTCATAACTTTGTTTTGTTGTGGGCGCTTCCGGATTAAAATAATAAGTAAAAAAATATGAAGTCACAGCATTTTTAATATCGGCATTATGCGATTTATCCAATACTTCGTCCAATGTATAGACATGCCCCGTTCTGGTGTTTACGGTCATGGCAGATAAATCACTATGACAACTGCCTTGCCCGCCTACGGCACGTCCATAGCCATCAAAAACCACGCTGACAACATGTGCGTCATTATGTGTTATCTCATAATGTAATTTAGTAATGCCCATACCTGCGGTACAGGCATGATCTTCTGCTATATGTTTGAAAACCTGATTGACCGTTTCCGACGCATCTTCTCTTTCCACTATAGGATAAACAATATCGGCATCACAGACGCATTTGTTTTTATTTTCTGCCGCGCAGACTGCCGTAGTATATCTGCCCCAGAAATCATCGTTTTCAGCTGACATTTCAGGACAATTTTTGCGTGCATTTTCACATTCTATCCCAGCATCATATGTATCCTGATCGAATGTATATACACCCTTTTGCAACACAACTTGATGAATCTCCGCTGCCTTAGCTTCACTAAAGAAGCATATCATAAATAGAAACAAAATAATGTACCCGCGCTCATGCAGGGTGCGCAGGAAATCGGATTTGTATTGCATGGATGCCATTAATGTGGCCTGTCAATTAGGCCTGTCATGGAGATTCAGTCTTGTTTCCACACGCTCTATGCGGTTATCCAGCTTATCCATGCGGTCGGACAACTGCGCCAGATCAGTATGAACCAACCCCAGCCGCGTATCGACGGAAGTAAGACGAGCTTTCATGCCGCTTATGTCATCCGACATGGTGGACAGGCGGCTTTGCATGTTCTTTAGTACCTCGTAAATCAATTCGTTGGTGATATTTTCCGGCATCGCGTCCCCTTATTCTAGCAATTATTTAAGCAATACAGTATAAGATAATATGTGCTTTTTGTCAACATATTGAGGAATTATGCAAAAAGGAGAAAATAGGTGGTCGCTTGGCCTGATGAGCGGGACGTCGCTCGACGGCATCGACGCGGCGCTGATTAAAACCGACGGCGAGCATGTGTCTGAGTTCGGGCCGTCGCTGACTGTGCCGTTCGATGATGTCTACCGCGCTACGCTGCGCGACGTGGTGCATGGCCGCGGCGATATGTTGGTCGCCGAACACGATATCACATTGAAACATGCTGAGGCGGTCAAGGCGTTGCTTACCAAGGCCGATATTACGCGTAAGGACGTGGGCGTTCTTGGCTTTCATGGCCAGACAGTGGCGCATCGCCCGCAGGAGCAACTGACCTGGCAGATCGGCAATGGCGCGCTGCTGGCGGAGAAAACCGGCATTGATGTCGTCTGTGATTTTCGCCGTCGCGATATGGCGGCTGGCGGCGAAGGTGCGCCGCTGGTGCCGCTGTTCCACGGAGCGCTGGCGCGGCAGATGGAATTGCCGGTGGCCGTGCTCAATATCGGCGGCATCGCCAACGTGACCTGGGTCGGCCGCTCGGAAAGCACCAGCCATGACCTGCTCGACCTCGACATCATGGCCTTTGACACCGGTCCCGGCAACGTCATGCTCAACGAGTGGGCGCTGAAGACCATCGGCCAGGATTGCGACCGCGACGGCAAGCTGGCGCTGGCGGGCAAGGCCGATGAGGCGATTATCGCCAAAATGCTCAAGGATTGGTATTTCACCAAAACACCGCCGAAATCGCTCGATCGTAATTATTTCACCTTCGACGACATGCAGCATTTGTCCAAGGAAGACGGCGCGGCGACGCTGACCGAATTCATGGCTGCCGCCGTCGAAAAAGGCGCAGCGTATTTCCCGGCGCCGGCGAAGCAATGGTTCATCTCCGGTGGTGGGCGGCATAATTTCGCGGTGATGCATGCGCTCAAAAAACGGTTCACGCAGGTCTATCCGGTGGAATCGCTGGGCTGGAAGGGCGATGTACTCGAAGCGCAGGCGTTTGCGTTTCTGGCGGTGCGTTCGTTGAAAGGTCTGGCACTTTCGCTGCCGACGACGACGGGGGCTATACGGGCTGTTACCGGCGGGGCGTTTTACCGGGCTTAAAGCTTAGGGACCTATCGGGCCGGAGGGGCCAATAGTACCGATGCTGCTGACGGTTTGTACGGAGCCATAATGTACATCCTGCCATTGCGCATCACCGGTCCGTGCGCAGGCGCAAAGCCCGAACAACAGCATGAGTGCAAATAAACGATATGTACGCATTATTCTCTCCTACACGCGCGCCTTTAAAAGGACAGCGGTCTCCTCTGCTATACCAAGAAGCGTGCCAACATAAGAAATGAGGAAAATTGCGGGTTACGCGGCGCCAGGCCACGTTACGGCTGTTGAATTTTTATACAGGATGGTGTGAACAGATTAAAAATTAGGCACTTGTATAGTTGGCAAACCCACCACTAAATGCGGTTACGGCTGCGTTGGTCACGGTTGATGGTAGCACGACAATTCTTGGTAGATGAATTTATTCGTCTTACAGTTGTTTGTGTCCAATTCATATCCTTCGGCACGCATACAGGTAATCATGTAGTCGCTAGGGCCTTCCCATACATGCATCCATTGATTGTCATGATTAATTCGCATGTCGTTATATGACATGACACACTTCGCATATACCGCACCCTTATCTTCAAGGCATCCTGTAAGCAGGATAGGCAATACCAATAGAGCCAAGCGTTTCATTTCTTTTTCTCCTTTTTAGGCTTCGCCAGCTTTTTCAGCTTTTCATTGAAAGTAGCTTCAGATTCGTCGCAACCGAGGCTGCGTGCGGCTTGCATAAATTTTTCCTTTTGGCTTGGCTGCTTCTTTTTCATGAAAATTGATTCTCAAGATATAGGGCATCGGACGACCACCATAACACGATGTAGATTTTTTTGAAAGAAAATGCTTGTTTGATGAATGAGAAGTTGATAAGACGGTTCTCAAGGTTCACAACGTTATTAGGTTCCAAAATGGCTATCGAAATAAAAATAGACTGCAAAAATGGCTCTGATGCTGAAGTTATCGCTAATCTTGTGCCGCACTTAAATGGTATAGATTACCAAATTCGCGTCACTGCTTCCGACCAATCAGAATTGCGTGGTAAGAAAAATCCACAAACTCCTTTAGTCGATAAATCCGAAAGCGGCTTAAGAAGCCAACCTCTGGGAACGAATAAAAGGAAAGTCCTTATTGCGTGCGCCGATAGACCAGACAATTTTTATGCTTTGCCGGAAATAACGTTAGCATCCGGCCTTAGTATTGCACAGGTACGCTCAGTAATTGTAGATGCTATTAAACGTGAGGAATTGCAAAAGCGAACTTTCGACTCGACGCATAAATATAAAATCACTGGACGTGGTTTGGCTCGTTTAGAGCAATTTACGAATAATGAAAATGTGTCGCATATAGCGGCATAAAAATGGATGGTCTGTTGTGTATTTCCTCATGGAGCGCAGGAGACCTAAAACAATAAACCGCCGCCCTTGCAGGGGCGACGGCTTACATGAGGTGGCTGGGGCGAACCGCCCAGCGCGGGTAGTGATAAATCACCCTTCCACAAGGTGTATATATCACTATCCGCGTAATTTCTGCAATGTATTTTTACAACACGTTGTTATTTATTAGTATTTTTCATTGAAACAAGGTTGTTGATAGGTCAGCCGTTTGCCTTTAATACCAGCAAGGGCGACATTTGTTCTTTCTAAATCAGTAATTTCTCTCTCATTATATCTAAAATCAAATTCATTCAAGTAACGCTGTAAGTGCTGTTTGCCACAATGCTGATAAACGCCTTTCATGCCTTTTTTGAACACACTGAAATAACCCTCGATGGTGTTGGTGTGAACTTCTCCGACGACATACTGTTTGGCACTATGATTCACCACCTGATGCGCGGCAACGTCATTGCTGACGGTCTGGTAAACGTGAGCATCATCCGTGCATAACACCGTCCGTTTGTGAACCAGAGCCGTAATAATCGGTTTGATTGTTTCCGCTTTGGTCTGGCCGATATGATAGGAACGGACATTGCCCCCGCGCTCTACCATAGAAAAGACAGCTTCTTTCGTCTGGTAGCCTTTCGCATTTGGATTACGCTTATTCAGGTGTTTGTTCTGCTCTTTACCGCCGACGTAGGTTTCATCGGCTTCAACAACCTTACCCTCACCACCAATCGGCTCAGGATTCAAAGGACGCATAGCTTCACGCAGCCGATGCGTCATGAACCACGCCGTTTTGTATGTAACTTCTAAGGTACGATGTATCTGGTGAGAGCTTACACCCTTCTTACTGGAAGCCATAAGATATGCGGCCTGTAACCATTTGTGCAGCGGGATATGGCTTGATTCAAACACAGTACCAACCTTTACCGTAAACTGTTTACGGCAGGCATAGCACTTACGGAGACCAGCGCGAGTAGCCTTACCTTTCAACTCATTGGAATTATCAATCACGCCGCATTTTGGG
>Ga0206956_1195_pt1 | contig 12943 bp, 12 predicted proteins | sample Alteio_BWOrgHeat_35_FD_153252 | JGI IMG/M metagenome (GOLD analysis project Ga0206956, IMG submission 153252) | Enriched cells from forest soil in Barre Woods Harvard Forest LTER site, Petersham, Massachusetts, United States -... | ecosystem: Environmental > Terrestrial > Soil > Temperate forest >...
GAGCATCTTTCGCCCAAAGCTGCTGAGCCCGATGCCCTGACCGTTCACTTTGATCTGGTTGGGTCGCCACCGGGCACGCGCGGACCGGTTTTGCTTCCGCTTCGGGAGGCCGATCACTCACCGCGATGGCTTCAGCACCCCATGGTGCGAGGTGTCGATGTCGTGGCGTTGCCGCTGCCAGCACTACCGGGAGCGGAGTTGCACCCAATCAATGAGATGCCGAGCTACCCGATGTTCACCGGCATTGGTATGGACGCCTTCATTCTCGGGTATCCCTTCGGCGTCCGCAACTCGTCATTGCCGGTTTGGAAGCGGGCCAGTATTGCCAGTGAACCCGGCATCGCCATCGGCGGGCAGCCTTGCTTTTACGTGGATACTGCCTCGAGGCCAGGGATGTCAGGCTCACCTGTGATCCTGCGTTCTCGGGGTTCTTATGACGACGAGGAAGGGCACACGATCCTAGGCGGTGGGACGGCAACGAGGTGTATCGGCATATATTCCGGACGCATCGGCGCGAAAGACGAACTGCAGGCACAGTTAGGGCTCGTTTGGCGCGCTGAGCTCATTGCTCAGATCACCACAAATGGGAGAACCGGCTCACTGGAGCCGTAACTGCAATGTGCGGTCGCGCCCGTCTCTCCACCGACTTCGGCGAGATCAAGCTGGTCTTCAACCTGCCACCGGACAAGCCTGTGCCTGACTTCGCACCCACCTGCAACCTCGCGCCGAGCGTCCCCATCCCCATCGTCCGCTACGACCCTGGCGCGCGCACAACCTCGTGGTAGCCCTGGGCCTCCCCTACTGGGCGAAAGGCGTCAAGATCGGCTACTCGACGTTCGCCCATGCTATCTCTTAAGGAGGATCGTCTTTGTGGTCTTCCTTTGCCGTTTTCTCCGCCTCCTTGCCGTCATGTTTAGTTGTCTGGACGTACTTTTCGGCGTTCTCACGAAGCCATTGGCCAAGGTTTAGGGCCTCGGGGTAAGGCAAGGTGAACCCAAGCATCCATAACCAGAATGTCGCAGATTGAGGGTTAAGCCGCTTATGCCTGGATGGAGGTTGGGATATGTTCGCCAGCCTGGATCAACCTCCGCAAGCACCGTAACGTTTTTTTCAAGGTCGGGCTGGACTTCCGGGCGCAATTCCGCTCGTACTTCGGCCAGTTTGCGCAGTAAATCTTCCAAGCCCATTGCATCGATTACGGCCTTGCCGCTGAGGATTTCGACCTCAGCAGTGGTGTTGGAAGCTTTGACCACCCTGATGGAAGCTCGGCTGGCTCTTCCCTCCCCAGGGCAACCCAAAGTCGATGGTGGAATGGGTCCGCCATATTGTGAACGGCAAATGATAGGCCGTTTCCATGGTCGGCTACCGTCAGGTCGAGAGAACCATCCCGCCCCCGCTGTATCCTCAAACGGCGCGGCAGGCCCAGCGGCTGATCACCAATCCACAGGTCCACTTCTCTCCTGAGAGCAGTGCGGATGGCGGACTTAAATGCGGTGGGTGTTCCTCGAAACTCGTGCTTCTCATAGCCAGCAGCCGTTCGCAGAAACACGAAACCGCCCGGGAGTTGGAGCCAATAGACGACCATTCCTTCGTTATTGGCCAACTCACTAACTGATAGGCTTGAGCCGCCCATTCAGCCGTTCCATGGCCAACCACTGAACCGGGTGCGAGCTGATCAAAGACAGGATCGGAGACCGAGTAGCAATATGAGCAGAATGAGACGCCTTCGGCACTGAGAATGTACGGAACAGCCCACCCACCAACATCGTGTTCGGCTCGAGCCGCGAACAGGTCGATCATCGAGTGGATGGCATCACTTAGACCCTGAGGCGCTTGGGTTGGACCGCCGGACAGAAAGTTTTTGAAGGCCTTAGGCGCGTATGGATCGACTTCCCCATGTCGTATGCGCTGGAAAATACTGAAGGCTTCCGTGCTCCCGAGGTGTAACACTGAGCACTCGACTACCTCTCCGCCTTCGATCCGGTAAAGTCTCGGGGTTTTTTCCTCGATGACACCGTAGGCGAATTGCACCTCGGCATCTGTCGAAGACGCCGCTAGTAGCTTTAGAGCCTCCGTTGACGACCCAACCATCGCCGCTTCGCGGGCTTGCTTCGCCCCATATTCGGCTCCGCCAGCAAACCCGACAAGGGCAGGGAATACTCGTCCGACCTCGATTTTAGGAAGATATTCGCGATCACGCTGACCAATCTTCCCCTCCGTAAGGGCAGTGTCACCTACCATCCAGATCAACGGGCCTTCTACCTGAGCGATGATCAGCGACATTGTCTTCCTCTGCGACTGCGGAGCGTAGCAGGCCACCTTCCATCCCACTTGAAGTCGCCCGATCAGTCCAGGGGCAAGGCCAACGGAAGGCTGCCGAGCGGGATCGCGTACATTCGGATCAAGACTGCGACGCGCGCGAAGTCCTCAAACTCGTTTCGGTAATCCGGGCTTCCAAGCCTTCGTCGGGCGCCAGCAGCCCATGCCAACCACTAGCTTGACCCGTGGATGTCAGCAGGTCGCAACGCGGGTGTAAAAGATGTTCGGCCGCGTTGCGTCGCGGGCGAGGATGCGCAATACGCCTCCACGTCGGTGCCCCGGCCCTGCGATTGGCGACCGCGAATGGCCGTTGTATTCTCATGAGTGGGCTCGGGATCGTCATTGGCGTTGGACGTCTGATCTTCGGCTAGGGGGCTGTCTTGGCACGATCTCAATCGACACGTAGCCCACTCCCCTACGGGCGCGGCTCGGGTGTGCCTCATCCCGTCGACATTTACGTTGGCAAGCGCATCCGTATGCGGCGGCAGTATCTCGATATCAACCAGCAAACTCTTGGCGATGCGCTCGATCTTACCTTTCAGCAGGTGCAGAAATATGAGCGTGGCGAAAACCGCGTCACCGCCTCGCGGCTCGCTGAGACCGCCAAGGTTCTAGGCGTGCCCGTATGGTTCTTCTTTGAAGGTCTGCCAGCAGAGGGCGTGCCGCAAGGCACCGAAGATCAGCAGCGGAACGATTGGCTTCAGCAGTCCGAGACGGTCGACCTCATCCGGCTTTACAACGCAATCCCCGATGACAGCTTGCGCCGGGAGTTCCAAGGCGGTGGCGAAAGCCGAGGTCCTCACTCCTTCGGCGGTTCGCCCTGGGCGCACCTCAGTTAGCTTTGCTCCGGCCCAAGGATGATGAGCGCATTGATCGCCTTCGGGCTTGGCCGGCCCTCATCGGGGGGCGCTAAATCGAACAGGACCACGTCGCCGACAGCCGGAATATCGTCATCTGCAAGATTGCGGATTTCTTGAATATGCAAAAAAGCGTCGGGCATTGCGGGATCACGCATTTTCACGAAGCCGAACCCTTTGTCTCGATGCCAGTTTTTTATTGTTCCGGCTTCCATTTAACAGATCATCCCTTTGATATTCGCGTTCCGCACTTCGACCGAGAAATTCTCCATACCGCCATCGGCGACGCAGAGCGAGATAGCGTCTGTGATCGCGCGCTCGAAATCGCGCTTGGCACTGGCGGTAACGCGCTCTCAACGTTCTGCCAACAAGGGTCCGCTTTTCGATCCTGAACGTCCACTCGTTGTTGCCGGCGTGGTCTTCCATCTTGGAAAGAAGCGCATATTGTTCCCGGCGATTAGATAAAGTTTCCAGCGCGCTCGCGTTGATGTCGTGCGCTATCGCGCCCGCGGCTTTTGCAGCCGCCTTTCGAGTTCTCCGCTTAAGGGACAGGGATACATGGCCGACGCAGGGTTTTGGCAGCAGCAATGGGACACGCTCGTAAGCAATACAGTCCCGTCACTCATCTTTCTCGGCATCGGCGCTTCGGCCGCTTGGTGGTTTCGCGGCGCTACCAAGGAAGGCGAAATTAACGGGCTCAAAACGCGAATTGATGTGCTGGATGAACGCCTTGCGTTGGCCGCTGACAAGGTCCAAGAGCGAGAGGAGAACATCGCGAAGCTGGAAAGGGAATTGGAGCAGCTTCGCGAACAGATCAAGGCTGGCGCATCAGCAAAATCGCTCACAACCACGTCACAAGCAGCAACAGATGCGCTGAAGATCGTGAGCACCAATACCTCAGAATTGGCGCGCATCCTTGCGTCGGAGATTCCGAAGTGGGAGCCTGCTGAATACAAACGCGCCGAGAAAAAATGAGCGCGCACCTATACTAAGTCGACCTCTGGTATGTCACCCCCACGCGTCGATCTTGGCCTTTGCGTCGGCCAGGGACAAGAACAAGTGTGCGTTGAACCACCTCATAACGGAGGGCTGGCACTATCCCCGTAGGGGCAGTTTACCCAAGGGTGCCTTCCAGAGGTCCGATTTCGGCGCACAGGCGTCATCGAACGGGCCGGCAGCGGAGGTCCGCTGTTCGGGCCAAAGCGGTCATTCGTTGTTGCCGTCGTGGTCTTGCGGTCATGCCCTAAAGCAGACCCCCACGGTCATGCCCGTCGCGACGCGCGATCTCACGTCTGGCGGTAGAAGCGGTTGGCGTTGTCCCAGAAGAGTTTCTGCTGCGTTTGCGGCTTGAGGCTTTGCCAGGCGAGGATGTTGTCGATCGAATTTGGGAACTGGCATTCCGAATGCGGGTAGTCAGAGGCGTACATCAGCACGTCCTCGCCGAGGAAGCCGTTCACCATCCGGTACATTTCCTCCCCTTCCTGCCGCTCGATGCTACAGAAATAGCGCCCGCTCTTTAAATATTCGCTTGGCTTCATCTTCAATTCGGCGGTCGAACCGACGTAGGCGTACTGCTCGTCCATGCGCTTGGCCCAAAACGGTAGCCAGCCGAAGCCGCATTCGAGCGTGCCGAAGCGCAGTGACGGATGACGGTCCAAAATGCCGCCGCCGATGAACGCCGCAACAAACCGCATTGCGCCCCACGGGTGCGACGCTAGCCGTCCCAGGAAAATGTTGTCCCACATGTCGTTGTGACCCGGGTAATAGGGCGGGTTCCACGTCGAGCTGTGATGCACGATCGGCAGGCAGTATTCGGCGGCGGTGCGCCAGATCGGGTCGAGGCTCGGGTGATCGACCGGGATTTTGTGGACCTGCGGCTTGACCGCGACGGCCCACTTCGATTTTCCCCATTTACCGATTTCCTCGACCGCACTGTCGACATCGCGCGTCGAGGCGACGATCGGTCCCTTCAGACGGTCCGGATACTGACCGCAGAAATTTGCCATGTGGCGATGGAACGCACGGATCATGCCGGTTTCCAACGAAACATCGTCGACGCCGATTAGGCTCGACCAGCCGCCGGGCACGAGGAAATGCACGTCGGTCCCCTCGTCGTCCATGTCGGCGACGCGGTTGGTGGCATTGTCGTCTTGCACGCCCGGACGCGGCACTTTCGCGCCCATCCACACCGTGTCGCGGCCGCTGTGGTTGGGCCGCGGCAGCGCCTCGCCGAGCACCCGGCGATAGGATTGCGGCTGGATGCGATAGCCGTGCGATGGGCCTTGATATTCGGCCGATTGCCGCATCGGCGTGCGGTAGGGCTCCAGTTCCTTCAGGCGCGGGCGGAAGTCGGAATCGACATAGCGTTCAATGACTTCCGCCGCCGGCAACACATGCGTATCGGTGTCGAATACCTTGAAACCGTTTTTCATTTTGTGTCTCCCTTGCGCCCTTCAGCGCAGAGTCCCAATGCGCTGGACCTTTGAGCGCGCTAACCGCGCGCCGCGGCCTTCCACAGCTCCCAGGCGCGGGTCAGCACGCCGGCGTTGGTCGCCATCGACGCGGCCGCCTCGCCGTCGCTGAGATAGGTCACTTGGCCGTTGCCGAGCCGCAATGCCTCGGCTTGCAGCCGGGCGTTGGCCTCGGTGTAGACGGCGCGGAAGACGACCTCCGGCAGCGAGCGCCCGCCCACGACATTGCCGTGCCCGCGCATCAGCGCGACGGTCGCATCGCCGAGGCTTTGGGCCAGCGCCGCGCCGAGAAACGGCGTGCGGATCAGCATGTCGGTGGCCTCGCCGCCAGTGTCGCGGATCTCGAAAACCGGCACGTCGCGGCCGAGAAAAGAACTCATGTGGTAGATCGGGCGGAGCTTGGCGTCGGTGACGCCGAACGGAATGACCGCCGGCGAATGGCTGTGGACGACCGCCTGGACCGCCGGCAGCGCCTTGTAGATTTCGCTGTGGATGTAACGCTCGACATAAGCGGTGCGGCGATCGCCACCGAATGTCTCGCCATCTTCGCCGAAGAGCATGATGTCGGCCGCGGTGACGAGACCGGGCGCCATGCTGCGGGCCAAGAGAAAGACGCCGGCTTCGCTGTCGTGGCGCACGCATGGCCGAAGCCGTCGACCACGCCCTCGTTCGACAAGATGCGGTTGGCGGCGACCAGGTCTTCGATCAGCGCCGGGCATGCCGGTGCAGGCATCACTGTGGCCAATTTGTTCCTCCCGACGGCATGATAAATCGAGCCGCACGCGAGTCTCAAGTCGATGCCTTCAGCGATCGAGCTAGTCGATCAACGAATGGCCGGAGTCGGCGCGTAGCAGCCGTCGCCGGAGATTCTGACGAAGGTCTCCTTACCACAGCGACACGGACGCTCGCCTCAAAGATGGCGAGGACTCCTTCTCCCCCAGTGCTCTCTTAAGAATGAGACTTTAGTGCACGGTCGGAGGTCCTCGCCAGCTGGCGGATCGTGCGCAGACTTTCTTGGTGACCGACCTCCCCTGGTCTCCATTGCCCGCACGAACGGTGCATGCTCGGTCGGGTGGAGGGAGGACACTCACAACGGCGGTGCCCCAAAGAGCGCGCATGAGCAACGGCCCTCAGCCGCTTCACGCAACTGTCTGTTTTCGGCGCTATGCAGGCGTCGGCGCGCCTCGCGTCGAACGACCGGTTTGCGAGGCTGAGCCGCCATGCGTTGTTGCGGTCTTAGCCGGCAGGTCATGCCCCGGAGCAGACCTTCAGGGGCCAGAGTTTGGCACTGGCGTGCGGTCGCGTGTCCAGATACGGACGGCCCCAGCCCTTCCTCTCAATGCTTGTTCGCCGCGATCTTGCAAGTGGTCGAGGAGCGTTGGTGCCGCATCGGCAGGCGCTGTCCTCGCCGCATTGATGAGCGCGTCTCCGACCACCAGGGGTGTTTCGAGGGTGCGGGTGAGCCCCTGCAACCGGCTTGCGGTGTTGACCGTATCGCCGATGACCGTGAATGACATGCTGTGTTCGCTGCCGACATCGCCAAGTACGGCTGGGCCGTAGTTGAGACCAATGCCAATCGCCAATGGCGTCTCGCCTTTTGCTTGGCGCTCCTCATTCCAGCGATCGAGGGCTGTCAGCATCATCTCGGCGCAAATGAGCGCGTTGGCGGCGTCGTTCTCACTCGCCGTCGGTATGCCAAAGACCGCGAAGATTTCATCGCCGATGTACTTCTCCACCGTGCCGCCGCAGGCGAAGATCTGCGCCGTCATCCGCTCGTGGAACTCGCGCAGCATGGTCACCACTGCCTCGGGCTCCATCGTCTCGCTCATTCGGGTGAAGCCGACGATGTCGAGGAACATCACTGCAACCGTCTGACGCCGCACCGCCCCTAGCGGCTCGTCCTGGGCCGCCAGCATCTCGACGATGTTGGGCGAGAAGTAGCGCGACAGATTGCTACGTGCCCGCTCGGCCGCGGCGCGTTGCCGCTCGACCTCGCGCAGCTTGGCGATGTCGGCCAGCGTCTTGCGCATCGTGATCTCAAGATCGCTGAAGTCGACTGGTTTGGTGACAAAGTCGAAGGCGCCGCGGTTCATCGCCGTGCGCAGGTTCGCCATGTCGCCATAGGCGGATACCATGATCGCCCTGACCGAGGATTGCCGCTCGCGCAGATGGGTCAGCAGGGTCAGCCCATCCATCACCGGCATGTTGATGTCGAGCAGCATCAGCTCGATCTCGGGATCATCGTCCAGTAGCGCCAGCGCCTCCTCGCCGTGATGGGCAAACTGGAACGCAAATTCCCCATCGCGGATGTGGCGGCGGAAGCGCTGAGTGATCAGCAGCTCAAAGTCAGGCTCGTCGTCGACCCCGAGTATTTTAACCGGGCCGGGCACGTCTTCGTCTCAGTCCGCCGCGGTCGGCAGCTGGCGCAACTGGGCCTTCAGCAGATCGAAGTTGACCGGCTTGGTGATGAACTCAACGGCGCCCAGTTCGCTGGCGCGACGCCTTCTCTCATCATCGCCATAGGCCGTCACCATCATCACTGGGAGATCGGGCCGCTGCGCCTTGATCTGCTCCAGCAGCTGCAGCCCGTCCATCCCCGGCATGTTGATGTCCGAGAGGATCACAATCAGCGTCGGCTCGATCCCATCGCTTAACTGCCCCAACGCCATCTCGCCCGAGTTGGCGATGTGCAAAACATAAGCGCCCTCACGCACCTCACGGCGAAACTGCTGACGAAACAGCAGCGCCACGTCGGGCTCGTCATCGACCACCAGAATGCTGACGCTCATTCCCTCCTCCCGATGTCTTGTTTTTGCTTAGTGGCGTGGCAGACGCACGGTGAACTCGGTGTACGCACCTGGCTCACTCTCCACGGTGATCGTGCCCCCGTGCTGCTGGGTGACGATGTCGTAGCTGATCGAGAGACCCAGCCCGGTGCCCTCGCCGGTCGGCTTGGTGGTGAAGAACGGTTGGAACAGCTTATCCCTGATCCCAGGCGGGATGCCGGTGCCGTTGTCGCGCACCCGCACCTCCACCGCATCGCCATCCTCGCGTGTTGCCACCGTGAGAACCGGACGGAACGACCCATCACCATTGTCCCGCGCCCGCTTGTTGGCGGCGTAAAACCCGTTGCCAAAGAGGTTGAGGAAGACCCGGGTCATCTCCTGCGGCGCCAGCTCGATCGGCTTCAGCGCCTCGGCGTAGTTGCGCTCCAGCGTGACGTTGAAGGTCTGGTCCTGCGCCCGTGCGCCGTGATAGGCGAGGTTCAATGCTTCCTCGATCACCCCGTTGAGATCGACCTCACGCCGTTCGCCCGACACCCCGCGCGAGTGCTCCAACATGCTTTTGACGATGTTGTCGGCGCGTTTGCCGTGCTCGGCGATCTTTTCCAGATTACCGGTGAGCATCACCATCGTCTCGTCGACCTCGACCCGCTTGTCGTCTCCGAGCGCCGCCACCGCCTTCAGCTCATCCAGCAGTTCGACCGAGAGCGAGGCAAAGTTATTGACGAAGTTGAGCGGGTTCTTGATCTCGTGCGCGATGCCCGCGGTGAGCTGACCCAAGGACGCCATCTTCTCGGCCTGCACCAGGCTGGCCTGCGCGGTCTTTAGCTGATCGAGCGCCCTCTCCGCCGCGTCTCGAGCTCCACGCAGCTCACCGATCAGTCGCGCGTTCTCGATGGCGATGCCCGCCTGATCGGCAAACGCGGTCATCAGCTCGATCTGCGCGTCGCTGAATGGCTTGACCACTGATCGCACAATTGAAATGAGCCCGATCGGCTCGCCCTCGCGCAGCAGCGGCACGCCAAGCATCGTGCGGTAGCCGCCGCGCTCGCGCGCCTCCGTCCACGTGTAATCGGGATCGCTCGCCGCATCGATGATGTGCACCGGCTGGCCTGTCGTTGCCACCCGCCCCACCATCGTTCCCGGTCCAGCGCGTTGCGGCTGCGACACCATGAACGCGTGGTACTCTGGGGTGAAACCGAACGAAGCAGCGAGGTGGTATCGGTTGCCGTCACGACGGTAGATGAACGCCATCTGGCCCTCGCACAGGCTGACGGCGGTTTCGACGAGCGTGTCGAGCACCGGTTGCAGGTCGAAGGTCGAGCGGCTGATGACTTTGAGCACATCGGCGGTCGCCGTTTGATACTCAAGCGCCTCAGAAAGGTCGTCGGTGCGCTGGCGCAACTCGCCCAAGAGCCGCGCATTTTCGATCGCTATAACGGCCTGGTCGGCGAAGCTGGCGACGAGTTCGATTTCCTTCTCGGTGAACGGCTGGACGATTGTGCGGGCAGTGCAGATGACGCCGATCGGCGTGCCTTCCCGCAGCAGGGGAACACCGAGCATGGTTCGTAGTTGTCCTACGCGCGCGTCCTCCTTCGGCGCGTAGTCGGGATCGATCCAAGCGTCGGTAATTTGGATCGGGCGGGCAGCGGCCGCAGTGCGACCGACCAGCGTCGCAGAGCCGGCGCGAATTTCCTGTCGCGCCTCGATCTCCTGGTATTCGGGCTCCATCCCCGAACCGACTGCCTGCCGATAGAGGCCATCCTCGCCTAGCCGAAAGATCGACCCTTGGCTGTTGCCGCAGAGCCGCATCGCGGTGTCGACCACGGTTTGCAACACCGGCTCAAGGTCAAAGGTCGATTGGCTGATTACCTTGAGCACATCACTCGTCGCGGTCTGCTGCTCCAGCGCCTCGCGGGTCTCTGTGATGAGCCGGGCGTTTTCCATCGCGATGACGGCTTGCGCCGCGAAATTCTGCACCAGCGCGATCTGTTTTCCCGAGAAGGGGCGGACTTCATAACGCACGAGGTTGAAGGTGCCTAACAGCGCGCCGTCCTTACGCAGCGGAATGCCTAGTCCGGTGCGTCCCCCGCCGACATCGACCAACGCCTTACGGAACGGAGCACCCGACCCATAGGCACTATCGTCTTTCATATCGTCGATGTGTATGTACCCGGCGCCTTGGGCGATGGCAGCGTTCGCTTCCATAGGTCCCGGCTGATCCATGTGTAACAAATACGCAGCGAACTCTGGGCATAGCCCGCGCCCCCGCGCGAATGCATACTTCCCGTCCTGGCGCGATAGGAAGAAGCCGAAATCTGCCCCGCAGAGATGCGTTGCATGGTTGAGCATCGCGTCGAACACTGGCGCGAGATCGCCGGGCGATGAATTGATGACGCCCAGCACTTCCGCCGTCGCGGTCTGCTGGTCGAGCGCTTCGCGCGTCTCGGTAATGAGCCGCGCGTTTTCGATCGCAATCACCGCCTGGTCGGCGAAGGTGCGCACCAACTCGATCTGCCGCTCGGTGAATGGTTCGACGCGCTGACGGGCGAGGGTAAATACGCCGATAGGCTCGCCCTCGCGCAGCAGCGGGACGCCAAGTGCTGTTCGCGCCCCACCAAGACGAGATGCTTCGGGGAGGGCGTATTCGGGATCGGCGGTGATGTCAGCAACGTGACTGACGCAGCACTCCAGCGCTGCGCGTTGAGTGACACTCGCGCGACCCGGCGATAGGGACAGTTGGCGGGCGAACTCTTCGTACGCGATCGGGAATCCCCGATTTGCAGCCAGCCGATACACGTCGCCTTCGCGGCGGTAAATCAACGCCATGTCAGCATCGCAGAGCCGCGCTGCCGTCTCGACTAATGTGTCCAGGACTGGTTGTAGATCGAAGGTCGAGCGGCTGATCACCTGGAGCACTTCGCTGGTCGCGGTCTGGTATTCGAGCGATTCCTCGAGATCGCGGGTGCGGACCTGCAACTCGCCGAGCAGCCGCGCGTTTTCCATCGCGATCACCGCCTGGTCAGCGAAGCTCTGGAGGAGCGCGATCTGCTTGTCGGTGAAGGGCCGGACCTCCCGGCGGGCGATTCCAAAGGCGCCAACGGCAACATTGTTTTTGACGAGGGCCACCCACAGGAGGGTCCGAACGCGACCCTTTTCGACCGCTACTTTCATTGTCGGATGGCCAGTCCGATAAGCCTCGGTCTCGGCAACGTTGGCAATATGCACGAGCCGCGCGCCCTGCTTGATTTGCAGCAGCGGTGGGGGTGGGGGCACCTCGCCATGTTCAACGCGGCGCAACAGCTCGACGAACTCGGGAATCATCTGATATGTCCCGGCAACCCGCAGCCGCTCACCGTCGATTGTCCACATAACAGCCTGAAACCCATCGCACACCCGGACCGCCGTTTCGAGCACCGCGTCGAGCACCGGCTGCAGGTCGCCCGGCGATGAGTTGATGATCTGGAGAACTTCGGTGGTGGCAGTCTGCTGTTCGAGGGCCTCATCCCGCTCCGTGGTACGCTCGGCAAGCTCTCCGCGGGCCTGAGCCAGCTCAGCTTCAAGTTGGGCGATGGATCGCCGTTTGGCGACCGTGGGTGGCGTTTCCGTCGAGGCCATAGTTGCGCCTGCGAGCAGTGCTTTTGCCCTTCATACGCGAAATTACGATACCTCGATAGACGACCGCCAGTTGATTGGGCGATATCCGTTCAGGGTCACGGCAGGCCGGCTCAGTCGCCCCGAAGGGACGACCGCAATCGGCGCGAAGGCGACATCGGGCAGCCGGCAAAGAAGGTCCGGTATCCGATCCAAAACTGACCTTCGACGATGCGGCATCGGCCGGCTCATTTTACCCCCGAAGCAGGCATTGCCCGATCCGCTGGAGGTGATTGGCTGGCTAACGGCTTTCCACCGTCTGCCGCTCGATCTCGAAACCTTGCCCCATCGCCGGCGTCGGCCCAATATCACTGAACCGCGTCAGGGCTGCTAGGGCGTAGCCAATCCCAGGTTTTAAGGCGTTCGCAGTCATTAGCGCCGCCGTCGAGGGCGCCAACACTTGCGTGTTCGCATTTTGGAGGTGCGATCCGGTGGCTGAAACCCGAGCGGTGAACTACCGGGAGAAAGCGCGCCAGTACCGGGAAATGGCCGCATCGGCATTAATTCAAAACCTTCGCGAGCAATGGGAGTGACTCGCCGCCCAATCCCGGACTTGGCAACCGATATTGAGAAGCGCGTAAAGGATTTGACTACGCGATGCTGAGCCGGGCGCGCCAAAATTTAGAGACGACTCGCCAGGGCGCCTGCGCGGTCCGCCTGGTGGCCTTGTCGGGGTCGGGACGGAGCGCAGTAGAGTCGGCGCTTATGGCGCTGTGCGGGCCCTATACGCGGAAGAGCCCGCCGGGGGAGCCGACGGGCTCGCTTCTGCCGAAGCAGCGCGACCGAGGGTAGGACTGGGGTCGTTCGCGCCAATGGCAACAATGCGTCGGCCGCGGTCGCCGATCAATGGTACGCCTTT
>Ga0206956_1196_pt1 | contig 12891 bp, 12 predicted proteins | sample Alteio_BWOrgHeat_35_FD_153252 | JGI IMG/M metagenome (GOLD analysis project Ga0206956, IMG submission 153252) | Enriched cells from forest soil in Barre Woods Harvard Forest LTER site, Petersham, Massachusetts, United States -... | ecosystem: Environmental > Terrestrial > Soil > Temperate forest >...
AGACTTCTACGCCCAAGGAGCGCTCGAAGATATGGCGGGTTCGGTGGAAATGATCGTGTTTCCGGAAGCTTACCGGAAGCTGCAGGAGAAAGTGAAACTCGAAGTTCCGGTGCTGGTGCGCGGCGGCTTGCGGATTGAAGAAGGCGTGAATCCGAAACTCACGGCGAACGACATCATCCCGCTCGAGGATGCCAAGGTTCCATTGCCGCGTTCGCTGCGCATTCGCATTTTATTGGAGACGGCGAATGAGTCCGTGGTCGATGACCTGCACGCTCTTTGTGCCCAGCGCAAAGGGGAAGCGAAAGTGTTGTTTGACGTGGAACGCCAGGGCGATTTCATGGTGGTGATGGAGGCGGAGGGCTATAATGTCCATCCAGACCGCAATTTTGTGGCCCGGGTGGAAGAATTGTGTGGCCGCGGCGCGGTGAGGGTCATTGATTAAAACGTTTTCGTAGAGACATAGCCACCTATGTTTCTACAAATGGACTGAGACGTGCGGCGGATGAGACCTATTCCTAGGAGTGCTGATTTGCAATCGGCGACGGCTCCGGCTACAAACGCGCTGCTGGTGGTGGCGGGCACGGAGTTTCTTCTTTCGATGGTGGAAGCCCGCTGGGCCTCCCGGAACGGTGATAGCAGGAAGATGGAATCTCAACTCAGGGCACAGCAAGAGCTGGGGAAAATCGAGCAGCAACTGGAGCGGTTGCAAGCGCTGCCGGGCCAGGATGACGACATCCGCGCTCAGATCGGGCAGCTCCACGACCGCATTCGGGATTTGCAAGCTCAGGTCTCGGCACACTTCACGGCCTGGCAAAAAGCGGAGTTGGCGAGGAATCCGCTGCGCCCGCTCATGCTCGAATACGTGGACCGGATCTTCACCAATTGGAGCGAGATTCACGGCGATCGCGGTTTCGCCGACGATCACGCCATGGTCTGTGGCATGGCTCGCTTTCACGGACACGAAGTTGTTGTGATGGGCCACCAGAAGGGCCGGGACACCAAGCAGAATGTTTATCGCAATTGGGGTATGACGAATCCTGAAGGCTACCGCAAGGCCCTGCGCGTGATGAAGATTGCTGAGAAATTCAGGCGTCCGGTCTTCACCTTCGTGGATACGGTCGGCGCGTATCCCGGGCTGAGCGCCGAAGAACATGGCCAGGCCGAGGCGATCGCGCGCAATCTGCGGGAAATGGCGCGACTGCAGGTTCCAATTATTACCACGATCACAGGGGAAGGTGGCAGCGGCGGCGCGCTGGCGATCGCGGTCGCGGACCGTGTGCTGATGATGGAGAATGCCATCTATTCCGTGATTTCTCCTGAGTCCTGCGCCGCTATTATGTGGCGCGATGCTTCGAAGAAGGAGCTTGCCGCGCAGGCGCTGCGCATTACGGCCTCGGATTTGGCCGAATTCGGCTGCATTGACGGAATCGTGCCCGAACCCAAGGAAGGTGCGCACGCCGATCACGAAGCCGCCGCGGCTTTGTTGGATGCGACACTACAGAAACATTTCAGCGAGCTGACAAAAATGTCCGCCCAGGAATTGGTCGCATCACGATATAATAAATTTCGCAAGATGGCGCAGTTCCTGCGCGTGGAGTAAGCGTATCCGATGTTTCCTAGGCAGATACTTTCGTTCCTGAAATTCCGTTCTTCACTCCTGTTCCCAACCACCCGCGTGCCGTATAATTAAGGGTTCGCCTCATTACTCCAACAAACCGCCGAGCGGGCGAGAACTCGCTCCAGTCAAGGAAGGTGAAGGAATGGCCACCACGGATGTAGCGCTCCACGAAGCCTCAGGACGACTGGAGCCGAAGCGCGTCGTCAACAACATGAGCATTCAGGTTGCGACCGTGAATGGGTCAGGTTCGCAAAGCTCAAATACAGTGCTTCTGCGCAGCATTTTTCAGATGGGTGTCCCGGTTTCCGGCAAGAACCTGTTTCCCTCAAACATTGCCGGACTGCCAACCTGGTACACCATTCGCGCCAACAAAGACGGTTACATTGCGCGCAAGAAAGAGATCGACTTTGTCATTGCCATGAACGCTGAAACGGCGCAGGAAGATGTGATGTCATTGGCGCCGGGCGCGGCGGTGCTTTACGACGAGCCTCTGAAGTTGAATGCGCTTCGCACTGATCTGATTTTTTATCCGGTCCCTTACGACAAACTGGTCGCGCCCGTGTGTCCCGAAGCCAAGCTGCGCAAGCTGGTTAAGAACATGATTTACGTTGGAGTCGCGGCGCAATTGCTCGGAATCGACATGGCCGAAGTTGAGAAGGCATTGCGTAAGCAATTCGCCACCAAGGTGAAGGCGGCCAATCTGAATTTGGCAGCGGTCCGGGCCGGGTTCGAATACGCTACCGCCAATCTGACCAAGCACGATCCGTACTCCATTCAGCGCATGGATAAGACAACGGGGATGATCATTATCGATGGCAACTCCGCGGCCGCGCTGGGCTGTATGTTTGCTGGAGTCACAGTCGTTACTTGGTATCCCATTACGCCGTCTTCGTCGTTGGTCGAAACTCTGATCGATTACATGAAAGAGTACCGGATCGGCCCCGACGGCAAGGCGACATTTGCCATCGTACAAGCGGAGGACGAACTGGCCGCGATTGGCATGGTTTTAGGCGCAGGCTGGGCGGGCGCCCGCTCGATGACGGCGACCGCCGGACCAGGCATCTCGCTGATGGCCGAGTTTGCTGGCCTTTCTTACTACGCGGAAGTTCCCGGTGTTGTCTGGGATATCCAACGCGTCGGCCCGTCCACCGGTTTACCCACGCGCACTTCGCAGGGCGACATTCTCTCGACGGCTTTCCTTTCGCACGGTGATACCAAAAACATTCTGCTGCTTCCGTGTTCCGTGGCCGAGTGTTTCACCATGGCGCAAGATGCGTTCAATCTTGCCGAGCAGTTCCAGACACTGGTTTTTGTGATGTCAGATCTGGATCTGGGGATGAATAACTGGATGTCCGATCCGTTCGAGTATCCCAAAGCGCCAATCGACCGCGGCAAAGTGCTCACGAAAGAAGATCTTGACCGCATGGGAGGCTTTTCTCGCTATAAAGATGTCGACAACGACGGCATTGGTTACCGCACTCTGCCGGGCACGGAGCATCCGGCGGCTGCGTACTTTACCCGCGGCACTGGTCACAATGAAAAATCAGGCTACAGCGAGCGCCCGGACGATTTCGAAAAAAACATGGAGCGCATCAATAAGAAGTTCGAGACGGCGCGAGCGTTTGTGCCGCGGCCCGAATTGATGACCGGCAAAGGCAAAGCCAAGATCGGCATCATTGCCTACGGCACTTCGCACTGGGGCATTATCGAAGCGCGCGACCAGTTGCGCGACGAATACGATATCGAAACCGATTATCTTCGCCTTAAGGCCTATCCGTTCTCGCGCGAGGTTCACGAATTCATCGAGCAGCATGAGCGGGTCTACGTGGTCGAACAAAACCGGGATGCCCAGATGCTTAGCATGATCAAGCTGGACATAAAGCCGGAGCTGGTTACGCGGCTCCGCAGCATTGCGCACATTCACGGGCTGCCGTTGGACGCGCGCTCGGTAACCGACGAACTCATCAGCATGGAGGGTAAGTAACATGGCGACCACGACGACCCCCACACCTGCACCGAAAATCAATCGCATCGGCCTGACTGTTCTCGACTATCGCGGCGGCAAGACTACGCTTTGCGCGGGCTGCGGTCACAACGCGATTTCCGAACGCATCATCGACGCCATGTATGAGATGGGTGTGCAACCAGAACGCGTCATCAAGCCCAGCGGCATCGGATGCTCCTCCAAGAGTCCTGCGTATTTCATGAGCCGCTCGCACAGCTTCAACGCGGTTCACGGTCGCATGCCTTCGGTCGCAACCGGCGCAATCTTGGCCAACCGTAAGCTGATTGCGCTCGGCGTCAGTGGCGACGGCGATACTGCTTCAATCGGCATTGGGCAGTTCGTGCATCTGATGCGGCGCAATCTGCCGATCATTTACATCATCGAGGACAATGGTGTGTACGGCCTGACCAAGGGGCAATTTTCGGCCACCGCCGACCTCGGTTCGAAGCTGAAAACCGGCGTGGTGAACGATCTTCCGCCGATCGATACATGCGCCATGGCCATCACCCTGGGCGCAACTCTGGTTGGCCGTTCGTTCTCCGGCGACAAGCGGCAACTGCACAGCCTGCTGAAAGCCGCAATCGCCCATAAGGGGACGGTCATGCTCGACGTAGTTTCCCCCTGCACTACCTTTAACGATCACGAGGGTTCGACGAAATCCTACAAGTACATGAAAGACCACGAAGAGCCATTGCAGGAGATCGGTTTTGTCCCAGCCTTCGAAGAAATTAATGTGGAGTACGATCCCGGCACCACCGTCGAGGTCACTATGCACGACGGATCACGCCTGCGCCTGACCAAGCTCGAAGAAGAGTACGATGCCACGAATCGCATAAAAGCGATTACTCGTTTGCACGAAGCGCACGAAAAAGGCGAAGTGCTGACCGGGCTTTTCTATGTGAATCCCGAAGCGCCTAGTTTCATTGATATGCTCAACGTGACCGAAGAACCGTTGGCCACGCTGCCCGAATCCGCGACCCGCCCGGGAAGGGAAGCGCTCGAGCAAGCGATGGAAGAGCTGAGGTAAGGGCAGCGCCAAAAAGAAAGTACTTGTCATCCCGAGCAAAGCGAGGGATCTCGGTTCTTGTCTGTACGCTCAGTATTGCCAACACGCAGAAACACCCAGATCCCTCACTTCGTTCGGGGTGACAATTCGAAATCTGTCTTCACGCCTTGGGACTGATCTCGGTTCCGAACGAGTATTCATTCAGCGGACCGAAGCGTTTCTTTTCGGCATACAAACGCCAGCGCCGCCAGACGATGCGCAAGCTCGCCATCACAGGAATCGATAGATAGACCCCGAGCACTCCGGCAATTTCGGCGCCCGCCAATACGCCGAAGATTGCGGCTAGGGGATGGAGTTCCATGCTCTGGCCCATGATGCGAGGCGAAACCACATAATCCTGCACCAGGCGCCAGGCGATCAGGAAACAGAGCAGGGCTAGCCAGTGCGGATAGCTCATTAGCAGCGCAACCGCGAGAATGACCACGCCAGCCACGAGCGGTCCGACCACCGGAATGAACTCCATCATGCCGCCTGCGGTGCCCAACACCAGCGCGTAGGGCACCCGTGTTGCTTCCATAAAAGATATGTAAACTATCAGGGACAACGCCGCCAGCTCAAGTTGGGCGCGGATAAACTGAGCCAGCATCTGGTTCAGGTCCGCGAGCACATCTTGCAGGAATTCGCGTTGCGGTCTGCTCTGCACCAGAGACAGGCCGACTTCACTGAAGCCGCGCCCATCCTTCAGAAAAAATATCGCGAGAATTGGCACCACGATCAGAAGCCAGGCTTGCTTGGCTACCTCTGCAGCGCGCAGTCCGATCTGTTTCGCCACATCCACTAGGCGAGGATCGGACAAAACTCTCTGCAACAGTTGAGTGGTTTCTCCGCTCCATCCTCGTTCTCTGCCAATGGTATGGGCCAGATCGCCGGTGTTGACTCGGTCCGTCAGCGCTGGCCAAGCCTCGCCCAGACGCCGCGCCTCGCGTACCGTCCGCGGTCCTACGAAGAAGAAAAGCGTACTCAGCAGGATGAGAAACAGCAGATAGATCAAGGTAATTGCGCGACCGCGATGGCGTGTCCACTTTTGTATGCGGGACACCGCCGGATCGACGAGATAGGCAAAGAAAATTGCAAACAGGAATGCAATCAGGGTACGGCGCGCAATGTACAAAAAGCCCAGTCCCAACGCAAAGAACAGCGTCGTTACCAGTACGCGTACCGTGCGTGAATCAATCAAGGCCAATGTCGACCTAGTCTCGTACCACTTCCGTGTTCTCGCTCCCGATCAGAATTCGCTGCAGCTTAAACTGATCGTCGAACCAAAGCATCCAATTGCCCGACTCGCCATTCAGGTCCAACCGGTTCAGTTCGTGCTCCACCCCTCGGATGGTCACCTTTTCTCTGCCGGCAAACTCAATCGTTACCGATACCGAAGAGCGCGCATGCGCATTTAGCGCACCGAATGGCACGCGTTGTTTTAGTGGGCACTGCAATGCGCCATTTTCCTGCTTGCAACTGGTGGCCAGGTATTTCCACGCCAGGACTTCTCGTTGTATGAAGAAGTAGTCATCCAGCAGACTGCTGGTCGCCGGCAGCATAAATGGCTGCTCCTGTTCCTTGGCTTGGGGACCGCTCTTGAACCGCTCGATCAGGAAATCCTGACTGGTCACGACCACAGCCTGCGACTGTCCCGGACTCAGTTCCTTCCATTCATATTTTCGCAGTTCGCCGCCAGGACCCATTTCCCACTCGGAAGTTTGCTCCGCCTTCTCGGTTCCGGTTTCACTCTTGAACCGCGAAACAACAGAACTGCCGCTGCTGCTTTGCTGGATGGAGAAGGTTTCGGTCCCCATGCGCTGGCCATGCATGAAGACGCCAAATGATCCGGAATCGACCATATGAGTAGGTGCGGGCGCGGGCTTGTCATCCTTCTTGTCCCCCGCGGCAGTGGAGGCAGCCAGCAGACAAAGCGCGCCTAAAACTAAGACCTTGCCGAACTCCAGGTTATTCTTCAAAGTTCTCCTTCTCGCACCAAACCAAGACTGCATGCCACCTCCGCCGCGATTCTGTCCACATCCTTGCCGCTGGTTTCAATGCGAATAGCCGCTTTCATGTATGACTTTCGCCGCTTGTCATACAGCTCCCTAAATTGTTTAAGATCTTGGCGCAGTGGACGCTGATTCGGCTCTTCCTCACATCGCCGCAGCAATTCCTCCACTGGCGCATCCAGAAAAACCGAATGCACCTTTGCTTTTGCAATCAGGGCGGCATTTACTGGCTGAACGAAAGCTCCTCCACCCAATGCCACCACACGCAAGGAGGAACTGATCTCTACCAGCAATTCGCGCAAGGCTGCCGTCTCGACTTTGCGGAATCCTGCCTCTCCGGACTCTCGAAAAATCTGCTCAATGGTCTTTCCCTCTCGAAGCTGAATCCGATCGTCCAAATCTTCAAACGGCAAACTCAAACGGCGGCTCAAAGCTCGGCCCACAGTGGTCTTGCCGGCGCCCATGAAGCCCACGAGAAACACCGCACGTAGCTCACGGATCCCATTTCGCGCAAGCCGACTGGCCGCAGGACGCGAACCGGGTCCGCTCCTTGTGGCTCCCGATTTACTGAAACGGTTCTGCACCCGCGCAGTCCGATGATTCAGGTTTGGTGGTTTAACGTTTCTTGAGGTGAATTTTACCACTGAAGGAGAGCAACTTAACCGAGGATGCCGCCTCGCCCATCGTACCTGCGAAGGCACTCCCGGCGCGGGGAACAAAGGAAGTGTGTTCGGGCTGCAAGGGGAAATCCTTCTCGACCGTTCCCTGGACCGAGCGAGCGACCACTTCGATGGAGGCGTAAGCAGGCGCAATCGCCTCTATGTCGCCGCTGTGGGTCGTCAAGGAGTAGTCCCCGCCGTCGCCAAAATCGCCGTCATAGTGGATCTTACCGCTGCTGGTATTGACGTGGACCAGGGAACCGTTTACCGAATTCAGCGCTACATCGCCACCCACTGAGGTGATTTCCACAAGTCCATCGCTGACATTCGTCACGGTTACCGGGCCGTTCAAGGTTTTTATGTGAATATGTCCGGCACTTACATCGCGCACGTCTACACTGGCAGTGCTACCTTCCACCATCATGTCGCCGCGAAGTTTTTCGACATGCAAAGGGCCGGTCGTCGAATGCAAAGTCACGCTCGCATCCGCAGGCACGAGAACTTCATAATCGACGCGTCCAGTTTGGGCGTCGGCCCCTTCCAGAAGATGAGAGAAAACCGCAACCCGGCGCCGTCCCTTACTATGATCAACTTCGACTTTGCCGGAGTACAGAATTGCGTTAATGGCGACCACCTTGCCCGGAGCGGGCTTGACCGAGATGGCTCCGTACTGGTTGACGATGGAAACGCTGGCACGCCGAGCGACCTTGAAATGCATTTCCTGGCGGGTGGTCTGGGCCGCGGCTAACGCGGCGAACACAACAATCAACCCGACGGCGTACGATGTGGCCCGCTGCATAATCAACCTCTCCCCAATGCCAGCGAGTGTTGCCCGCCGGCGCCCCGACACCCGACTATTCTACTATGGCAGAGAACGATCCAAGGCCATCTCGTAGACCATGGCCTTCTGCTCGTACGCATTCCTTAAGTACTGTTGCGCGACTTCGTCGTTCGGGTCGCTGTGTGCCGATTGCTCGGCGTCCCGGATATAAGCGTTCACCGATCGCAGATCCGCTTCATAGGTAGCTCGCATGGAGGGCGTCCGCTCGCCGACCGTCTTGAGCAATTGCAGATCTTCACCGCCCATCACGTCGGCCGGTTGCAGATTCGCCGTCACCACGCCAGCGGGCGGCGAGTGCTGTTCCGACATCTGTGGCTGGCCGGTGCCCCGTTGATAGATCAATACTCCGAAGACCATCAGCAGCGTGGCCGCCAACGGTACCAGCCAACGCAGTCGCCAACCCAGCAGGGGTGCGGGCGTTTGCGGATGCAACTGAGGTTGACGGATCAGCCCCTCTTGCCGCAGCGCGACTTCAATCGAGTTCCACACCCACGGACTGGGATCCTCGGAACCCTGCAAAAACCGTGCTTCTTTCGAAATAGCGTTCAGATCGGCTACCAGATCCGAACATGCGCAGCAGGACTTTAAATGTTCTTCCTGCTCGATTCCGTGCCCGCTCCCAAGCTCTGGCAGGACCCGTTTAAACTCTTCACAGGTCATACTAACCTCTCCCCGATGCCTCTGTATGATAAGTTCCTCACGGCTTTGTGGCTTTTTCAGCTCTGCTCGTCTTGAGGATCTCTCGTAACTTCATCCGCGCTTTGTGTAATTGTGACTTGCTATTACCGATCGAACATCCCACCATCTCGGCAATCTCATTGTGCTCGTAACCCTCAACATCATGCAGCAGAAAAATCATTCTGTAGCCCGGAGGCAGAGATGCGATCGAACGCTGCAACTGCATCCGGTCGATGGACCCCGCCAATCGCGGGTCGTCCGCGCCCGGTTCTTTCCTGGGCGTTTCTTCTTCCGTCTCGATGTTTTCCTCGAGCGGAACTACCGGCAGACCCTTCTTGCGCAACTGCATCAGGACGACGTTCACTGCCATCCGGTGCAACCAGGTGGAAAATGCCGACTCCCCGCGAAAGGTTCCAATCTTGCGGAACAGTTGCAGGAATGCTTCCTGGGTCAAATCCTCGGCTGCCGCCGTGTTGGCCGTCATTCGAAGGCATAGGGAGTACACTCGCCGCTTATGCAAGTTATACAGCGACTCAAAGGCTTCTGCATCTCCCTGCTTCGCCCGCTCGATTGCGTCTGCTTCGGAAAGCCCGTCGCCCTGTCGTTTTTTCGCGTCCGTCAAGTCGTCTTTTCCGGCCGCACTCAGTCTGATGCGGCGTAAGTATCTTTTCGTTGTACTGCTTGCAGGTACTAACTCAGGCCCTTCGAATCGCGCAACCAATTACAGTCCATGGGCTTGCGCAGACCACTGAATCTCATTATGACCTTGGTTACCTATCTAAGGATAACCCTCCCCTTAAGATTCCTCTCTAACCCTGGCAACCTCGTCTTGATGTCATCCCCCGGCCAATTATTTGTCTTTATAGATTCAGCCTTGGGGGAAAAGACCCAAAGAACCGCTGGTGCCTACGTCTTAAGCTGACGCCGACCTGGTAGTGATGGTTTCTAACCCATGGCCATGCGGCCCAGTCTCTCGTTCGTGCAGCAGGAAAGCAAAGAATACCCCCAGGAAGCCCAGAATCGAGAAAATCCACATTCCCGAATGATACCCTCCGGGGTTTTGTGCGCTGGCATGACCAAAATCGTTAGCCCAGCCGATCACCAGGTTGAAGAGAAACAATCCGATATTCTGGATCATGGTCATCAAGCCATAGGCGGTGCCCAGCTTGGACTGGTCGACGATATAAGCGACCGATGGCCACATCACCGCCGGAATCAGCGAAAATGCCACTCCCATCATCGCCAGGGGAAGGTAGAGGTTGACGTGCGTGTAAGCCATCATCAAATAGACGGGAATCAGCAGCATAGAACCGAACATCATCAGGATAGCCCGCCTGCCCACCCGATCGACCATCAGCCCAAACAGCGGTGTGGCGATCATGGCAAAAAGAGTTAACACGCTGGAGAGGAACCCCCCAAATTCCCGCGAAGTCCCATGCGCCTCCATAAAGAACTTCACGGCGAAAGTCTGAAAAGGGAAGATTCCCGAGTAGAAAGTAACGCAGAGCGCGACGATATACCAATAGCTCGTCCCGAACTTGAACAAATCGCTGAAAACCACTTTGTCGGTTGAGACTTCCCCAAGGCTGTAAACCTTCTCGGCATGCACTTCCAGAAGCCAGTAAATCGCTGTGCCGATGACGCACAGGGTGGACACACCCAGTGCTATCAGAAACGGCCAGCGCCAGTTCGCATAGGCTGATCGCGCCCATGTTGGAGAGTTCAGGGCGGCAAAGGTGCCGAGCCGGGCAATCGTAAGGTTGATGCCAAAGGCAAAACTCAGCTCTTTGCCTCTGAACCATCTCGCAAGCGCCGCCGTAACTGCCACAATCAGCGATTCCGCGCCCATCCCAAAAATCAGCCGCCCCGTCGCCATCAGCCAAAGATGTCCCGATGCCACGGTGATTGCGGGGCCGATAAAACAAAGAACCCCAAAGATCATGAGAGATCTTCGCAATCCAATCCGGTCAATCAGAACCCCACCAATGACCACGGTGAATATATTGGGGAAGCTATAAATCGCCTGCAGCAGGCCGATGTTCGAATCCGAAAAACCCAACTGTTGCTTCAGCACGTCCGCCAGAGGACTCAACGCGTCATAAACGTAATAATTGCCGAACATCGCGATGCTCACAAAAATGAGCACCATCCAGCGGTAGAACCGGGAAGGCTCGGGGCGCACAGACTCAGCCATCAACACTCCTTTCTTAAGCCGACCAACAAGAACCCAAGACGATAGCAGAAGCCGGCAAACTTCGCACACTCACCCGCAGCAACTTGAGACACGAGCGGCGTCGCTCGTGTGAAGCTATAGGCTTGCTCACGCGGGCGCCCTTGCCCACCCTCGGCCGAATTGCTTCCCCCATCTTGCCCTTGAAAAGACATCATCCTGAAGCCCGCGTTTTCCAGCGGTGATGAATTTTGTCGCCTATCATCGCGCTCTAATTCGCCGGAGTGTTCCCGAGCGGACCCTGGCAGGTGTAGACTGCTCGCAGGAGACTGAAATGGAAGCCGCTCGATTTGCCGCCATGTTTATAGCCATATTTGCAGGCTTATTTGTCAGCTTTTTCTGTGTGTTTACCGGCGCCTTTGATCTAAGCGGAGAACGAAGAAAAGGGGCGCGGGATAAGCGTATCGCTGAGCATAAAATGGCGGCAAGACTCCTACGACTCAACATTTGAGCGTTCCTAAAAAAGCTCTCGTCAACATCTCGGAAATGGTTCGCCTGAAGTCCGGACGCTGTCGTCTTGATTTAGAGGCCGCCACCAAATGTAACAACGCAATGTTAGGACACTACCCAACTACCCACCCCTTTTCCCCGGACACCCCACTCCATGATAAAGTGTTGAATCTCGGAACTGGCAGGCCCCAAAACCTACCAGAAGTCGCTCTGAAGGAGTTAGTTATGGCGCAGGTTTACGATATTGTGAAAGACCGCCGAGTCTACTCCATTGACGCCGACAGCAGCGTCCTCGAGGCAGCCCGTTTCATGATGGAGCACAGCATTGGCGCCTTGCCGGTACTGCGCAACGGAGATATCGTGGGCATCTTCTCCGAACGCGATGTCATGAACCGCGTAGTCGCCGCCGGACGCATGCCCGGAACCACTAAGGTTGCTGAGGTCATGACCGCCAATCCGAAAGCGATCAGCGTCGACGAAACTATAGAAAACTGCCTGTTCCTGATGCGCGAGTTCGGCTTCCGCCATCTGCCCATTACAGATGGCAAGCAGTTGAAGGGCCTCGTGTCGCTGCGCGACATCCTACTGCGCTACGTGTCGCAAAAAGAATCCGAGTCCCGCCGCGCCGCCAGTTAAAACGAAGGACAGGCGTCCCCGCCCGTCGAGTCGACCCTAACCGATAAACACGCACCCCGGACGCCCTGGTCCGGCCAGTGTCGCGAAGCCGGTATTCCCATGTCCATCCCCTCACAGGACTGCGTTCGAGAGCGACTGACGAGAAAAACTACCGCGCCGCCGCCAACACATAATCCGTCAACAATTTTTCCGTCTGCTCGTGCATTCCTTTGCTGTTGTAGTTCGTGCTGGTGATGACGACCACCATATCCAGATCCGGCAAGACCACAACTTTGTTCCCGCCGTTGCCTGACATGAAGTAGGCCGGATGCGCCAGTTCTCCCGACTTGAAACTCTTCAGCCACCAGAAATAGCCATACAAAGTCTGATCGTCGATACGGACATGAGGCTCAGTCGAAGCCTTCACCCAACTCGTGGATACAATCCGCTTGCCGCTCCACATGCCGGAATTCAAATACAACTGGCCCAGCTTCAACAGGTCGCGACTTCGCAACCCCAGCCCGCCGCCCGTTTGAGCCTCGCCAAGAGGCGAAAACTTCCAATCGGCTTTCTCGATTCCGAGCGGCGCGAACAGATTCTTTTCGGCAAAGTCTTGCACCGGCATTTTCACCGAACGCTCCACCACTTGCCCCAGCAGGAAAGCCCCCGCTGTGCAATAACTGAAGCTGCGGCCGTAGGGAGAATCCTTTGGCTTTGTCACCCACGGCGCAAATCCCTTGA
>Ga0206956_1197_pt1 | contig 12839 bp, 12 predicted proteins | sample Alteio_BWOrgHeat_35_FD_153252 | JGI IMG/M metagenome (GOLD analysis project Ga0206956, IMG submission 153252) | Enriched cells from forest soil in Barre Woods Harvard Forest LTER site, Petersham, Massachusetts, United States -... | ecosystem: Environmental > Terrestrial > Soil > Temperate forest >...
ATCGGCCTGTTCGGTGCTGCGCGAACGCAGAAGCGCGGTGCGAGCGGCGTCGATTCTTCCGCGGCGATGCAGCCAGCGCGGCGATTCGGCGACCATGAAACTACCGACCACAAATAATAGTCCGGGCGGGAGCGACACCCAGAAGATTCGCCGCCACGCCGCATCCTTGTAAGCGAGCAGTTGGGCGGCATCGCCAAGCTTGGAGACCGCGTCGACCCGATAGCTGAAATAAATGCCGATGACCGCGGCGGTCACGATTCCGAACGTGAGCAGCCATTGGAAAATCCCGGTGCCCTTGCCGCGATCGTCTTTCGAAAGACATTCAGCGAGGTAAAGCGGAATGACCACGCCGATGAGCCCCGCACTCACGCCTTGAAGCAAGCGTCCGAGCACGAGCGCCGTATAGCTTTGCGAAAGCGCGATCATTGGGATGCTGGCGACGAAGAGCACGCCGCTGATCGCCATGAGGTTTTTCCGACCCAGCGCGTCGGCAAGCATACCCGCGAAGAGGGTCGAGATGACACTGCCGAGCAATACGGCGGCGACGATGAAGGAAAGCTGGCTGGGGTTGAACCCGGAAGTGGCGTCGAGATAGGGCAGGGCACTCGCGATGATGCCGACATCGACGCCATAGAGTAGCCCCCCAAGCCCTGCGACCACTAGAAGAAGTCTGTTATAACGAGAGTGAGCGGAAGCGGACGGATTAACCATGGGGTAGTCGCAAGCTGAGGGAATCTGGCACGTCAGTCGAGCGCGGCGGCGAGGGCGAAAAGATCGGTGAAGACGGCATCGGCCTCTGCGGCGCGCAGCTCCGAAGCATTGTGCGTGCCCGTGGTGACGACCCAGCACGGGAAGCCGCCGTTGTGCGCGCCCTGCACATCGTAGGGCGAGTCGCCCACCATGAGGGCGGTGGCGGGCGCGGCGCCGATTTGGTCGAGCGCATAGGCGGCGTATTCCGCGGCGGGTTTCAGCCAGGGCGTGTCCATGGCGCCGAAAATACCATGCAGAAAGGGCGTGAGGCCGAGATGGTCGCAAATGAGCCGCGACGACGTGCCCAGCTTGTTGGTCAGGACGGCCAGCTTGGCGCCGCGGGCTTGCAGGGTGGTGACCACCTGGAGCGCGCCGGGCAGCAAGGTGACGTCGTCGAGCATCGTGGCATCCCAATAGGCGCGGTAGATCGGGAGCGCGGCGGCGACGTGGTCGGGGCCGGCGAGCCGGGAGATCGCCAGCTCGAGACCACCGCCGACCGCCTGGCGCACCTGCGCGAGCGTGGGCGGACGCAGGCCGAGCTGCGTCATGGTGTGCGCGTGGGCGCGATGGATCGCTGCAAAATGGTCGATGAGCGTGCCATCGAGATCGAAAAAGAAGGTCGTGAAGCGCGACATGCGGGCCGTGAGATTTGATTTGGCGACGGGCGGTGTCACGAGTGAAGTGGGGTGATGCCTGTGAGTTCCGAAACCCTTCATGCCCGTGCGTCCGCCACGCTGGACGGCGATGGCATGACGGTGGTGCTCGCCGGTACGTGGCAAATCACGGCGGCCCGGCCGACGTGGGAGGCTGTGCGCGGGGCGCAAAATCCGACCCGCGTCCGCCTGCGCATCGAGGGTTTGGAAAAATGGGACAGCGCGCTCCTCCTTTTCCTGTTCGAAGCGCAGGAATGGTGCCGCGGGACCGGGGCGTATTGCGACCTCGATGGATTGCCGGAAAAAATCCGGCGGTTGCTCGCGCAGCTCGCCGCGGCGCACGAGTCGAGCGTGCCGTTCGATCGCGCGGCGAATATTGTCACGGCCGTCGGTCTCGCCACGCAGGACGCGCTCAACCAGGCCCAGGCGATCGTTAGTTTTATTGGCGAATGCACACTCAGCGCGTGGCGGCTGGCGCAATGCCCCGGCAAATTTCGCTGGCGCGACTGCCTCGCCGAGATGCAGCAATGCGGCGCGATGGCGCTGCCAATCGTGAGCCTGATCAGCTTTTTGGTGGGTGTCACCTTTGCGTACACAGGCGCGATCGTGCTGCGGCTTTACGGCGGCGATATCTACCTGGCGGATCTGATCGGGCTGGCCATGGTGCGCGAGACAGGGGCGATGATGACAGCGGTGGTGCTGGCGGGACGGACAGGAGCGGCGTTTGCGGCGACGCTGGGGAATATGCGGGCGAACGAGGAGATCGACGCGCTCGAGGTCGTCGGCATCCCCGTCGTGCAGTTTCTCGTGCTGCCGCGGCTGATCGCGCTCGGCATCATGATGCCGCTGCTCTCGCTCTATGCCAACGCACTCGGCATGGTCGGCGGCATGGCGGTCGCGCTCGGGCTGCTCTCGATTCCACCCGCCGCCTACTGGATCGAGATGCTGAGCAGCGTCGATCTGTCGGACATCGCCACCGGCGTGATCAAGGCGACGGCCTTCGGGTTGATCATCGGGCTGTCGGGCTGCCTGCGCGGCTTGCAGGCCGAGCGGAGCGCGGCTGGCGTCGGCCGCGCGGCGACTTCAGCGGTCGTGACGGCGCTGCTGCTGCTCGTGGTGGCCGACGCGATCTTCGCGGTGGCGTTCAACGTCCTCGGCTGGTGATGAGAAAGCACGCATGAACGCCGAACCTCCAACGCCGGTCAGCACCCCCGCCATCGAAGTGGAAAACCTCGAATGCGGGTATGCTGGCAACGTGGTGCTGCAAGGCGTGTCGCTCACCATCGCGCGCGGCGAAGTGTTTTTCATCATTGGCGGCTCCGGCTGCGGCAAGAGCACGCTGTTGCGGCACCTCGTCGGCCTGAACCGTCCCACGCAGGGCTCGGTGAAATTCTTCGGGCAGCCGTTCAGCGCGGCCGATCCGGCGGCGCGTCGCGCCATGCTGCAGACGTTCGGCATGCTCTTCCAGAGCGGGGCGCTATGGAGCTCGCTGACGCTCCGGCAAAACGTGTCGCTTCCGCTCGAGGAATACACCGCGCTCTCGGAGCGCGAAATCCAGGAACTCGCCACGCTCAAGCTCGCGCAAGTGGGGCTCGGCGGCTTCGAGGATTATTTCCCCGCGGAGATCAGCGGTGGCATGAAGAAGCGCGCGGGCCTGGCGCGCGCGCTGGCCCTCGATCCGGCCATCGTGTTTTTCGACGAACCCTCGGCCGGCCTCGATCCGGTGACCTCGCGCAAGCTCGACGAATTGATCCTGGAGGTGCGGGAGAATTTCGGGACGACCATCGTGATCGTGTCACACGAACTCGCGTCGATCTTCAGCATCGCCGATCGCGTGGTGATGCTCGATCGCTCGCACCGCGGCATCATCGCAGAAGGCCGGCCGGTGGACTTGGCTGCAACGAGCCGCGATCCACGCGTAACGGAATTTCTCCGGCGCACGGACCGGCCTCCGCAGTAAAATCTTTCCCCGCCGCGTCCGAGTCGCTTAACTCCTTGATTCCGTGAATACCAAGATCAGCCCAGCCATTGTCGGCGCCTTCGTGATTGGGGCCTTTGCGCTGGGCGTGGTCGCGCTGCTCACGTTTGGCGGAGTGAGCTTTTTCTCCCGGCCGCAGCGCTTTGTGGTGTATTTCGACGAATCGATCCACGGCCTCGATCTCGGCTCGCCGGTCAAGCTGCGCGGTGTGCGCGTGGGGCACGTGGCGGATCTCCATATCCGCTACGATGAGACGAACAACCGTTCGGTGGTGGCAGTCGTGTGCGAATTCAGCCGGGACATGGTGTCGGACACTCACGGCGCGACGATCAACGTCGCCAACCGCGCCGAGCTGCAGACCCTCGTCGACCACGGGCTGCGCGCGCAACTCGGCGTGCTGGGCCTTGCGACCGGCCTGCTGTTCGTCGAACTCGATTTTGTCGATCCGAAGGAATATCCGGTCAACGAGAAGGCGACCGAGCTGAAATATGTCGTGGTGCCGGCGATACCGTCGGCCATCTCGGAGTTCCAGGCGAGCGCGAGCGAGATCCTGGCAAACCTCAAGAAGGTCGATTTCGGCGCCATCGCGCGAGAGATTACCGCGCTCGCGGTCGACGCTCGCCAGAAGATCGACGGCGCCGATTTGAAAGGCGTGGCCGAACAGTGGAAGAAAACCGGCGCACAAGTCGAGACGCTCGCCGCCGCGCCGGAGATCAAGCAAACCATCCAGAATTTCAACGCGGTGGCCAACGATCTGCGGAGTGTCCTGGCCAAGATCGACGCGCAAGTCGCGCCCACCAGCCAGGAGCTGGCCGAGACGCTCGCGCAGGCCAAGAAGGCGGTCGATTCGTTCAATGCAACGGCGGCCGAGGCGAAGAAGTTCATCGCTTCGCACGGCGGGTTGGGCGACGAAATGGTCGATACGCTGGAGCAGCTCAACGAAGCCGCCGACGCGGTGAAACGACTGGCGGATTTCCTCGAGCGCAACCCGAACGCGCTGCTTACCGGGAAAAAACGGCCGCAATGAACCAGCCAAGAACGAAGGAGCCACGGATGAAAACGACCAATCATGGACGACGGGAAGGGTGGAGGCTGGGCCAATCGATAGCGGTCCTCGGGCTGCTGGTGCTGGCCGGCTGCAACGTGCTGCCGGAGGCGCAGACGGATCCGACGCGATTCTATGTGTTGTCGTCGCCGATGGGAACTCTCGGTGAACCCGCGACGAAGGCGCCGATCGTGCACCTGCGGCCGGTCGAACTCGCGAGTTATATCAAAGCCAAGCCGATCATCGTGCGGCGCGGCGACAACGAGGTCGAATTTCGCGAGTACGCGCGCTGGGGAGAGCCGCTCGAACTCGGCATCGCGCGGGTGCTGCGAGAAGAACTGCTGGCGCACGGGGCGGCGAGAGCGGTGCTGGCGTCGGGGTTGCGCGCGGTCAGCGTCGAGTACGACTACGAGCTAACCGTACGGGTGCTCGCCTGCGAAGGCTTGGCCGACGGCGGCGTGCGGTTTCGTGCGGAGTGGGAGCTGACGACGGCGGGCGAGACGCCGCACGCGGCGGCGCACGGGGACTTTAACGCCGAGGGCCTGAAATGGGACGGCAAGAGCGACTCCGCCCTCGCCGGGCAATTGAGCAAGGCGGTGGGCGAACTCAGCGGCGAGATTGTGGCCGGGCTGGCGAAGGCGGGCGGAAAGTAGCCACAGAGGACCCAGAGTTATGAGGCAACGAGCGGGTCGAGGGGCCATAGCAGCGAGCATCATCGTCCGCTCGCAGCGTCCTTTGACCCAATTCTGCTATCGTTCTTATACCAACGTCCGCTTGCTGTTAGACGAATGCGGATGAAAAGCGCGGCTGCCCGTTCCGCAAAGCGTCGCTGCCACAACGGGTCAGCAGAGTCGCATCGGACGGAACGCAAGGCGTTCCGCTACGGTGTAGCTGCGCGGCTTCCGCGCAGTCGAATGTCCAAAAGCTGCGGGACGTTGGTATTATGGATTGAGCAGCAGCGGACATCGACAGGCGGACGGTTATGATTTCAGTCGCTTGATGAATTCAGCCTCGAAGACTTCATAAACGAGCGAACGCTCTTCCATGAAAACGGCTTCGATGGCACCGTCAGCGGCATAGGCGAAAACGATCCTAAAGCGACCCACGCGGAGACGATAGTAACCCGCTAAGGCGCCTTCCAGGGCGCGAATATCACCGCGTTCGGAGCGGAGTTCTTGCAAGGCGCGCTTCACCGCGCGACGAGGTTCGGGGGCGAGCCGCTGGGCGAATTCGACGACTTGCAGAGCCGGACGCAGGATGCGATTCATTCGGGGATGTCGTCGAGCCGGCCGAATTTCGTTTTGCCCGCTTTGTGGTTGGCGACCGCCTGCATGGCGGCGGCATTGCCCATGATCTCAAGTGTTTCGGCCACCGCACTCATGCGCTCATAGGCAATCACGCACGCGACCGGCTCGTCGTGGCGGGTCACGGTGACGACCGCACCTTTTTCGGCGGCCTTGATCAAGGCGGGAAAGTTATTCTGGCCCTCGGAAATGCTGACGGTAGATTTCATCGGATTACCGGTAATTCTGTTTGCGGAGAGAGTCAAGGCGAGGCAGGCGCACCCTCTCGAGTGCACTGCGGCTACTGGGGACGCGGCGCCCTCGCCGCGTTTTCAGACGATTTTTCGCATCGAAGGAAACGCGACGAGGGCGTCGCGTCCCCAGTGTTTTGCGGTCGTTGCCGGTTAACCGCAGCGGTACCGCCTTGCCTTCTGAGTTGCCCTCTAACGTGCTCGCACCGCCGCTACTTCAACGCCGCGCCAATCCGGGCGAGGGCGGTCTCGACGTTGGCGCGCGAGTTGAAGGCGCTGATGCGCACGTGGCCTTCGCCGCATTTGCCGAAACCGGCGCCCGGCGTGCATACGACCTGAGCCTGGTTCAGCAGCAGATCGAAAAATTCCCAGGAGTCGCGGCCGGTGTTGATCCAGAGGTAGGGCGCGTTGTCGCCGCCGATGCAACTGAAGCCCCAGCTCTTCACGGCATCGCGGATGAGCTTCGCATTGCCGAGGTAGAAATCGATCAGCGCTTTCGTCTGCTGCCGGCCGGCGTCGGTGAAAATCGACGCGGCGGCCTTTTGGATCGGGTAGGCGACACCGTTGAATTTCGTCGAGTGCCGGCGATTCCACAGGGCGTGGACGGGATGGGCATTGCCCGCGGCGTCGTAGGCGACGAGTGACTTCGGAACGACTGTGTAGGCGCAGCGCGTGCCGGTGAAGCCGGCGGTCTTCGAAAAACTGCGGAACTCGATCGCGACTTCGCGCGCGCCCTCAATCTCGTAAATGGAGTGGGGAATCTGCGGGTCGCGGATGTAGGCCTCGTAGGCGGAGTCGAAGAGGATGATGGTCCGATTCTTTTTCGCGTAGGCGATCCAGGCGGCGAGTTGCTCCTTCGTGGCGACGGCACCGGTCGGGTTGTTCGGGAAGCAGAGGTAAATGAGATCGGTCGCGACGGACGGGATCGCCGGCACATAGCCGTTGGCCGGCGTGCTGTCGAGGTAAGTGACGCCCGAATACCGGCCGTCGACATTGGCGCCGGTGCGGCCTGCCATCACGTTGGTATCGATATAAACGGGGTAGACCGGATCGGGGATTGCGAGCCGGAGGTCGGTGGCAAAGATCTCTTGGATGTTGCCGCAGTCGCACTTCGCGCCGTCGGAGATGAAGATCTCGTCGGCCTCGATTTTGCAACCGCGCGCGGCGTAATCGTGCTGGGCGACCGCCTCCCGGAGGAACGCATAGCCCTGCTCGGGGCCGTAGCCCTTGAAGGTCTCGCGCTTGCCCATCTCGTCGGTCGCGGCGTGCAGCGCCTCGATACACACGGGCGGGAGCGGCTCGGTGACATCGCCGATGCCGAGGCGGATGACAGGTTTCGAGGGATTCGCGGCCACGTAGGCGCTCACGCGCTTGGCGATGTCGCTGAAAAGATACGAGGCCTTGAGCTTGGTGTAATTCTCGTTGATGCGAATCATGGCGGTAAAGGGAGTGTGAAAGGGCGGTCGAAAGTTACGGCGGGCCGGGCGAAAAACTTGAACAAACGCGGCGGCTTCGGTTTGTTCAAGCCCGCGTTTCCTCGAAACGCCTGCACCCCATGCAAATAATCCAGTCTGTGCCCGAAATGCGTGCGCTGGCCGCGCGCAGCCAAGCCGAAGGAAAAAGCATTGCGCTCGTGCCGACCTCCGGGGCGCTTCACGCGGGGCATGCGGCGCTCATCTCGGCGGCGAAGACGAAGGCTGCGCTCGTGGTGGTCTCGGTATTTGCGAATCCGCTGGCATTTGGCCCAAGCGAAAATTTTGCCGGCTATCCGCGCAGCCCGGAGGCCGATGCAAAATTATGCGAGGGGCTCGGCGTGGACGTGGTGTTTATGCCGATGGTGGAGGAAATGCTGCCTCGTGGCTACTCGACGCAGGTAATCGAGGATGCGGTGAGCAAGCCGCTCTGCGGCGTGTCGCGTCCCACGCATTTTCGCGGTGTGACGACGGTCGCGGCGAAGTTGCTCAACATCGTCCGCCCGGCCGTGGTCGTGCTCGGGCAGAAGGACGCACAACTCGCCGCCGTCGTGGGCAAGATGATCGCGGATTTGCTTTTTGGCGTCGAAGTCGTGGTCGTGCCGACCGTACGCGAGGCTGACGGCCTCGCCGTCAATGTGCGCAACCACGGCCTCACAACGAGCCAGCGTCAGGAGGCGATCGGGATTTATGCGGCGTTGCAGCGCGCGCAGGAGATGGTCGCCCAAGGCGTGCGGAGCACCGATCGCGTAGTGGCCGAAGTGACGCATCTCCTCGGCAACCGCCGGCGGATACGCGTGATCTATGTAGCCACGGTCGACCCGGGCTCGATGGAGCCGGTCCGCGAAATCGTGCCGGGGCGCACCCTGCTGGCGATCGCGGCGTGGATCGACGAGGTGCGGCTCACGGATAACGTGCTGCTGTAAATTGTTTGAGGGTAGGGCGGGGTCCGCTGGGCCCACCGTGTCCGAGGGCATTTCACATTCGGCGCGCCCAGCGGTCGCGCCCTACCCTCCGAGCCAGAAGACAGGTTGGGGATAAATCTCACTCTACAACGAAAGAATCGATAGATTTTGGTGGAAATCTACCAAAATCTATCATTTCGTGGCGATTCACCTCCCATGTCAGCCTCGCTCGACCCACTCCATCGGCTTCTCGAACTTTCGCATCAACTCGGCCGCGAGGAGCGCCGCCTCGCCATCCTCGGCGAGGGCAATACCTCGGTGCGCGTTTCGGCGGATACGTTTCTCGTCAAGGCCAGCGGCTCCAATCTCGCCACACTCGGCGAGGCGGGCGTGACCGAGTGCAACTTCAACACGTTGCTGCCATTGCTCGACAAGCGGGCGATGGCCGACGCCGCGATCGACGAGGCGCTGTTCGCCTCGCGCGTCCATGGCGAGGCGAAGAAGCCATCGGTCGAGGCGATCTTTCACGCGTATCTGCTCACGCTGCCCGGTGTGGCCTTCATCGGCCACACCCATCCCATCGCGGTGAACCAGCTTCTGTGCTCGAAACATGCGCGGACCTTCGCGCGCCGCCGGTTGTTTCCGGACGAAATCGTGTGCTGCGGGGTCGAAAGCGTGTACGTGCCCTACACCGATCCAGGCCTTAAGCTCGCGCAAGCCATTCGCGCTGCGGTCCGCGCTTACATCAAGCGAATCGCCCGGGCGCCACGCGTGATTCTCCTCGAGAACCACGGCTTCATCGCGCTCGGCGCGACGCCGGAGTCAGTGCTCGCTGCGACGCTCATGGGTGCGAAGGCCGCGGAGATTTTTGTCGGTGCCGCGGCCGCAGGCGGCCAGCCCCGCTTCCTCACGCTCGCGCAAGTCACGCGCATCGCCGGTCGGCCGGACGAGCACTACCGGCAAAAAGCGCTTGGACTCTGACGCTCCGCCATCTGTAAGCTTTAAGCCATAAGCTGTAAGCCCCAGTCTCCAAGCCCTCAGACCGGGTCAACCCTCTGTGCTTACCACTCTCCCTCTTCTTACCATGCCCTCCTACAAATTCGTCAACTTCGGCTGGGACGACGCCAAGGCGGCGTCGCTCGATCCTGTCGGCCGGCTCATCTATCGCTCCAATCTCCTCGGCGGCGATCAGCGCATCACCAATACCGGCGGCGGCAACACGTCGTCGAAAATCAGCGAGAAGGATCCGCTTACGGGCGAATCCGTGCCGGTGCTTTGGGTCAAGGGCTCCGGTGGCGATCTGCGCACGAGCACGCGCGAAAATTTCTCGTCGCTCTATCAGAACAGCCTGATCGGATTGCAGAAAATCTACGCTGCCCGCGCAGACAAGGGCCTCAAGTCGCAGGCCGAGGACGACATGGTCGGCATGTACACGCACACGACGTTCAACCTGAACCCACGTGCTTCCTCCATCGATACGCCGCTGCACTCGTTCTTGTCCGGCGCGCAAGTCGACCACATGCATCCGAACGCGGTCATCGCGATCGCGGCCTCGCAGCGGTGCGAAGCGCTGACTCAGGAAATCTTCGGCGGCGCGATGGCCTACGTGCCGTGGATGCGTCCCGGCTTCGAACTGGGCCTCGCGATGCAGGAAATCGCGAAGAAAAATCCGAAGGTGCAGGCCATCATGATGGGCCAGCACGGTTTCATCTCGTGGGATAATGACGACAAGGCGTGCTACACGCTGACACTCGATTTCATCGAAAAAGCGTCCGCCTACATCGAGCAGAAATACGCCGCGAAGGGCGGCGACGCGACCGCGTTTGGCGGCGCGAAATATGCGACGCTCACCCCCGAGCAGCGCCGTACTACGCTCGCCGCGGTGCTCCCATGGCTGCGCGGTAAGGTCTCCAAGGAGAAGCGCTTCATCGGCACCGTGCAGGACGACGAGAATATCCTGCGCTTCGTCAATTCGAAGGACGCCGCGCGGCTCGCCGAACTCGGCACGAGCTGTCCCGACCATTTTCTCCGCACGAAGATCAAGCCGCTTTACGTCGATTGGAATCCACAAGCCGAGGACGTTGCCGCGCTGAAGGCCAAGCTCACTGCCGGCCTCGACGGCTACCGCAAGGACTACGCCGCGTATTACGCGAAGTGCAAACACGCCAATTCCCCGGCGATGCGCGACCCGAACCCAACGGTCGTGCTGATCCCGGGCGTTGGCATGATCGCCTGGGGCAAGGACAAGTCCGAGTCGCGCGTGACGGCCGAATTCTACAACTGTGCCGTCGAGGTGATGCGCGGCGCGGAGGCGATCGACCGCTACATCGCGCTGCCGCAGCAGGAGGCCTTCGACATCGAGTATTGGCTGCTGGAAGAGGCGAAGCTCAAGCGCATGCCGGCCGAAAAGGAGCTGGCGCGCCAGATCATCGTTGTCGTCGGTGCCGGCTCCGGCATCGGCAAGGAGACCGCGCACCGCCTCGTGAAGGAAGGCGCGCACATCGTGTGCGTTGACCTCAACGAAGCCGCCGCACAGGCGACGGCGAAGGAAATCACCGGTAAATACGGCCTCGGTATCGGCGTCGCGGGCACGGGCCTGTCGAACTGCGGCCCGGCCATCGGACTGGCGGCCAACGTGACCGATCGCGCCTCGATCCGCCGGATGCTCGACGACGTGGCGATCGCCTACGGCGGCTTCGATTCGATTTGCGTCACTGCGGGCATCTTTGTCCCGAGCGACACCACGGGCCACATCCCCGACGACAAGTGGGCGCTGACCTTTGGCATCAACGTCACCGGCAGCTACCTCGTTGGCGATGAAGCATTCAAGACGTGGAAGGAGCAGGGCTTGAAAGGCCAACTCGTCCTCACGACCTCCGCTAACGCCGCGGTCGCGAAAAAAGGCTCCGTCGCCTACGATACCTCGAAGGCGGCGGCGAATCACCTCGTCCGCGAACTCGCGATCGAACTCTCGCCGCTCGTCCGCGTGAATGGCGTCGCGCCCGCCACGGTGGTGCAGGGCTCGGCGATGTTCCCGCGCGACCGCGTCATCGGCTCGCTGGCGAAATACAATATTCCTTATACGGACGACGAGGCGACGGAGTCGCTGGTCGCCAAGCTCGCGCAGTTCTATGCCGACCGCACGCTGACGAAGGCGCCCATCACCCCGGCCGATCAGGCCGAAGCGTATTTCCTCCTCGTGAGCCAGCGGCTCAGCAAGACGACCGGGCAGGTGATCACGGTCGACGGGGGATTGCACGAGGCGTTCCTGCGCTGAAGCAGCGCCGCGCGTAGCGGAAGAGCTTTCGCTTCCGCGGCGGAACGGAAAGCCGTTCTGCTACACGGCGGGCCTCAGGCCCACACCCAATACAGGCCGTCGACGAGCCTCCGGAAAGTGCTGAGGAAAACCCTCCGGCACCAGCTTGGCTCTTTCGATGGTGGTGCGCCCGGAATGATGCGCTGCTCCTATTCGTCATCGCATGCTTGCGTTGCACCGGGCACGGGTGCCCTGTGCGAGGGACATGATGCTGCCGTCGCAAAAAATTCCCGCTGCCTTCGACCTCACCGTGCGCGTGGGCTGCAGCCTCGTTTACGAAGTCACCGGGACCGCTTCGCTGTTGCTCAACCTCAAGCCGCGGCCGGACCGCAACCACACCGTCATCGCGGAAGCGCTGGCACTGGGCTTGAACAACGATCTGCGCGCGGAGGAATTCAGCGACAGTCACGGCAACGCGGTTACCCGGGTGCGGCTCGCGCCCGGCAGAAATCTCTTCCGACACGATGCGCTCGTCGCGGTCTCTTCGCAGCCCGACAACCACGATCTCCCCGCCGAGGCCATGGCGCTGCCGCCGGACGAACTGCCGAGCAAGGTGCTGCGCTACACGTTGCCCAGCCGATACTGCGATGCGGACAAACTCACGAACTTTGCGTGGGAAAAATTCGGCCAGATTGAGCATGGCCTGCCGCGCGTGGATGCGATCAGCCGCTGGCTGCATGACAATATCGAATACCGCTATATGTCCGGCCGCTCCGATCTTTCGGCGTGGGATGTGTTGCAGCGCGGCCATGGCGTGTGTCGTGACTTCGCGCATCTCGCCGTCGCGCTCAACCGCACCTTCAATTTGCCTGCGCGCTATGTGACCGGCCATCTCGCCGACATCGGGTTTCCCGATCCGGACAATCACATGGATTTTCATGCTTATGCCGAAGTCTTCGTTGGCGGCAGTTGGTTCACGACCGACGCGCGTTTTCACGTGCCACGCATTGGCCGGATCAAGGTCTCCTGCGGCATGGACGCGGTGGATGGGGCCTTCTCGACCATCTACGGCGGCGCGACGCTCAGCTATTTTCAAGTCTGGGCTTACCAAGTCGCGCGTGGCACGGTCGGCATTGGCGATCCGCTCGATTTTTCGCAGCGCCTGGACAACCAGTGGATCGTCAACCGCGACGACCTTCGCTCCTGATCGGCCTGGGGTGGAGGGCGGCCCCTGATTTTGTCGGCG
>Ga0206956_1188_pt1 | contig 12820 bp, 16 predicted proteins | sample Alteio_BWOrgHeat_35_FD_153252 | JGI IMG/M metagenome (GOLD analysis project Ga0206956, IMG submission 153252) | Enriched cells from forest soil in Barre Woods Harvard Forest LTER site, Petersham, Massachusetts, United States -... | ecosystem: Environmental > Terrestrial > Soil > Temperate forest >...
TGGGAAGGAGGTAGATTCAGCCGCCGTCCGCAAGTTAGTTGTCGCCGAGCAGTTGGAATTGGCGAAGGGAAAGAAGCTCGAAGCGGGTCTGGCGCGACGGAATACGTTGTCGAACTTCAAAGGCGGTTACATGTTCCAATACACCGGAGATCGGTTGAACACATTGTTCGTCTTCTTGCAGCCAGATGCATTAAATGAGAGGTTCGAACCCTTCTCCGGCGAATTAGTCGCGGGACTCTCGGCAGGTTCGACTCGTACTGATGTAAGACGTGCCCTTGGTGAACCAACTAGTAGCGGCGAGGCCACTGAAATCGTCGGCCTACGGCGATTCGGCCCATGGGATAAGTTCGACAGGGATTCGTTGCGACTGCATTTCGAGTACACGGAACCAGACGAGCGCTTGCACCGACTTACGGTATCGGTAAGCGATAGTGCTCCATAGGAAGTCAAGATTTTGAATTACCCCTCGCCGCCGAGTTCGGTGATCGTCGGACACCAGCGACGATGCGTTTCGGTGGCGAGGTCAGCCGTGCAGTGCTCACACGGCTTCTTTCGAGCGGCCTGCTGCTCGTGGAAGCGGCGGACATCCTCCTCGGTCCAGGCGCTGTTGCGTTCGCGCTCGATCTCGTCTTCGAGTGGTGTGGGCCGTGCCTGCGCCTCGTTCCATTGGCGTTCTTGCTCAACGATGCGTGGCGGCGAGCTGAATGGAAACATGTCGTTCTCCGTTAGAAGGGTGCGGGTTCGGTCAGTGGTTGGCGTGCTTGCTGCTCGGCTTCAAGGTTGCCGATGAAGTAATCGAGGTCCGGCACGTTGTCGCAGAGATTGCAATGACATTTGCGAACGTGGGCGTCGGTCATCCTCATGAGGAAGTCCTGCAGGTCGCGGGCTGCCGTGATGGCTTCAGGGATGCTGTTGATGTGCATGATTCCCTCCTTTCACTCGAAAGGAGGGGTACTTTGCAGAGGTCGGAGGTCAGAGGTCAGACACACGGGTGTCTTGGGACGGCCAGCAAGTGTTGGTCGAGCCAACCTTACCTGGCGGTCGTGGGCAGCTTGAACCAGTGCGACATTAAGCCGGGGATGGGTGGGCGGCATAGAGTGATGGAGTCTGCGGCGCTATCCGGGGCTGGCAGCAACACCGAAGTGAGGATTAGGTATGAAATGCCAAGACTGTAATGAAACAGCGACACATCACGTCACGGACCTGATTGCTGGGCAACCAGCGGAATACCATGTCTGTGAGGCCCACCTTCGGGAGTTGGATAAACTGACGCCGATCTTGAGAAGAGAGGACAAGAGGAAGGGTATTGGGGCTTTTTGGACGGATCAGCAACTGCGCCATGCGCTGGCTATGCCGCTGGCCAGGGAGAAGTTAGCCGCGCACTTGCTGCCAGCGCTGTGCCTCGCGCTCGTGGATGAGCAGGCGGAGGTAAGGATCATTGCGGCATTTCGGCTGATGGTACTTTCGAGCAGCGCTGAATCCACAAAAGGCGCATTGCAGGACGCACTGCAGGATCCCGATGCGCGAGTGCGGAGGGCGGCGGCAATGGCTCTGGACTCTATCATAGCGAAGGATGACTTGCCCTGGTTTTTCTAGGTCCTGCCGCTGATAGTGATGTTGAGGTTTGCCAGTAATTACACCCTCCCTTTCGCCCGGTCGATGCCATCGGCGATGGCTTGCTGCGCCAGGCTGGTGAAGTCGAACGCGGCTACTTTTCTGGTGATTGAGTTCTCAATCTCGGTCCAGGTGGTGAACGGCATGACCGGCAGCTCGGTCCATGCCTTCCGAATCTTGAAAAGCTCGAGGATGTCGTCGGGGATCCTCACACCCTTGGACACGGCTTCGACGACGGCGTTTTGCTGGCAAGGGATGTAGACGCAGGCGTATTCTAGGAGCAGCCATTCGTCGATGATGCGGCGGACGCTTTGCAATGCGGCGTCCTTCTTGATCTCGTCGTCGGTGGGGGCGTGGGACTTGGTCGGTAGGAAGCCGATCGACTTGCCGATCAGCAAGCCGGCTTGGATCAGGGCGAACGTCGTATCCGGCGGCCAGTCGGTGTCTTTCCAGCTATCGGGGCGCTTCGGGTACTGCGTCTTGGCCTTGATGCCGGCGAGCTCGCCGTCCTTGATCCGCTTGCGCCAGACGGATTTGCCGACCGGCGGCAGCGAGTAGCAGTGCTGCAAGGTGACGATCGGGTTGAGCTTGAAGTGCGAATCGTCCATGCCTCGTGCGACGACGATCTCGTTGTCGCGGTCCACGTCCTCGGTGCTGATCCAGAAAACGTCGGCGCGTTCGCCTGGCAGCAGCTCGGATGGGGCCTTGTCGAGCGTGACGAACTTTGGCTCGGCTGGCTGGGGAAGCGTCTTAATGATGGCTTGAAGGGCCAGGGCCTGGGCGTCTTTCATGGGCAGGCCAAACGGGCCTTCGGTGTCGTAGTGGGGTTTGAGGAAGTCCATGGGGTGGTGCCTCGGGGTGATTGTTGCGCCCGAGTGTAGCCGGGGTGGTCAGCGGTGGCATATAGTGGTAAGTAGGAACGAATGGAGAAAAGCCGATGAACGCCAAGCTCATTCTCAGCGGGTTGGTTGCCGTGTCGGCGCTGGTCGCGGCGCTGTTGTTCGTCCGGGCGAGCCGTGCCGACGACTGGGAAATTAACAAGTTCGAATACGACGAAAAGCTCCGTGCGAAAATCTTTCGGGATGAGAAGGCGGAGGGTAAGCCGGTCGTTGGAATTGAATTTTGTCTGGGCACCGAGGTGACAGAGGCGAAGCTCAAGGAAGTGGCTACGCACAAACGACTACGGATGTTGTCCGTAGACGGCAGCAGTGTGGCGGACGCTGGGCTCAAGCACCTGGCCGCACTCAAAGAATTGCAATCGCTGGGCCTGAACGCCACCGAGGTGACGGACGCCGGGCTGAAGGAACTGGGCAGCCTCAAGAGCTTGCAGACGCTGAACCTTGGTTTTACCAAGGTGACGGATGCCGGACTCAAGGAACTGGCCGGACTGAAAGGCTTGAAGTCGTTGGCCCTTCAACACACGCAGGTGACGGACGCGGGACTTAAGGAGTTGGCCACGCTCAAGCAATTGCAGGGGCTGGAGCTTCGTGGGACCGAGGTGACGGACGCCGGGCTGAAGGAACTGGGCAGCCTCAAGAGCTTGCAGACGCTGAACCTTGATTCGACCCACGTGACGGACGCCGGGCTGAAGGAGTTGGCCGCACTCAGCCAACTGCGGTGGGTGAACCTAGCCGAAACCAAGATTACGGACGCGGGTCTGAAGGAGTTGGCCAAACTGAAGGAACTGGAGTTGCTGTACCTGGACTACACCGAGGTAACGGATGCGGGGCTGAAGGTGCTGGGCGGCCTCAAGCAACTTGAGCGGCTGTCCCTGGGCAGCACCAAAGTGACGGACGCGGGGGTCAAGGAGCTGCAAGACGCGCTGCCGAATTGCAAGATCAGCCGGTGATTTGCGAGCTAGAAGCCGCTTCCGTACGTGTTGTACGTCGCCGAGTACGCCTTCAGCGCCCCGATCACTTTTTTCAGCACGAGTACGTCCTGCACGCAACGCTCCACGATGCACCGCATTGCTTCCAGGGCGGCCGGGAGCCACTGCTGCGGCTCCACGGTGGTCTTGCTGTTGACATTCAGCAACGTGGCCACCTGGGAAAGTGAGTTGAAAGAAAGCCTCAGTTTGTTCCTCGCGAGCAGGACCGGGTCGATGAGCTTCTTGGCTGGCAGCGGGTCCATACCGTGGGCGAGCAGGCGGGTGCGGAGAAAGGGCACGTCGAACTTCTGGCCGTTGTGCGCGCCCCAGATGTCGTAGTGGCTCAGCTCGGCGACGATCGCGGCGCTGTCGTCGGAGCGACGGCTGGGCCAGTGGGGATTCAGGTCGTCGGCGCGGAAGACCTTGGCCCGGCCGTAGGCCGGCTTGACCACGCCGCACAGCAGCACGCCGAAGTCGGCGAACAGGTTCGTGGTCTCCAGGTCGAACACGCAGCATGTGACTTGATTCATTTCTCGTCGTCCTGTTTCCCGCCGGTCGTATCGATGGCCTGGCGTGCCACGTGATCGTCGGTTGGTGCCCAGTGCAGCGGAATCCATGGTTTGTTGCCCCATGTTCGCCCATGGATCGAACCGCGGGACAAGCTGCTCGTTGAGCTTCTCGTCGCGGCGGGCAAGCCGTGGCCGGATGGCCAGCTTCATGTGCTGGCTCTCGCTCGCCTGGAGATTCGCAAGGTTGCTCTCGGCGGTGAGGAAGGCGATCGGCATCCCGGCGCGCCGGGATTGACGATGTCCTGGCGGGTGTGGCCGTACTCGGCCGGGGCGCCGAGATCCGCGAGTGAATGATTGACGAGGCTGACGTTCATGGCGTTTTCCGCGACCGGCCTCGATTAGCGCGGGTAGAGTCCCTTGAGGGAGAGAATGCGACGCACACGAAGACGGTCAGCACGGTTCAATTGCAGCAGGAATTCGGTCACGCGGGCCACCGGCGTTCGGGGGAGAATTCGGCCCTCTTCGCAGGCGAGCTTTGAGTGCCTGCATCAGCAACTCAAGGTGCTCGAACTGGTTCAACTCCCATTCTTCCTCGGCGTTGAGCACTCCCTTCTTCGACTTGTTCAGCAGAACCTGGCAACGCGCTTGTGCTTGGGGTGAGGGACGATACGCCAACAGCTCTTCGGGAGAAGGACACGAAGCGAGAAAATCGGCAACATCGTCAATCAGCCAAGCCGCGACGGGTTTGTCAGGCATTAATCACCTCAGTAATAATCGGAACAGCAACCGATGACTGCGGTCATGCGGTGGAACAAATCAAAGGTTGATTGTACCTCGATGGCGATGGCGTGAGTATCTCAATCGCCCAAGCGACTCGAAACTGCACTCATACTCCTGGGCCACCCAGCTGTCGCCGCACGAGACGCGTTCATTGAGGATGAAGTCGTCGGTGATTCGCGGGCACTGTTTCCAGGTGATCTTCACGCACTCCCAGCCGATCGGGTTCGTCCAGACCTGGAAGAACCAGCCGCGCTGGCCCCAGGGCGTGCTGAGCGCGATGAGCTGCCCCTTGCTGACAGCGTGCATCGGCCGCACGGACTTGTAGAGATCCTCGGGCACGCGGGCGGCCTCGTCGATGATCAGCAGCGCGACGCTGGAGAATGAGCGGATAGTTTCTTCTTTGCCGGGAAGGCAAATGATGCGGCTACCGTTGGTCAGCTGCTCACCCCGTTCCGCTCCGCTCCACTACGTGAGCACCGTCGGCCTGCGCTCCAGGCCCCGGTCTTGCTGCTTACTTGCCTTCGACGGCAACTCGGGCAAGGCGGAACCCGCGGTAGCCGTACCGGCGGAGCGGCGTGTGCCCGCCGCGGTACGCCGCGCGGCAGTCCCCGGCACCGCCGCTCCAGCTGCCGCCCCGGCCCACCCGGATCGAGGCCGCCGAAGCCTTTGGATTGTACAGGTCCTCGCACCACTGCCAGACGTTGCCGTGCATGTCGTACAGCCCCAACTTGTTCGGCGCATACGAACCCACCTTCGTCGTCCGTCCAAGGTTCGGCCCCTTGTCTGCCTTGCCTGCGGGCTTGTTGCCGTCGCAGTTCGCCTCCTTCGAGGACAGGTCGTTGGTCGGCTTGGCGAAGTAGAAGTCGTATGAACATTCTTCCTCGGATGTGGCCCCGCCCCGGCAGGCGTATTCCCATTCCGCCTCTGTTGGCAAGCGGTACAACCATCCCTTCCCTTTCTCCTGCTCGTTCAGCTTCTTGATGAACTTCTGCGCATCGTCCCATGACACCAGTTCCACCGGGAATTGCTTCAGATCCTCATCCTCGATGTCCTTGACATTGTCCTTTCCCCCGCCGGTGCGGGAGAACCAGCTCGGGTTGTTGCCCATGAGCTTCTCCCACTGCTCCTGGGTGACCGTGTACACGGCGATCTCGAAGTCGGCCTTGATCTCCGTCTTCGTTGCCTTCTTGTCCGTGCTGTCCCAGCCCATGTAGAACGTCCCCTTCGGCAGGGGCACGAACTTCATCCCCAGCGGGCCATCCTTTGGTTTCGGGGGCTCGGCCTTGCCTTCGACGGGAACTCGGGCAAGCCGAAAGCCGAGGTGGGAGATGCTGTCGCCCGGCTGGTGCCCGAGGCGGTACGCCGACGCCCGGCAGCCCTCGGCAGCGCCGCTCCAGGCTCCGCCCCGGAACACCCGGTGGGCGTCATCCCCCGAAGCCTTCGGATCGAACAGATCGTCACACCACTGCCAGACATTGCCGTGCATGTCGTACAACCCCAGCTTGTTCGGCGCATACGAACCCACCTTCGTCGGCCGTTCCAGGTATGGCCCATTGTCTGCCTTGCCTGCGGGCCTGTTGCCGTTGAAGTTGGCCTCTTTCGAGGACAGGTCATTGGTCGGCTTGGCGAAGTAGAAGTCATAGGAACATTCTTCCTCAGTTGTGGCCCCGCCGCGACAGGCGTATTCCCACTCCGCCTCCGTCGGCAAGCGGTACAGCCAACCCTTCCCCTTCTCTTGCTCGTTCAGTTTCTTGATGAACTCGTGGGCGTCGTCCCACGACACTTGCTCCACCGGGAATTGCTTCAAATCCTCATGCTTGATGTCCTTGACCTTGTCCTTCCCCTTTCCGTCGCGGGAGAAGTAACTGGGGTTGTTGCCCATGAGCTTCTGCCACTGCTCCTGGGTGACCGTGTACACGGCGATCTCGAAGTCCTCCTTGATCTCCGTCTTCGTCGCCTTCTTGTTCGTGCTGTCCCAGCCCATGTAGAACGTCGCCTTCGGCAGGGGCACGAACTTCATGCCCAGCGGGGCGTCCTTTGGTTTCGGAGGGTCGGCTGCGGGGGCTGGCGCCGCCAGACAAGCGAGGACAGTGCCCATGGCGAGCCACAGAGCGAAGTGCCGAGTTCCGAACGACAATTCCATTGGCTGGTTCCCCCAAGCGGGTGATATTTGGGCTGTCGCCTGATGATTGGATCGAAGTCATTGTAGACCGGCAGGCACGAGTCCCAAAAAGGGGGCTGCGGAAGGCACCACCGAAGGCGTCGGCCGCATTATGCCTGAACCAGCTTTGGACGGCTTTGTTGGAAGAGGATCGACAGCGCACGCTGAGGACTCTGAGCCAGATCGTCGTCAAGCAACTCCAACCACCTCCGAAAGCAAAGGAGGTGGCGCATGAAGACCGCTGAATCGCTCACGTCGCCAGCAACGTCGGTCGAGCCGATGAGTGCCAGGGCGAAGCTGACGTCGGCGAAGATCAGGGCGGCACATTTGGGGAGGCCCTTCGGTGTCAGTTCAGTCTTACCGCTCCAGCGGAAAGATGATCTGACAACGATTTTGCTCTCCTGGAGCAGCGCGGGTGTCGGGAAGATCCAGGCGCGCGATTGACGCGGATATGCCAACGGCCCGGAAAAACCCGGGCAAGTTCATCATCTATCCGTGCCGCGACATCGGCATGATCTGGATCTTGCGTGCCCGAGACGATGCCGCTGTGTTCGACGCCGGAACGGTGCAAACGAGTGTAATGCCGGCGATTGTGAGTAAGTCGCATCCCTGCTTACTCCGCGACGCCAGCGGCACTTTCTTCGTTTTCTCGAATAGCCCGCTCAATCTCATCTGGGTTCGCTGCCGCGTTGGCCCACGCACAGGGTGCTACGGCCGGCATATACTAACTTCGGATTGGTATCTGGGGAGTCTTTGGAGCTGGTTTATTTCGTTAGAGGAGTGTCACATGGGAAGTCCGTTCCCTGGAATGGACCCGTTCCTCGAAGAAGAGAGCCGTTGGCCTTGGTTTCAGCACCAGCTCGTTGTCATTGTGCAGCAGGTATTGTCTGGCTCAATCGGGTATCAATACGAGATTGAGATTTCGCAACGCCAGTGGCGGGAGACGAAGGAGTACGTTGAGGAGTATTTGACCGTGCGCAGCAATGGCGATCGTAAGTTGGTCACGCTTCTTGATGTGGTCAGTCCCGCCGCAAAGCTTAGCGAGCTTGGGCGCACGATGTACCAACAGGCCTGGGAGACGGCTCGCCAGACGGGAACCAATGTGGTCGAGATCGATCTTACACTGCAGGGCAAACCTCTACTGGAGTACTCGCGTGATAACCTGCCCCAGTGGGATTACGCTGTAACCGTAACGCGGACCGGCGCCCAGAAACGCCACGAAATCTACACGAGCTGTCTTGAGAAGCGCCTACCACGTTTTAGGTTCCCACTCGCGCCGGATCAGCGTGACACGGTCCTAAACCTCCAAGATGCGTTTGAAAGCGCCTATGATGCGTGCGGTTTTAGTGGTCAAATCGATTACGGCAAAGAATTGCCAGTGCCGCTCAGCGAAACGGTGCGCGCTCGGGTGGCTGAGATCTTGGGCAAGCGCGTTGCCTAGAGGCAGGTATCTCGCACGAGCCTTCGTAGCCGAATTCGCGGCTAGCTCCTCCCTTTCGTCCGGTCGAGGGAAAACGCGGTGTCAGATCATTCTTCTCCCGCAGCGGCAAAACTGAACTGACACCGACTTGCGTGCATCTTATCAGTTGATTCCCGTATCACAGATGCACGCCTCGAGGCCATGGCGATGCGGCCGTCGCGTAATTCTACTCGTCGCTGTGGACATGGCGCAAGCCCTCCCTCGTTTGATAATATACCCGCGCGGACAGCTTCATCAATCTGTTGCGCTGCTATAAAGAGACTCCATGTCCATCTGGATAGCGATCGTACTGACCCTGATTGCCAGCACCGGCATGAACCTTGGCCTGGTTCTCCAGAAGAAGGCAGCAATGGAGCGTGGCTGGCAACTGGGACGGTTCTACCGGTCCCCAACCTGGTGTACAGGGATGGGGCTGATGGTGGTGGGTTACGGCTTGTTCATCCTGGCCAACTCCTTCCGCGTCGCTCCCATTTCGCTTTTGCAACCGATCTTTGCCTTCGGGCTCCTGGTGGTGGCGCTACTGGCGGTGGTCTATTTGCATGAGCGCTTTGGGGCGCTCGAGTGGCTCGGGGTCATCCTGCTCATCGCTGGTGTTGTGCTACTAGGCGCGAGTGCCGAAGAGTCCAGCCGCCTGAGTGCCGCCGTCCACGTGTCCCGGCTCGTACTGTACCTGGCCGGCCTGGGCGTGCTCGGCATGGTCGCTGTGCTGCTACTAACGCTGTTCCGCACGTGGATCAGTGTGGAGGTGCTCTACGGCTTGCTTGCCGGGATATTGCTGGGTTGCGGCTATTTGAATACCCGGACACTAACCTTGGCATGGGCGGACGCAAGGCCGGGGGTGGTCCTGCTGGCCCTGGCCGGGCTCGCTGTTGGCCTGCTAGGGGGCCTGACAGTACTGCAAAAAGGATTTCAACACGGCAGGGCGCTGATCGTGACCGCCGTCAACCTCGTCATGAATCAGGTGGTCGTTGTTGCCGGGGGAATCTTCTGTCTGGGCGAAAGCTTTCCCAAGGAGAGCGCGCCCTTCAGTGCTCGAGTCGGCGGACTCGTCGCCATCCTGGCAGGTACGCTCATCCTGGCCCGCTTCAGCAGCGGCAAAGGCCACCAGGCGCCGCAGAGCCAATCTGCTCAGAGCGATCCTGCCAGCTGTCGCTCTGTTTGATGGCTGGCGGGTCCGGTGACGCAGTTCAGGCAGCCTCTGTCTAATTGAAATCGCACGGCGTCGACATTTGCAATGACTTCCCCGTCGAGCATCAGGGGGGCCGATTTGCTCAGCTCCAGTTCGACGGTCTGGCCCCTGGCGCGCTGGGACCATTCGAGAAAATAGGTCTGCGTGAGGATGCCAAGGTCTTCGAGCAGCTGGCTGAAGGGCGGGATGCGGCCGAAAAGCAGGTCCAGCCGCCCATCCTGGACGCTGGCGCTCGGGAACAAGCAAAAAGGGCCCGCATAGCGCGTGTTATTTACAACCAGGTTGGTCAGGAGGCAATCCTGCGTGGGCTGGTCGTCGATCCTCATTCGTGCGACAAAAGCTTGCTGGCGGCAGCACTGAACGCATGCGGCGGCGGCGTAGCGCAGGTAACGCAGCCACTTGAGAGGCCCAATTCCGAGGGCGACCACCTCGGCAATGTAGCCAACGCCCGAGGTATGAATTATGTACCGTTCGTGCCAGCTTTGGCCTACGTGGTAGCGCACTTTGATGAGATCGAGCGGCACCAACCTCGGCGTTTCGAGTGAACGCAGCGCTGAGGAGATATCGAGTACATGAAGGTCGCGAGCCAAACCATTGCCGGTGCCTGTCGGAACAATACCCAGATACTGGCGCTTCAGGTCCAGGCCGTTGATGACCTCGTAAATGGTCCCATCACCACCCACGGCAATGCAGCCCTCAAACCGCTGGCTGCTGTGCGCGATCTCGCGGGCGTGCTCGGGACGCGAGGTCCATTCGCACTGGGCGCCCAGCCGCCGTTGCAGCGCTCGAGCGAGGTAACGTAACTGCTCACGTCCGGCGCCGTTGTGCGCGGCTGGATTCAGAATCGCAAGCCATTTCACGGTTTTATCCCCAGGGAGGCCCGTGCTGCCGCTCTTAGGGGGAGGACTAGCAATTACCGATCCAATTTCAAGGGATCGTCTGGAGGAAATATGCACTTACGACTACGACCTCGCCGCCAAGAGGTCGGCCGAAAAAGGCGGCCGAAAAAGCGCCGAAAAAGGCGCCGAAAAAGGGGACGGGACCCGTAGTTTTGAATGGTCCGACTTCGCGGTCGACTGAGGTGAATTGCCCTCATTCCTTCGGAGATGCCGAACTGGCAGCGCCGGCCGGGTGCGGCGCTGCCGACTGCTGTGGCTCGCTGATTCCAAACAGGCGCCGGGTAGCTTCGCCGGTCTTGCCGTCGCGCGCGGCCTTTTCGAGATTCCTCATCTCCTGGTCCAGTCGTTCTTGTCGCTGCTGCTCGGCTCGGTGCTCCCGGTAAAGATGAACGCCATACTGCCACAGGCCGAGCGGAAGGCTGCCGAGGATCGACAAGACCATGATGGCGATAAACAGCTTGGCGGTGCGGCGCACGCTGAAACGCTTTGGCGTCGAGGGGGGATTGGCGTCAACCCATTGGTAAAGGGGCTCTTCCATTCTGGGATCCACGAATCAGGCGACGAACTTGATCGGGTTCCACGTATCATAGCAACGGCCGGCTGGCCAGCCACAGAAGTCGCAGGATCCGACGCCTGGTTCCAGCGTCGCGTCGAGGTTAAACCGCGAAAAGGAACCACGTCTCGATCTTTCGCGGTTGGCTCCCAATAGCTCGAAGCCTCGCCCTTGGTATCTTCATTCCAGCCGTCTGAAATAATGCCGACGGCGTCGTGACGAGCTCCCTGACGTTCGATCTCGGCAACCAGCTCAAAGGAGAATATCGGTGTCAGAGAAAACCGGGCCGGTCGCCCCAGGAGTTGCCTCCTGGGGCTCCCACGGATCCGTGCTTGCCCAATCAAGACAGCCCTTCGGTGTCAGTTCCGTTTTGCCGCGGCAGCGGAAAGTTGATCTGACACCGATCTTGCTCCCGATCTTGCTTCAACCGTGGCGGTTCTCTCTTTTCGTGTTTTCGTGCTTGAACTGCCGACTTCACCCCGTCCGTGGGCGGCTCGAGTCCATTCCGTTCACCCATCTCCTCACTTGTCCTTGTCGTCCTTCTTGTTCTGCTTCTCAAAAAACTCAAAGATCTTCGGCATCCCCTTGGTGATCACGCTGCCATGGTCGGCGCCGGCGATTTCCTCATATTCATAGGTGATTTTCAGGTCTTTCAGCTTGTCCACCCACCGCCGCGTTCCCTCCGGCTTTACCAGCGTGTCGGCGTCGCCCTGCACGACGATGACGGGGATGTCTTTGAGCTTGTCGAGGTCCTTCGGCTGCCCGAACGCGGCCGGTGCGATGGGGGCCAGGCCCGCCCAGATGTCAGGGTATTTCGTCCCAAGGTGCCAGGTGCCGGCGCCACCCATCGAGTGGCCGATCAGGTACACGCGCTTGTCGTCGATATTGAAGTCCTTGCGGACGATCTGCAGCACGTTCATCACGTCCTTTTCGCTCAGCTCGCCCAGGTTCTTCGGGTTGTCCTGGCCGCCTCCAAGGCCGCCGCCGAGCCCGCGGCCAGCGGTATCCTTCATGTCCTTGAGCTGCTTGTTCTGCTCTTCGGTCAGAATTTTCTGGACCCTGACGTCGACGTCCTTCTGCAACTCCTCGATCTGCTTCTTCTGCTCATCGGTCAGCTTCAGAGTCTGCTGCGCGCGCGACGACAGGATCGTGCCCGGGGCCGTGCGGAAGCCGCCGCCCGCGCCGGCGCCGCCGAAACCGCCGCCGGGCCCCTGGGCGCCATACCAACCGCTGCTGTTGTACCCCATCGGCGCCACCACGATGTAGCCGTATTTCTCTGCCAGGTCGGTCAGACCTTGGGACCGCATCATCTGCTGTGGGTTGCCGCCCAGGCCGTGCAGCGCCACGATCAAGGGCGCTTTCTTGTCCTTGTCGTATTTCGAAGGCACGAACAGGGCGTACTCCATCTCCTTGCCGGCGTCCTTGAAGTCGTACGTCTTCTTCTCGATTCGGGAGCTGGTCGGCTTCTCCTTCGGTACCTGAGCCCAAGCCAGGCCCGCCAGGCTGAAGAACAGCAGTGCCGTCGTGACCCGGAATGCCCATCGCGTGTTGTTGCCCATTCGCATTCGTGAATCTCCGTTGAAAATAGCTCCCAACCGGTTGGCCCACTTACATACTAGTAGTAAACACCGCAATCGCTTCCGCGGTCCGCGCCGAGTTCGGTGATCGTCGGACACCAGCGACGATGGGTAGTGAGCGAGGTTTCTAAATGCGAATGGCGCTCGGGGCGGATGGAGGTCGGTAAAATGATCACAGTGGCTCTCGAGCA
>Ga0206956_1198_pt1 | contig 12790 bp, 17 predicted proteins | sample Alteio_BWOrgHeat_35_FD_153252 | JGI IMG/M metagenome (GOLD analysis project Ga0206956, IMG submission 153252) | Enriched cells from forest soil in Barre Woods Harvard Forest LTER site, Petersham, Massachusetts, United States -... | ecosystem: Environmental > Terrestrial > Soil > Temperate forest >...
CAAAATTGTAAGGTTTACGACGACGCTGCGATCCGCAGGATCAGCGATGGAGGATCGGGTTTTGCCATTCCCGGGGCAAAATCGAGGCCGGACCCTGGATGTACATGCAGTAATAGAGCCAGAAGACTCCGACACCGAGGGCGCAAAGAAACAGGATCTCGCCCAGCTCACCCATCCCGCGACGGCTGCCCCGCTGCAGGGTGTTGACGAGGGCACTGATCGCGGGTGCGAGGACAAAGCCCACCAGCGAACCGCCAAAAAGCACCATGCCCATGATCGCCGCGACACGGAGCCACGGATCGCCCAGCATTTTCGTCTTATAGCTCACCAGCTCGACACCAATGTTCAGCAGGAGCAGGCATCACGGCAGCACGTAGTAGTTGCGAACGATGTTCGTGTTTTTCATGGCGGCAGTTGCGCTGGCGGGAGTTTCGCCACAACCTACAAACGTTTCCGGCCGCGAGGGCAAACCCTCACCTCGCCGTCCACCCCGCTCCCTCTCCCCCCAGAAATAAAAATATGATTAACTACAGCTCTCCCGATCTCACCCAACATCCGCCGCGCAGCGTGCGCGTCCGCATCGGCGGCTATGCGCATCTCGCCCGCCTGCTCGACAAGGCCCGCGCCGTCATCGCGGGCAAGGGCGCCGAGTACCACTATAATTGCCCGCTCGACCAACTGTTCTTCGCCTTCACCGGCATCGACCACGAGGCGATGCTGGCCGAGATCAAGACCGGCAAGAGCGATGTGCAGATCCTCGAATGGGTCAACGGCAAGGCCAAGCGCCTGCCCTACGAAGTGGCCACGTGGTCGGCCTGGGTTGAGCTGCGCGGTCCCGGCGGTGCCCCCGGCCATGAATGGATTGCCGAGACGCTCAAGGGTCACGGTTCCGAGCGCGACGACATCCGCTCGTTCGCCGACCTGCTCGATCTCGACGACTACATTTGCTTCGGCGGCAAGGCCTGAGCCGCTGATTTTTTAACCCAGAGAGCGCGGAGGACACTGAGAGGTTGAGTTCGACCAATTCTCGGCGATCTCCGCGTCCTCTGCGTTAAGCCCAGTCAGAGCTCGGTGTATTTGTCCGAGCGCCCGCGCGATTTTTCGACGGGATATTTTTTCGCATTGGCCGCCATCTTGGCCTCGATGGCCGCGGCGATGTCCAGGCCGGTGGCGTTGGCGAACTCCAGCGCGTAAATCACCACATCCGCCAGCTCCTCGGCGATCTTCGCGCGCTTGACCGGATCGCTCGCGACCGCCTGGGACTGCTCGGGCGTGGCCCAGAGAAAATGCTCCATCAGCTCGCCCGCCTCGGCGGCGAGCGCCATGCTGAGGTTCTTCGGGGCGTGAAATTGCTCCCAGTCGCGCTCGCGCACAAAGGCGAGCACGCGGGACTTCAGTTCGGCGATCGTGGTGATGGAATCGGTGAGCGCAGCCATGGCGTCACAGTGGGTGCCAAAGTGTTATGACGCAATCTTGGGGCCGCTGAAAATAATCCGTGCTTGGCATGCGGGCTGCAATATGCACCGTACAACACCGTTCCAATGACCCGGATCCAGAAACATCTCCGCAGCCGCGCCGGCACTTCGTTTACGAAGGCCGTCCGCCATTGCTGTGCCGCGATGCGTCCGGTCGTCGTTATTTCCAATTGGAATAAACAGCAGCAAACCGGCGCGGGCTTCCAGGCCTAAACCTCCGTACCCACGGAACACGTTTAGCCCCCTGAAGCCCGGCGGTCCCCACCACCGAGGCAGCAGCTGCTTTACGCGCTCCACCCTCCCACCTCCCTCCACACTATTTTCACTTTTTCACCATGCACACGATCATCAATGCTCCGAGTCCCATCAGTCGTTCCCGCTTCCCGGCCGCCGCGTCCTCCGCGGCGTTCCGCCAGCCGAACTACGACTGCCGCGACCACCCTGACGCCGTAAAACTCGTCGTTTACGTGCCGGGCGTTGAAGCCGTCGGCGTGGAGATCGAGGCGCGCGCCGCCGACCTGGTCATCACCGCCCGGAAATCCCACTTCGTGCGCGTGAACTGGCAGTCCCTGCACCTCGAGGGCGCACAGCGCGACTACCAGCTGCGGCTGCGCCTCGGGACGGGCTTCGACTACCCGGCGATGCAAGCCGAAATCCATCAGGGTGTGTTGACGCTCACGCTGCCCAAGCTATCGGCGGACGAAGCCGGCGCCGGCGGACGCCTGCGCAACGTCGCCTGAAAATTTATCCGGGCGCCGCACGCCCGCGAACGGTTCACGTGAAAGCGTGAATGCCTCGCGGTTGTTGCGGCGCCTGGAAATTTTCCAGGCCAAGCTCGACCCTCCGCAGGGGACGCGGGGTCAGTGCGTGTGCACGCCTTTTTGAAGCCGGCCGCGCACGGCGAAGAGGATGCCGAAGGCCACGATCAAAATCAGCGGAAACATCGACATATTGGTCAGGGTGGCCTGACCCGCCGACAGCTCGACCGCGGAACCGGACAGCCCGGCCTGCGCCGCGGCCGCCCGGTGCTGGTCGATCCAGTGCCCAATGATCGGATTCCAGATGGAAACAGCGAACATGCCGGCGCCACCCATCAGCGACATGCCGAGGGCTCCCGTCCCGGGCAAATATTCCGCCGTGAAGCCGATCATGCAGGGCCAGAAGTAGCAGACGCCCAGTGCAAAGATGATCGTCGCAAGATAGACCATGCCGCCCGTCGCCTTGCTCAACAGGAACAGGCCGGCGGCGGCAAGAATCGCGGAAACGAACAGCACGCCGACCGTGTGGAGCTTGTGCACGAGCACGCCAGCGAACTGCCGACCGACCGCCATCAGGCCGGTGCCGAGCGCCAGGATGATCATCGGCGAGGCGCCGCTCTCCTGCAGGATACGTCCCACCCATTGCTGCGTGCCGAGTTCAGTCGTCGCCGTGAGCGTCATGCAGAAGATCATGAAAAGATACAGCGGCATGAAGAGATGCCGGATATTCTTGCCCGTCGACGTCTCGATGTTGGCCGACGGCGGAAATGCGGTGGTGAAAACGAGGAAACCGTAGATCGCGGTGGGAACCAGCATCACGGCGATCTGCGACTGCCAGCTGAGATGCGCCGAGGTCATGAACTGCGAAACCAGTGAGCCGATCACGATGCCGCCCGGAAACCAAACGTGGAACCGATTGAGCATCGTCGTTTGATTCTGGGGGTACATGCCGGCAATGAGCGGATTGCAGGCCGCCTCGACCGAACCGTTGGCGAAACCGATGCAGAACGTGGAAATGATCAACCCCCAGAATCCACCCGCCGTGATCGTTAATGCCAGCCCGACCACGTGTCCGATGAACGCAATGATCAGCAGGATTTTCGGCCCGAGATAATTGTACAGCAGGCCGAGCACCATCATCGCCACCGGAAACCCGAGAAAGGCCATCGAGTTAACCCAGCCTAGCTGGGTATCCGTCAGCGCGAAGTTTTTGCTCAATTCGGTGAGGATGCCCGCGCGAATGGCGAACGTCATTGCCGTGACAATCAATGCGACACAACTGGCCGCGAAGAGACGGGAAGGCTTCATCAGAGGGTAGAATCAGGGGTTCAACTAACGGGGACACCAAGGGATAACACTTTCGTTCTACCTCGCGCCACATCCGGCGCAAGGGACGATTTCCGGACGGAACGTCTGACCGCCCGACAAAGCCGTTCAATCTTTCTTAAGAATTCTTGGCACATTCATGAATGCATGCGGTCGATTCCGCTCCCGACTCTCATGCACCTTCCCCCGCCCTTCGTTTATCCGCAGTCTGCCACCGAGCCCCCGGCTCTGGTGCAGGCGATCGCGCGCGAAGAGGAAGTGCTCTGGAACCGGCCGACTTTCAAGGCCCCGCCCCTCAAGGTGCCGGAGCCGACGGTCGCCCCGTTTGGGCCGGAAGTTCGCAGGAACGAGTCCTTCTCGCGCAGCCGCTGAGACGGCCCGCGCTTGGTCACTCCGGGACCAGCCACCGCATCCGCCCGCCGCCGTCTGGCGCCTGGGCGAGAACCTCGCCGAGAAATCCCAGCAAGAGTTCCGCCTCGCGCTCGAACTGCCAGGGCGGATTGATGATCACGACGCCGCAGCCTTTCATTTTCAGCGCCGACGCCTCGCCCGCAATTAAAAGCTCGGCCACAAACGTGGGGGGTGGCTGCAACGCCACCAGCTCAGCAAAAAATGTCTCGACCCGCGCGCGCTCCGTCAGCGGATACCATACGGCAAACACGCCGGTCGGAAAACGCCGCAGGCCTTCGCCGAGGGCCGCGACAATCTGGGCCCATTCATCCGCGGCTTCGAACGGCGGATCGATCAAGACCAGCGCACGCTTTTCCGGCGGCGGCAGCATTGCGCGCAATGCGACATAACCATCGAGCAATTGTACCGAGGCCCGCGCCGTGAGCAGCAATTCCTCGCGCAGCGCGGCGCACTCGTCGGGTTGTTTCTCGCACAGCGCGAGCCGGTCCTGGGGCCGCGCGAGGGCGCCGGCCAGCCAGGGTGAGCCGGGATAAAAGCGCAATGTTCCATCCGGCGGGTTTCCCGCCCGGCGGTCAAATTCCCGCACGAGTGCGACATACTCCGTCACCGCCTCGGGCAGATCTTTGCGCGCGATCAGCCGCCCAATGCCGTCCGGCCATTCCGGCCGGCGGGCAAGCGTGTCGCCTTTTGCCGCCGCGCCGAGATCGTAGCCGCCGCGCCCGGCGTGGGTGTCGAGATAGAGAAAACCCTTCTCCTTTTTTTGCAGGGCCCGCACCAGCCGCACGAGCAGCGCGTGCTTGGCCACGTCAGCGAAATTTCCCGCGTGAAACTGATGGCGGTAATTCACGCCCGGTTTCTCGGCTACGCGACCGCCGGCGGAGCCGGCACCTTCACCACGATTTTCCGCACGAGCGCCGGCTGGGTCACCGCGAGACTGCCGCAGTGGCCGTCGTGGGGAAAATAGATCGCGATATCCCCGGGCCCGAGACGCAGCACGGATCCCTGGTTGAAGAACTGATAAAAAATCACATCCCGTCCAGGGGTGAGGTCTTCCTGCGACGTGAGCTTGGAACGGTCGGCGACCTCCATGAACTCCTCGCCGAGGAAGAGCACCTGCACGTCGATATGCACGCGATGCGTTTCCCATTTTCCCTCGGAGCGCGGCTTCGTCAGGTAGGCCTGCGACAGCGCGAAGGCGCCGCCAGCGAGGTCCGTCTGCTCGGTCTGCCCTGGGGCCAGCCCGAATAGCTTCTGGTGCGAGGCGCTGCCGGGGCGAAACGCCTCCTCGATGTAGGCGAGCGCGGGCGCGAAATGGTCGGGGTGCACCAGCTGGGTGCGAATGGTGGGGAGCGTGCCAAAAAGAGCCATGCGCCGAAAATCACGCGGCCGGTGGCTGCCACGCAAGAACCGAAACCTAGGATTGCCAGCGAGGCGCACTTAATTTGACTCCACGCGCATGAAAAAAATCCCCGTTCTCCTGTTCCTCATGGCAGTTCTCATTCCGGGCGCGCTTTCCGCCGCATCCTTCGAAGGCAAGGTCACCATGAAGATGACCGGCCCCAAGGGTAGCCCGTCGCAGATGAATTTCAGCGTGAAGGAAGGATTCACGCGCATCGACATCACGGCGCAGGGCGCGAGCCCTTCCATCATCATGGATCAGGGCAAGCAGCAGATCACGATCCTGATGAACGAGCAGAAAATGTTCATGATCCAACCCCTGCCGAAGCCGCCGGAGGCTCCCGCCGCGGGTGGCAGCCCGGGCCAGGCCGCGACCGGATCCATCCCCGATATCCAGGCGACCGCTGTCACGGAACAAATCCTCGGCTACGACTGCACCAAGCTGGTCGCGACGGACAAGGATAAGAATACGACCACGGAGATCTGGGTCACCAACCAGCTCGGCACGTTCATGGGCATGGGACCGGGCGCCAGCCCGATGGGCGGACGTCGCGGCGGCCCGGGCGCCCAGGCGTGGGCGGAAGCCCTGCGCGGCAAAGGGAGCTTCCCGCTGCGCGTGATCACCACCAAGGACGGCAAGGAAACTTTCCGCATGGAAGCCATCTCGGTCGAGAAGCAGAGCCTCGACGCCTCGCTTTTTGAAGCACCAGCGGATTATCGCGACATTGGCAGCATGATGAAGGGCATGATGCCCGGCGGCATGCCCCCGGGCGCGCGCCCGCCCGGCAACGGCTGAGCCTGTCTCATCACTTCGCTCACGTAGTACGCCGGTTGCCGCCTGGCAGCCGGCGTTTGTCTTTCCGCTGGCTTGGAACCTTCCCGGCGGTCATAGACCGCGGTTACACCTGTGGCCGATAAAATCATCCGCATTTTTTCCGACCTGCACTACGGCGAGCGATCCAGCCGGGTGCGTTCCCTGAAGCAGCTCGCACCCCTGCTCGACGGCGTCGACACCCTGATCCTCAATGGCGACACGCTCGACACGCGTCACGGACCCTACCCGGAGCATACGGCTGCCGTGGTTGCCGAGGTGAAGGAGTTTCTTGGCCGTGCGACCCCAAAAATCATCCCCCTGAGCGGGAACCACGATCCCGACTTTTCCGCTTTGCACGCCCTTGAGCTCGCGAATGGACGCGTGCTGGTGACACACGGGGATACTCTCTTTGAGGATATCGTCCCGTGGGGCCGGGATGCACCCGACATTCGCCGCCAAATTGCCGCCGGGCTGGCGGCCTTGACACCCGCCGAGCGCGATTCATTCGCAGCGCAGGCCGCCATCTATCGCCGGGTCAGCGCTGCCCTGCCGCAACGGCATCAGGCCGAACGCAACCTGTTCAAATATGTGGTCAGTTTCATCCGCGACACCTTTTGGCCGCCCACCCGCTTTCTTCACGTACTCCGGGCCTGGCGTGAGGCACCGGAACGAGCCGCGGCGCTTGCCCGGCAACATTGGCCCGAGGCCCGTTTTATCATTCTTGGTCACCTGCACCGTCCGGGCATCTGGCAGTCCCGGGATGGACGCGTGGTCATCAACACCGGCTCATTCTGTCCTCCTTTCGGCGCCTGCCTGGTCGACCTCACGCCCGGGCGGCTCGTGGTGCGCCGGATCGCGGCGCGTGGGGGCGCATTTTATCCCGGGCGTCAGGTGGCGGAGTTTGCGCTCGCGGAAGCCTGAGGATCGCGCACAACCAACCCCATGAGCATGGAATTTGGCTGGTGGAAAAAAACGCCCGAGCTGGGCAAATTCCAGATGCTCGCGACTGTCCACGGCGGCAACATCACGTGGGAGCGCAAGCAGGGCCATCATACTTCCTGGGAGCCGCACACGCCCGACGATGAAGATCGGGCGCGCTTGATTCATGAGGCGGAGAAGCGTGTTCCCCGTCGTTTGATCTCGAGCAAGCAATTCGAGGAGATCAAGCGCCTCAGTGAAAACACGGGGCCGGGCCGAATCGCCGGCCGGCGCATCACCGGCAACGGGCCGTCCTATGACAAAGGTCAGGGCGGCCCCCCCGGCTGATCGTCACAGTTTAGCCGCGGCCAGCGGCCAAATGAGCGTAAACGCCGGGGCATAATCCCGTGGGCGCGCAATCATCCGCTGCGTGAGTTCAGCCGTTGTCAGCCATTCTCCCGTCTCGATTTCACCCGGGTGCAGCACAAACGGTCCATTGTGCTGGAGCCGATAGACCCAGACAAATTCCCATCCGGTCCGCGCCTGCGCCTCGACTCGGAACCAGCGGGTCGGTGGCGTCGCGAGTCGCACGCCAAGTTCCTCCCCCAGTTCCCGTCCCGCGGCGTGATCGTAGTCCTCGCCCGAATCCACGTGCCCGGAACACGACGAATCCCACAAGCCCGGCGCCATGTCCTTTTGCATCGATCGTTTCTGCAGGAACACGCGACCCGCCGCGTCAAACACCAGCACATGGATCGCCCGGTGCCACAGGCCGCGCGCATGCACCTCGCGCCGCGGGGCCCGGCCAATCACCTCGTCATGGGCGTCGACGACGTCGAAGAATTCCTCGCTCATCGCGGCCGGCCTTTACTTTGCCGGGCGTTCGTGTCCATTCGTGGGTCCCGCAGAAAACTTTTAATTTCCATGGCTAAAATTGACGTCAGCAAAGTCGCCGAGATTCTGAAGAAAAACCAGATCGATCCCTCCGTGCTCCGGCGCGTGATCGAGGAGATGAACCTGGCCGTCCAGCCCGACCCCGGTGAGGAGGAGAAGGCGCCGCCGGTCAAAAAGCAGTTCATCATCGTCATCAGCGACCCGAACGGCCGCATGCCGAAAAACGACTTCGTCGGCTGGGTGCTGCAGATTCCGGAAAGCGAAAGCCCGGCGACGACGGCCGAGCGCGTGATCCGCGCCACGTACGATTACAATGCGTCCAAGAAGGGCCGGCTCTTTCCGGCCAAGACGGTGGGCGAGGCCTTGGAAAATGTCCCCGGCAAGTTCTTCAAGGAAACCGAGGTCTGGGTAAAGACCAAGGAGCCGGTGCTGGTGCTGCGGACGGACAACGAGATTCCGAAGGAATAGTTCGCCAAGCTCAGGGTTTGGTTTTTAGCCGCACCTCAAAGATCTTGGGCCAACGCTTCCCGGTGATGAAAAGCCGGTCGCCCGCCGCGTCGTAGGCGATGCCGTTAAGCACGTCGGTCTCCGGACCACGGTCCAGGGGATTGAGCAGGCCGGAAAAATCGATCACGCCGCGGACACGGCCGGACTCCGGGTCGATGCGCACCACTTCATTCGTCTGCCACACGTTCGCAAAAATCTCGCCGTTGATCCACTCCAGCTCGTTCAGCTGGTCGATCGGTTTGCCATCTGCCGTGACGTTGATCGTCCGGACCACCCGGAAGGTCGTGGGATCAAGAAAGCGGATCCGGCTGGTGCCATCGCTGAGAATCAAAGAATGCCCATCGGTCGCTAGGCCCCAGCCTTCGCCATCGTAGGCAAATTCCTTTTCGAGCCGGAACGTGTCGACATCGTAAACGAATCCCTTGCCGTTCTGCCAGGTGAGCTGAAAGGCCTGGTCGCCCACCACTGCGAGCCCCTCGGCGAAATACTGGGAGGGCACCGAGACCTGTTTCAGGACGCGCCCGGTTTTCAAATCGACGTCTCGTAACGTGGACTCACCCTTCAAACCGGTGCTTTCGAGGAAATCCCCGTTGCGGAAAACCAAGCCCTGCGTGAACGCCTTGGGATCATGCGGCCAGGTCGCGACCACCTCGTAGCCGTACTTGACCGGCGCCGACGAGGTTTGCGCAGACGGGGGGGCCGAAAGCACGCTGGGGCTCTTGTCGGCGACCGATTTCCCGCAGGCCGCGAGCGCCAACAGGGTCACCCCGAGGACGGCGGCGCGTCGTGAAACCAGATTTGCGTTTTTCACAGAGTCCGTGGGTAATCGGCTCCACGTCTCAACTCAACTCCTTCTGCAAGTGGCTTCCCCAAAAACTCCCCCTCCCCTGCTCTACGCCGATTCCGAGAACAGCGCGGACGCGCTTTATTTTGGCCGCGTCGGCGTCCCGGACGCGTTCGTGGCGCTGCAATCCGGCAAAAAGAAATACGCCGTCGTCAGCGCGCTGGAATTCGGCCGCGTGAAACGCACTTCGGCCTTCGATGTGGTCCTGCCTCTCGAGGCCTACGTGAAAAAAGCCCGCGCGACCTGGCCGCAACGCAAGGCCGGTCCGGCCGAGGTGATCTACCTGCTGGCGCGCGAGCTCAAGCAGTCCCGCTTCACCGTGCCGGAGGATTTCCCCGCCGGCGTGTATGAGCAGCTCTACGAACTCGGCCTCGATCTCGTGATCGCCGACGGGCCGCTTTTCCCCGGGCGCGAAAACAAGACTCCGGCCGAGGCCGCCGCAATCCGCGAAGGCAACCGCTGCAGCGCGGCCGGCATCGCCGCCGCCGAACGCGTGCTGCGCGAAAGCAAGATCAAGGGTCATCGCCTCATTTATCAGGGCCGACCGCTGACCAGCGAACGCCTGAAATTTGCCATCGAGCTCGCGTGCCTCGAGGCCGGCGGCGCCTCGCTCAACACCATCGCCGCTGGCGGCGACCAGGCCTGCGATCCGCATGATCGCGGAACCGGCCCGCTCCGCGCCCACGAACTCATCATCGTGGATGTTTTCCCGCGCATCGCCGCCACCGGCTTTCACGGCGACATGACCCGCACCTTCCTGCGCGGGCGCGCCAGCGACGCCCAGCGCGCGCTGGTCGCCGCCGTGCGCGCAGCGCAGCTCGCCGCGTTGCATGCCGTCCGCGCCGGGGTCAACGGCCGCACGGTTCACGGCAAGGTGGTCGAGGTTTTCACGGCGCGCGGTTACGAGACGAAGCAGACCCCGCGCGGCTCGGTCGGCTTTTTCCATGGCACGGGTCACGGGCTCGGGCTCGACATCCACGAGCCGCCCCGCATGAACGGCACCCTCGACCGTCTCCTGAAGAAAAATTCCGTCGTGACCGTCGAACCCGGCCTCTACTACCCCGGCCTCGGCGGCTGCCGCATCGAAGATGTCGTGCAAGTGACCTCGGGGAAGCCCACGATGTTGTCGCGCTATCACTACAACTGGGAACTTCGCTAAGCCATGGCCATCACCCCGACCAAGACCCGCGCCCTGCTGAAGAAGATCGCCGGCCTGCGCATCCTCGTCATTGGCGACCTGATGCTTGACCACTACGTCTGGGGCGACGCTACGCGCATCTCGCCCGAGGCACCGGTGCCGGTGGTGGACATTCATCGCGACAGCTACACGGCCGGCGGCGCGGGCAATGTCGCGCTCAACATCGCGTCGCTGGGCGCGAAATGCACGGTCGCAGGTTTCATCGGCCGCGACGACGCCGGTGAGCAGCTGGTGAAGATCCTTTCCGAAAAAGGCGTCACGCCTCTCGCCACGCCGGGCAAGGGCAACACGATGGTGAAAGCCCGCGTCATGGTGCAGCACCAGCAATTGTGCCGCCTTGACCGCGAATCCCCGCCCGCCGCCTATCGCGTGGAGCCGGCGAAGCTCGACAATCTTCTCAGCACGGCCATTCGCGCCGCGGACGCGATCATCTTGTCCGACTACGCCAAGGGCCTGCTCGACGATGCCCTCGTTGCGCGCGTGACCACGCTTGCGCGGGCTGCCGGCAAGTTCGTCGCCCTCGACCCGAAGCCCAAGCGGCCGCTCGCCTTCTCCGGGCTCGACCTCATCACGCCGAACCGCAAGGAGGCCGCGCTGCTTGCCGGCGTGGAACTTAGTCCGCACGCGCCTTTCCCGGCCGAGGAAATCTGCCGTCGCCTGCAGGAAAAATTCCATCCGAAATATCTCGTGATCACCCTGAGCGAGGACGGCCTGCTCCTTAGCCGCGAAGGCGAGGTCCTAAAAACCATCCCCACGGCCGCCCGGGAAGTGTTTGATGTTTCCGGCGCCGGCGACACGTCGATCGCCGCGCTGGTGCTCGCGCTCGCCGCGGGCGCGGATCTCGAAACCGCGGCCCATTTCGCCAATGCCGCCGCCGGCGTGGTCGTCGGCAAGCTCGGCACCGCGACAGTGACACCGGCGGAGCTCGACGCCTACGTCAGTCACTCCCCGTAATTTCCCGGTCGTCCCGCGCGGCCACGACACGATTCCCTCCCATGTCGAAAGCCCTCTTCCTCGATCGCGACGGCACGCTGATCCTCGACAAGGTCTATCTCGCCGATCCCGCGGGCGTGGAGATTCTGCCGGGCGTCGTTGATGGCCTGACCCTCGCGCGCAGCCGTGGATACAAGCTGTTTCTTTTCACGAACCAATCCGGCATTGGCCGCGGGCTGCATACCCTGGAGGATACGCTGCGGGTGAACGCCCGCCTGGAGGAGCTACTCGAGTTGCCGCGGCCGGTTTTCGCCGAGGTGTGCATCGCGCCCGAGGCGCCGGACCAGCCGGTCGTTTACCGCAAGCCGTCCCCGCGATTCATCCTGGAGATGATCGCGAAGCATGACCTCGACCCCGCGCAGTGTTGGATGGTCGGGGACTCCGCCGCCGACATCGGCGCCGGCCTTGCCGCGAAAATCAACATCGCCGCCATCCGCACCGGCAAAGTGGATCCGGGCACGCTGCCGGACGTCGTGGCTCACCGCATTCCGATTTTCGAAAGCTTCGCCGATTTTGCGGCGACGCTCGCTTAACGCCGGTTCCTGAGGCGCCCATGCCCGAACTCGCCGAGGTCGAATTTTTCCGCAAGCGCTGGCAGCAGGCCGCCGGCGGCGCGAAGATCACCAAGGTCCTGACCCACGAGAGCGCCCGCCTCTATCGAGGCGTCAATCTGCCGAAGCTACGCCGGGCATTAAAGGGCGCCACGCTGAAATCGTCCGCCACCGCCGCGAAGCAGATGCTCTTCCGTTTCAGCGGCGGCGCCCAGCTCGGCATTCATCTGGGCATGAGTGGCGACCTCCGCGTTGAGCCCGCTAACTATACCCCACAGAAACACGATCACCTGGTGCTCGGCACGAGCCGCCACTCGCTGGTGTTCAATGACCCACGGATGTTTGGCCGGGTTTTGTTTCATACCGGTGCAGAAGACCCCGCCTGGTGGCAAAGAATCGCGCCTGCCATCCTGTCGCCTGCATTCACCGTCAAAGCCGTGGCGGCATTTCTCAAGCGCCGCGCCCGCGCGCCGATCAAGGCGGTGCTGCTGATGCAGGAACGTTTCCCCGGGGTCGGTAACTGGATGGCAGATGAAATTCTCTGGCGCGCCGCGATTCATCCCCGCCATCTCGCCGGCTCCTTGCGGCCGCCGGAGGTGCGCGCATTGTGGCGCGAATGCCGCCATGTCTGCCGAATGGCGCTCGATACCATCGCCGGGCGCGGCCGGCGGTTGCCGCCCAATCTCAACGCGAATATTCCCGA
>Ga0206956_1199_pt1 | contig 12701 bp, 13 predicted proteins | sample Alteio_BWOrgHeat_35_FD_153252 | JGI IMG/M metagenome (GOLD analysis project Ga0206956, IMG submission 153252) | Enriched cells from forest soil in Barre Woods Harvard Forest LTER site, Petersham, Massachusetts, United States -... | ecosystem: Environmental > Terrestrial > Soil > Temperate forest >...
GCCTCGGCGTAAGGCACGAGCTTGCGCCCCATCCGCTTGGAGAACATCTCGCGCTCGCGGTCCTGGCTATGACGGTTCTCGCGGTCGAGCAGCGGTCTCTGCTCTGGACGGTTGAGGCGATCCACCACGCCCACGGCACGCGATGCGTCCTTCACGTGTATGACCGACTCCTTGTAGCACGGCGCGATCTTCACCGCCGTGTGCTTGAAGCTCGTCGTGGCGCCGCCAATGAGCAACGGCAATGAAAAGCCCTCGCGCTGCATCTCCTTGGCGACGTGTACCATCTCGTCGAGCGATGGCGTGATCAACCCGCTCAGGCCGATCATCGATACCTTCTCGTCGCGCGCCGTCTGCAGGATCTTCTCGCACGGAACCATCACGCCGAGGTCCAGGATCTCATAATCGTTGCAGGCCAGCACGACGCCCACGATGTTCTTGCCGATGTCGTGCACGTCGCCCTTGACCGTGGCCAGCAGGATCTTGCCGCGGCTGGAGTGCTGACCAGAGGCGGCGCGCTCGGCTTCCATGAAGGGCAGCAGCACCGCGACGGCGCGCTTCATGACGCGCGCGCTCTTCACCACCTGCGGCAGGAACATCTTGCCGGCACCGAACAGGTCGCCGACGACGTTCATGCCGTCCATGAGCGGGCCTTCGATGACTTGCAGCGGCCGTTCGTACAGCTTCCGCGCCTCCTCCACGTCTTCCTCAATGTGGTCCAGCATGCCGTTGATGAGTGCGTGCTTGAGGCGTTCCTGGACGGGCGCTTTGCGCCATTCCTGCTCTTTCGCCGCGGAGACGTCTTTCTTCTGGATGGTGGCGGCGAAGGCGGTGAGCCGCTCGGTCGCATCGGGCCGCCGGTTGAGCAACACGTCTTCCACGTGTTCCAGGAGGTCGCGCGGGATCTCCTCGTAGACCTGCAACTGGCCGGCGTTGACGATGCCCATGTCGAGGCCGGCGCGGATGGCGTGATACAGAAACGCCGCGTTCATGGCCTCGCGGACGACCTCGTTGCCGCGGAACGCGAACGAGACATTGCTGACGCCGCCCGAGCACCTGGCCAGGGGGAACAACTTCTTGAGCTGGCGCACCGATTCAATGAAAGCCACCGCGTAATCGCTGTGTTCCTCCATGCCGGTGCCGACTGTGAGAATATTCGCGTCGAAAATGATGTCTTCCGGGTGGAATCCGACGACCTCGGTGAGAAGACTGTAGGCACGCGAGCAGATGGCGATCTTGCGCTCCACCGAAACGGCCTGGCCTTCCTCATCGAACGCCATGACGACGACCGCGGCACCGTAGCGCTTGATGAGCCGCGCCTGCTGCAAAAACTTCTCTTCGCCTTCCTTGAGGCTGATGGAGTTGACGATGGGTTTGCCGAGAGCGCATCGCATCCCGGCTTCCAGAACCTCCCAGCGCGAGCTGTCGATCATGATCGGCAGCCTGGCGATATGCGGCTCGGTGGCGACGAGGTTCAGAAACCTCGTCATGGCTTTCACGCCATCGATCATGCCCTCGTCCATGTTCACGTCGAGGATGTTGGCACCACCCTCGACCTGGTCGCGGGCCACAGCCAGGGCGTCCTCGAATTTGTCTTCCCGGATGAGGCGGGCGAAGCGACGCGACCCCGTGATGTTGGTCCGCTCGCCGATCATGATGAAGTTGGTGTCGGGACGCAGCACCAGGACTTCGGTGCCGCTATAGGCAGCGACCGGCCTCGGCGGAGGCGGCACGCGCGGCTTGGCGTCTCGCACGGCGTCCGCGATCGCATGGATATGCTGCGGCGTCGTGCCGCAACAGCCGCCCACGAGGTTCAGCCAACCGTTGCGCGCAAACTCCCCGAGCGCGGCCGCCATCGCTTCCGGCCGGTCCGGGAACTCGCCCAGTGCATCGGGCAAGCCGGCATTCGGGTAGCAACTCGTTCGCACTGGCGCAAGCTCCGAGAGGGCCTCCATCCACGGGCGCATTTCCTTGACGCCGACGGCGCAATTGATGCCGACCGAGAGCATGTCAAAGCGCGCAATCGAGGTCCAGAATGCTTCCAGGCTCTGGCCGTTCAGCGTGCGGCCGCCGCCCTGCGGGAACAACGTTACCGATACCATCACGGGAACGCGGACGTCGTGCTGCTTGAAGTACTCGTCGATGGCGAAGAGAAGCGCCTTGAGGTTCAGTGTGTCGAAGACCGTCTCGCACAAGAGGATATCGACGCCGCCCGACACCAGGCCATGGACCTGCTCGGTGTACGCCGCGGCCATCTCCTCGAACGAAACGGCGCGGTATGAAGGATCTTCCACCTTGGGTGAGATCGAAAGTGTGCGGTTCGTCGGCCCAATGCTGCCCGCAACGAAGCGCGGCTTGCTGGGATGACGGCGCGTGACGTCATCGGCGGCCGTGCGAGCGATGCGCGCCGCCGCCCGGTTCAGCTCGACGACGTGATCCTGCAAATCGAAGTCCGCCAGCGAGATCGAGTTGTTGTTGAAGGTGCACGTCTCGATGATATCCGCGCCGGCTTCCAGATAGGCGCGGTGAACGTTTTCGATGATCTGCGGCTGCGTGAGGCTCATGACCTCGGTGCAATTCTTCAGCAGCTTCGTGTGATTTCGGAACTGCTCACCCCGATAGTCCTCCTCGGTCGGCTTCAGCGCATGGATCATCGTGCCCATCGCACCGTCAATGACCAGGATCCGGCGCGCAAGCTGCTCCTCGAGGATTTGACGGACGGAGTGTCGGCTCGGAGTCAAACTCACTGGGTTAACCTCACGGTCCTACGTGGAGAATAGAAGATTGCGAGACGCTTCGCTAGATGAGCAATTGGACGGCTCACACGCACGATGGTTTGGTTTCGTGCTTGGAATTTTGAATTTGTTTGGAATTTTTTATTTGTGATTTGGAATTTTGCATGCCTGAAAAATGAACCGGCTCGCGACATTCCCTTGTCGCGAGCGGGTTCGATCGAGGCCATGTGGCATCCTGCCGGCCTGACACCCGAAGGTTCGGGTGTTTCGACAACCAGCCCTGGCAGCGACCCTGGTGGCATTCGCACAGGTGGAAATCAACCCTCGCCGTCCGTGGCGATAGCAGGCTCTTCCTGGCCCGGGTGGATGCTGCTTGGCAGGCTGGTTTCCGCTCGCTTCCCTGCGAGTCTACGCACGGCGCGCAGCATCCCTATCTGCGCGCATCGAGTCCGCGGAATGCAAGTCTTCTGGTCAATTGTCAGTCGAAACAGAAAAAAAGGATTCGCCCCAATCCCGCGACTTGTCGCTGATTGGGTCGACTCCAGGACAGATTACTTCTTCGGGCGCGCCATCAGTTCGAATAGAGAAGTTAACGACTTCTTCTTTGAAGTCAACGGGAAAAAACACCGAACCGACCACGCAAATTTTTTCCTTTACAGAACCCCTTACAGGGCAAGCACAAGGGAACCAAAATTTTTTTTGTTGAAAGAATGGCACGCCGGAAGACTGGATAAGCAAGGAAAGATGGAGAAGACTTGAGCCGCTTGCGGCTTGGCCCTGACGACTCCGTTATTTGGTGCCGACGCCCTCGGCGCGCAAGAAAACCTCCACCTGTGCCGTTTCGGCGCTTTTGAGAACCCGCAATTCACTGGGTGCCTCATGTCCGGATTTTGGATCCCACTACATCAAGGTGGGCCTGCAAGCACCGGACAATAATAAGTTTGGCTCCCGCGGGTGCTCTTATCGGTTCGTCAAAAGATATCGCCGGTGACGAACACCGCAGAGGTATTGAAGCCTTATCGACTTCAGGTTTGACTCTACCATGCGGTACAGGCGATTGCAAGAGTCCACTTCTCCTTCTCGACAATTCCTTGCCTTGCCCTGCCGTGAAAAAAGACGGCAGCTACTCCAATCGCAGTCGCCACCACGCAATACCCACGGTCCCCGCCCCGAAGGCCGCCAGCACCCCACACGCCCGGAACACGATGCCCAGGTTCGGATCCGACTTCGGATTGGGATCGAGCAATTCGGCGTAGGCCTGGAGCGCCCAGCCGTGCGGCGACAACAGCGTCAGGCTCTGCGTCTGCTCCGGCATGAACTCCCGCGGCAGCACGCAGCCGCCGATCAGCGCCAGGATCAGCACCGGCACTGCGCCCAGCAGCGCTACCTGAATCTCGGTGCGTGCCAGCGCTGCCACCAGAATCGCCAGTCCCATCGCGGCAAGTGAGGTGCTCAGAACCACCGGAGCGAGCGTGACCACTTGCTCGCCGACAGACCAGCGTTCCGGCCCCCAGCGCATCCCAAAGATCAGCTTGCCGGCGAGCAACAAAAGTGTCCCCTGCAACAGCGAAACCGCCAGGCACGGAATGAGTTTACCGAGCAACACTTCCGCACGAGTAATTGGTGCCAGTCGCATGCGCTTGAGCGTGCCCTGCCGCCGCTCGGAAACGAAAATCCACCCGACCATGAGCACCAGGAAGAAGGAGAACATCACGGTGTAGGCAGGCACGAGGATCTGGTAGCGATAAGCACCACGGTTGAGCAGCCCGCTGCCGCCCGCGTCCTCGTGCTCGCTAACCTCGCCGCCGGCTCCTTCTTCCTTGGAGCGCGTCAGCGCCTTCCACGTCATGCCGGTCAACTCGTACTTCTCGAACTGGCGGTTGATCGCTCCCTGCACCCCCTTGCCCACCCGAGACTGGTAGTCGACCCGCCGGGCATCCGCGAGATCCTTCGACCCACCGCCCGCCGCCGCCTTCAACATCTCGTTCAGGTTGACGGTGTCCTCACGACAGGTCGTCACGATCTTGCTCTCGTAAGTGCCGCGCTCCTCCTCCGTGAGGATCTGTGCCAGCTTCTTCTCGAACGTGTCCTTGTCGGCAAATGATTGGTCCATGAGTGGCTCAAGCTTGGTGATAACCTGATCCGGGACATTCTTCTCGCGTAGCTTCAGCAGTGCCGGAGGGGACACCTTGTAATCTTGTCGACGCTTCACCTTGAATACCGAATCGAACAGCCCACCGAACCCTTCAGGGATAGGCAGGTACACCTGTTCGCCGAGAAGCTGAATGAAATCCGGATCGGCGAGCTGCTGGAACGCCCGACCGATCATGTACGGCAGGATCACGCGCAGCAGCGTCACCTGGGCGACCTGTTCGATCACCGCAACCTGGCCAACTTGCTTGTCATCGCGGATAAGCTCGGCGTCGACCGCCTCGAAGTTGACGCCGTCGCGATAGAACGGGTTGAGGTTGTCGCGCATAAAGCCACACGACCTCACGCGCTCCGTGAAGTGTGGCTTCAAGATCAGCACCGCCGGCAGCCGATGCTCGCGCACCAGCCGCCGTGCCTCTTCCTCAGAGGCCAATGTCTCCACGCGCAGGCCCGACGTCTCCTTCATGTCATCGAGGACCTGGTCGGCCCAGCGCATCTTGCCCGGAACCGGCGTTCCGTTCTCTCCAGCGCCGGCGTCGAGGTCCACGATCACAATGCGCGTGCGATCATCCGTCTTCTGCCCGAAGCCCTCGCCCAAAAGCAAGCCGAGAACCAGGATGAACAGCAGCGGCATGGCGAGCAACACCAGCGCCGACCACGGGTCGCGCAACAGCAGGCGCAGCTCTTTGGTGATGAGAACTCGAAGAATCATGACAGCTCCGGGGACGGACGCGAGAAGTCAGAGGTCAGAGGACAGAAGTCAGAACAAGGCCTGGGTATTGTACGGGCGTCCCACCGACCCCCACGAGCTCGCTCGCGGGTGAGGCAGTTCTGTGGCTAGAATAACTCGCATTCCCATTCCCCTCGACCCCTGCCCGGCTTGCCCGGCAGGTGAAGCAGTTCGCCCGGCTGACGAGGACCAGGGGCACCCTCACGCCTATCTGGCAGTTGTGAAACTCCATCCAAAAAAGCCGAACCTCCAGGCTCGGCAATCGACATTATGCGCGCCCACAAGCGACCCAGTTCGCCATCCCTGGCCTCCCATTACCGCAACAGGCCGCCGTCAAAAACCCCTGGGCGCGACCGCCAACTCCACCGCCAATTGGCGGTCGACTTGGCGGTGGACTTGGCGGTCCGTGTTAGTCGCGGGCTGCGAGTGACAGGGATGAACTGCGCTCGACTCCGGCAAGCTGCGTCGGGGCGAGAACTGTATGTGTGTCGTGTCTGGTTACGAGCCGTTCACCGACCGGGGCAAGCCCGGTGCGGTCCGAGGGGTCCATCGTCTCGTTGGTGGACTTGCGTGGCAGCAGTGGCCGGATCAGGTAGCCGAGATAGGTCGTCGGTGTCGGTTCAATGATGCCAAAGTGCTCCGGCTCGTGATCGGGGCAGCGGTAGGTGCCGAAGAGGATGTCCATGAGGGGGGGAGATGTTGGCGTAGTTGCCGGCGTCGCGGTTGCGGTCGTGGTGCCAGTGATGGAGCTCCGGGGCGCCGATGAGCATGCGCAGCGGGCCGATGGGGAGGCGGACGTTGGAGTGGATGTAGATGGCCCAGATGCCGCGGAAAGCGATGAAGGCGGCGAGGGTCTCGAGCGGGAAGCCGAGGATGAACGCGGGGATGTTGGCTGAACTGGATCACTTCGATATGGGCGGATATGGCTGGGCCGATTGGGGCAGTGCCCACTGCATCATCGGAGAGACGAACACCGGGGCATACTTGGTGCCACCCATCATGCTCCGGTTCCAATAATCGGGGACAGGGCTCGGTGGCGTTTCAGAACGTGACGAATCGATGTTGGCAGAACTTGTTGGTGGGCCTGCACATTCGATCTTGTCGAGCGCCGTGCTGGATGCACTCACGGAGGCGGCGGAAGCGGGCTTCCCCCAGCCGGCCTCGCTCGTGTCCCTTGGAGCGGACTTGCTTCCGCTCATGAGTCCGGCAGAGGCTCCCGTGCGGAAGCAAATCAATCCGCTCGTGAGGAGAACGGAGCTCAGGATGGCGGCGACTTTCAATATGGGTTTCGTCCAGTTCATGATTGCGTTCCTGCTCTTGCGGCAATGCGATACGTCAGGCTCGATAGCGTAACAGGACTCGATTTTCGGATCAATTGCAACGTGGCAACAATGGAACGACCCATTTGGGCGAGTGTTCTTGACCTTTCAACTGGCACGGACACTCGGACTGCCACTGGATCGAGACCTGCCCCCTTTGTTTTCTCTCCCTTTGTTTTCTCTGCCCCCTTTGTTTTCTCTTCCATCGACCTTCCTCCTTCCAGCAGTTCCATCCGCCGGAAGGCATTTGTACAACAAGTACTTACGATCAAACAAGCTCAACGACACAGTAGAACTACATACTGCTTATTGCCTGATGCGTAGGCGACCACACAAGGGAACGAGCGATTATCGAGTCGATCCTTTCTCAGCTCAGCATACCTTGTTTGCAACTGACGTATCAACTCATTGCGTACTGCTTCATAGGCGTCCGTACTTTTGAAGGTCGCCTTCAGCTTGTCGTCATACTCATCGTAGATTATGACTTCACGCACAATGACTCAGCCGGATGAAGGATTGTCAGTCAACATTGACTTGCCCCAGCGTCCGCCATCTTTTCTTCTGCCCTACCGCAGCTCTTGCCTTCTCCAGTCCCAGCATGTCGACAGTTGGCTTTTTGGGAGGGCGAAGGAACTCCGCCAGTCCTTCTCGAAAGCGGTACATCTCTTCGATGCCATCTTCGAGTTTGTGTGCATTCTCGATTTCAAGCCCTTGGCCAGTGATCCCGCTTACCAGAGTTTCGCGCAAGTTGGTCATAGCCGCAATACGGTCGTCACTCAATCACCGAATTACTTTTCGGAGCTTGTTGAAATTCTCTCCAGGGAGTGCCCGACCTTCTACGAATGTGGTCCACCCCTCTCGTATGCTTTGCCGAGCACCGACAGCTTTTTCCAATTCCTTGTCGATGAAATCTCTCACTAGTTCCGCCAGCGATGACCATACCGCAGCCATCGAGGACTCAGTGAGCACTTCATCGAGATAATTCGCTGCGGTGATGAAACTCTGAATTGCCCGTGCCACTTCGGGCTTATCGCGAGCTGCGAAGTTTCTGGCGAGTTGCTCGAATTCCTTCATCAAGTCCAGCATGCCGCGGTCGGTGGTGGCGTCAGTGTCAAGCATTGTGTTTCCCCTCTCTCTCGGATGTACCAACGCAAAGCCTAGGTAGGCTCCTCCTTCTGAATGCTTCCGCACCCCTCTCCACTCCACTAGGGTCCAGAAATTGCTGGCACACCTGAAGTATATACACTGTCAAGAGCAGATTCAACGGACACAGCTTGTCCGAAATTGCGTTCAAACTGCCGTAACCCATGTGCAGGTAACATGATGCGCCGCAATTAACATACTACTTTGAATGCACTAGGGTACACTTGCGGTACATGCTATTCGTCAGCGGCAAGCCTGCCTGACACTTTCCCTCCACGTTTTGCTCGAGGTCAGCCCTTTGCCCGACCGTCAGCACGGGATAGACGAGGCCGTTCCAGCAGACGGCGAAGCGGCGCTTGTCTCCCTTGACCGGCGGCATTAGCCAGCCGTGCGTCTCAAAGTTGACGGCCTCGGCGGTTGCGGTTTTGCCCAGCGGCACCGTGATCGCGCGGTATTCGCAGCCGCGGGGATCAGCGAAGCCCTGGCGGAAGAGGATCCTGGCGGCGCGCAGCCATACGTCGGGCAGTTCGCACTCGGGCGGGGCCCATTCGTCCTGTTGCCGCGGCGGCTCGGGCAGGTAGCGGTCATCGCGGACGAGCGGCTCGGGGAGTTGAGGACCGCCCGCGCGCGTCTCCCGCGTGAGGACCAGGCATATGGCGATGACAGGGAGCAGCGGACAGAAGAGTGCAATGCGATGTGACGTGGACCGACTCATGCAGACCTCCTGGCGAAGGCGTCGGGCGGAATGCGATCCGCGGGGAACCTGAATCGATGACAGCAATGGTAGCGGGTGGGTGATGGGGGAGACAAGCAGAAAAGGGGCGGCCGCGCGGTGGCGGCATGATGTCACCTTTCCGACGAAACCATATAGTCGTCTGCGGCCGCGACCCGGTTCGGGGATTTTCACGAAAAATCCGGGCGCGACCCGGGGCAGTTACGGGGGGGGGGGGTCAGCGCCCACTTGGCGTAGCGGTCGCCATGGAATATTTATCTCGTTGTCAGGCAAGCACTTATGGCACAAAACCGCTGCGCCAAGCAACTTTTTAGTTTTGGCGCAGTGGTCTTTTCCAAGCAGAAAACCACTGCGCCAAAAAAAATAGCTTGGCGCAGTGGTGGTTTTCCAAGGGAAAAACGCGAAATCAGAAAAAGCGAACCCGTTGGCCTGGCGAACGACATATCTACGCCCCGGGGCGACGTTCGCGCTCGCCAAGGCTCGCGGCTAAACGGTTTGGGTGGTGTTCTTGAGTGCTTTGCGTCCGGCCGGGGTGGCTCGGTAGCAGGTTGCCAGGCCGGCGCCGGTGTTTTGCTCGATCCATTCGCAGGCGAGGAGTCGGCCGTGGAGGCGGATGATGTCCTCGCGTCGGGCGCCGGGCAGGTCCATGACGCGGTTTTGCCAGATCTCCCGATTCTGCTCGTTGCCATGGACGTAGTGGCTCAGGAGCTGGAAAAGCCGTTTGTCGGTCTGAAGCTGCTGAAGCTCGTCGATGACCATGGGTGTCTCTCCGAGATAGTCTAATCTAATAAAAAAGGGTCAGGCACCGTTGTGCGAAGCACCCTTCGGGCCGGTCCGGCAACGGTGCCTGACCCTTTTTTCGGAAATCCCACAAGGAGTCAAGCATGATTAAAGGCGTGCACGCGATGTTTTACTCGAACCAGGTGGACGAACTTCGCACCTTTATCAAGGATAAGCTCGGGTTGGGATACACCGACGTCGGGCACGGTTGGCTGATCTTCGACGTGGCCGACGCCGAGATCGGCTGTCACCCGACCGAGGGCCGGCCGGAGTCCGGAACGCACAATGTCTCGTTCTATTGCGATGACATCAAGAAGACGGTGGCGGAGCTGAAGAAGCGCGGTGTCGAGTTCACAGCCGGGATCGATGACCGCGGTTACGGCCTGGTGACGCACTTCTCCATGCCGGGCGGCGTACACGTCGAGCTGTATCAGCCGCGCTACAAGCGGAATCCGGCGAAGAAGAAGGCGGCGAAGAAACCGTCCGCCTCGAAGGCTCGCAAACGAACCAAATCCAATAGAATGTCGTCCAAACGTTAACTCATTTGGAGGGCTATTCATGAGACGGTCATTCGTAGTGCTTCTGGTGCTCGCAACAATCGTCGGCTGCAAATCGAGCAGCGGCTCCTCGAGCTCGGAGCAGGGCAAGTCCGATTCGGAACTGATCCAGGGCGAATGGACGGTAGTATCCGCGCTGACGGACGGGGAGGACGACCCGAGGGCCAAGGATAACAAGTTGGTGATAACATCGGATAAGTTGACTTTCAAAGATCTCAAACGGCCAGATAAAGACGAGGAAGCGGGCTACAAGATCGATCCATCGAAGGACCCCAAGGACCTTGACTTCGATGTCCCAGTCACGGGGCAGCCAACACATAAAGCAACGAGCGGCAGCAAGCGAAGCGGCTCGGTCGAGGTCGAATCGAGCACGACACACGAGGTGATTAAGGGCATCTACTCGCTGGAGGGCGACACGCTGAAGATCTGCATGGGGAAGAATCCGGACAGCCCGCGACCGACGGAGATGAGTGGCAAAAAGGGTACCAAGACCATGCTCATCACCCTGAAGCGCGAAAAGTGATGGCACCGTAACCGTCAAGTTCATGGGAAACTTCGCACGACTTCGCCCACCGTCCGCTTGTACATGATCCCTTTCTCGACTGGAAACCTGCGCAAGCCGTCGGCCCGCAGCCGGGGTGCGTGGTCGCGCTCGTAGGTGGTAAAGGCTTCGCGCGTCGGGAACCGATAGTGCACGTCGAAGGTTGGCTCCGGCAAATCGAGGCGTACGATCTCGGCTGCGGTGGCGCCGCCGGCGATGACGTCCGCGACGTGGCCGCCGTTCATCCATGCCAGCCAGGCCGGAACTAATTGCTCGCCGGTGAAGGAGACGGTGACCGTGTAGACGATGTCGGACATGATGTTACTCCGTATTTGCTGGTAACGCCCCGTGAAACCGGCTAAGATCGACTTTGCGCAGCAAGAACCTGCGCTCCACCCCGACAAGCGGGGTGGGGGCGGCGTATTGCCTTGGGCGACGTTTCTGGTTACGGACCGTTCACCACCCTGGCAAGCAGGGTGGGGTGCAGTAATCCGCACACCGTAAATCACCGGAATCCTACTCGCGCAGGAGACCTCACAATGTTGGCACGAATTTCCTGTCTGGCTTTTGCGATGACACTACTTGCTGCCCTTCTGCTGCAGGGCGGCTGCTCCAAACCGAACGACGAAGTCGTTGCCGGCAGCTCGTCGGATTCGAGCAAGGACACCGATAAGGCTAGCGGTGGCAGCTCGAGTGCCAAGGGGAGCAAAAATGATGGCTCCCGCTCGCCGGTCGAGGTTCCGATCAAGGCCGACTCGTCGGGATCGAAGGGTTCCGATGGGGCGGATGCCGGCGCGGACGACAAGTACAAGGCGGCGCTCGTGGACGCACTGGCCCTGCGTGCCCAGGGTAAGCATCTCGAGGCGTTGACGGCGCTCGAATCGGCCAAGGCAATCCAGGACACCGACGAGGTCGAGCGCGAGATCGACAAGCAGAAGCAACTCATCGCCCAGCAGGCCGCAGCCGAGCTGGCGGTGACGGACATTCAGACGGTGCTCAAGGAAGGCAAGTCGGAAGAGGCGGCGAAGCTGGCGGCGGAGGCGCTGAAGGAGTATGCCGGGACCACGGTGGTCGATAAGCTTGCGGCTTTGAAGCGACAGGCCGATGCCGTGGTGGTCGGCGGCGATAAGGACGATGCGGCTCGTGCCGACCGCTTGCGTAAAGATGCCGACGCCGCCTTGAAGGACAATAACCTCCGCGCCGCGGCCATCGCTCTGGAACAGGCGCAGACTTTCGCTCCGGACGACGGCGACCTCAAGCAGCAGTTCCAGGAGATCAACGACAAGGTGCAGCGCTACGATGACGCCCGCAAGCGCGCCGCGGATCTGCGCGCCGATTCCAAGCATCTTGACGATGCGTTGGCCCTTTACAAGCAGGCGAAGGAGGCCTGGGACACGCCCGAGGTTGAGCAGGACATCGATGCCACGCAGCTCGCGGTGCAAAATGGCCGCGACCGCCTGAGCGTCGCGGACTTCGAGGTGCGCGGCGACGTGGGCATGGACGATGCCGGCAAGACCATCGCCGACGAGATCCTGCCTGGCTTCAAGAGCAAGTACGATCTGGTCGAGCGTGCCAAGATCGCCGAGATCCAGAAGGAACTCAAGCTCCAGCAGGGCGACCTCGTCGAGAGCGACAAGGCGCGCGAAGAGCTGACGAAGCTCGCCAAGGTGCGCTATCTCGCTGTCGGCAGCGTGACTCGGGCCGGCGGACTGCTGGTGGTTTACGCCCGCCTGGTCGACGTGCAGACTGGCTTGATCGTGCAGTCCGCGAAGGTCTCGGCCGCAACACCGGACGAGCTGCTGCAGCGTGTGCCGCAGCTTGCGACCGTGCTGATGATGAGCGATCAGGAGAAGATCGACTACGATCAGCAGCAGGCGAAGCAGCAACAGCAGGTCAAGCCGGTCGTCGACGCTCCGATTCCGCCCGCTCCGGACAGCAATGACGGCGACCAGGTGGCCCCGCCGCCCATCATCCCCGACGATCCGCAACCACCGGACCTGGGCAAGCTCGATAAC
>Ga0206956_1200_pt1 | contig 12693 bp, 6 predicted proteins | sample Alteio_BWOrgHeat_35_FD_153252 | JGI IMG/M metagenome (GOLD analysis project Ga0206956, IMG submission 153252) | Enriched cells from forest soil in Barre Woods Harvard Forest LTER site, Petersham, Massachusetts, United States -... | ecosystem: Environmental > Terrestrial > Soil > Temperate forest > O...
CGCCGTCTGGAAGACCTACCCGCTCGAGTTCAAGCTGCCGTTCAAGGAGGTCGACATGCTGCGGCTGAGCGTCGGCTTCAAGAACGGTTCCGCGTCGGGCGAGAAGGACTCGGCGTTCTACGTGACGGACTTCTCACTCGTGCCGATCCCGGCTCCCGATGATGCGCCAAAGGTGGTCAAGAAGGAGAAGGGCTATGAGCCGTCGCTGAAGAACCTGCTGCACCTGGGCGGCCGCTGGTATTACGATCCCGAGGAGGGCGTGATGAAGAAGCCGGTGACAGTGACGGCCAAGAACGCGAAGCGGCTCTATTACCTCGACGACAAGCTCACCAATCCCTTTGCCGAGAACATGACGGCCTGGCTGCGGAAAGGGTATCTCGACATCGACGGGAAGCTCGTAGAGGAAGACCGGCTGGTGCCCGACAACCTCGTGATCGAGTTCAAGGACGACAAGGTGATGATCGTGCACGCGCGGAACATCCCGAACCACCCGACCGCGCAGTTCCCCGAGCGGTTCGGCAATCCGTCGTACATCCAGGAGCACGACTACACGTATTACATTCCGCTCAACCCCGAGCCGAATTCGAATGCCATCGCGATGGACAAGAAGAACTCGAACCGCGCGCTGAACATGGGAGCGATCGGCATCGCCATCAACGGCGTGGTGTTCTACAACCCGTTCGACGCAGGCATGCTGGACGCGACCGACATGATGGACCGGTGCTGCGGCCATCCGAGCCCGGACAATCGCTATCACTACCACAAGTACCCGGTGTGCGTGAAGTCGCCGTTCGTGGATGAGGGCGAAGAGCACTCGCCGTTGATCGGCTTCGCCTTCGACGGATTCCCGATTTACGGGCCGTACTCGGCGAAGGGCGTGCTGGCGAAGGATGACAAGGACAATCCGCTCAACGAGTTCAACATTCACAAGGACGACGTTCGCGGCTGGCACTACCAGGTGACGCCGGGGAAGTTTCCGTATGTAATCGGCGGCTATTATGGTGAAGCGGATGCACGGAACTTCCCGCGGCGGGGGCCGCGCTGATATGCTAACGTCTGATGGCAGATGTTCCACAGCGTGAGCGGGTGCTCGACGATTTGAAGGGGCTAGTGAAAGGCGAAGTGCTCTTTGATGAGCCGTCGCGGATCCTCTTCAGCACCGATGCGAGCATATTCGAGGTCCGGCCGCTTGGCGTGGTCGCGCCCGCGGACGAAGCCGACCTGCAAGCGGTGGTGAGCTATGCGGCGGCCAATCAGCTTCCACTGGTGCCACGCGGCGCCGGCTCGGGACATGCCGGCGAGTGCCTGGGCAGCGGCCTGATCGTCGATTTCAGCCGCTTCTTTCGATCAATCCTCGAAATCACTGCCGACCAAGTTCGCGTGCAGCCTGGCGTGACGTGGGGCAACCTCAATCGTGAATTAGCAAAGGTCGGGCGGCGGCTGGCCATCGATTCGTCCGGCGGCGAGCAGGGAACCGTTGGCGGGATGGTGGCGCGGAACGCATGCGGGGCGCGCGTGCTGCGTCACGGCCACATCCGCGACCACGTGCTCGGCCTGCGAATCATGCTGGACTCGGGGGACGCGGTCTGGGTGGGTCGCGAATCGCGCTGGCCGCCTGCCGGCAGCCGACCGGGACGCAAGGAAGACATCATAACATCCGCGGCGACGCTGCTCGAGCGGCGTGCTGACCTGATTCGAACTCACCAGCCGCGGACGCGCTTCAATCGCTGCGGCTACAGGCTGGATGTGCTCCGTGAAGATACGCTCGACCTGCACCGCCTGCTGGTGGGATCGGAAGGCACGCTGGCGCTGTTCACGGAGATCACGCTGCGGACGATTCCGGCGCCGGACAGCCGAAGCATCGTGCTGCTCGGCTTCGAGAGCCTGGACAGCGCCCTGCGGGCCGTGCCGCGAGTCCTGTCGAGCGAACCGTCGGCTTGCGAGCTGCTGGATCAACGGTTGGTGACCCTGGGCCGCGGCGCCAGCCCGGATATGGCTGCGTTCATCCCGACGCGCATCGAAGCACTCGTTCTGGTTGAATATGAGTCGGACGATGCAAAAGGGGCAGCGCGCGCCGCCGGCGAACTTGCCGCAAGTCACCGCGCGGACCGCCTCGCGCCGTTCTTCCAGCTTGCCGTCGAACCTGGCGACGTCGAGCGGTTCTGGCAGGTGCGCGAACTGGCGCTGCCGAGCTTGATGGGCTTGCGCGGGGGGCGGCAGCCGCTTCCCTATATAGAGGACCTCGCGGTGCCGGTTGATGAGGTGCCCGGCTTCATCCATGACCTGCAGGAAGTCTTGCGAACGCACGACACCGCGGCATCATTTCTCATTCACGCCGGCTCCGGACAGGTGGAGATGCGGCCGTTTCTCGACCTTCGCAGCCCCACGGATGTCGCGCGGCTGCGGCCGCTTGCGGAGGATGTGTACGCGCTCACGCTGTCGCTGGGCGGGACCATCAGTACGCAGTACGGTACCGGACTGGCGCGCACGCCGTGGGTGGAGAAACAGTACGCCGATCTGTTCCCGGTTTTCCGCGATTTGAAGGCCATCTTCGATCCGCGACGGATCTTCAACCCGGGGAAGATAGTTGGTCCCGACGTGTCGGTGCCCGCGTGGCCCTTGCGCTATCAGCACTGGCGGCAGACGAGCGCTCCCACTCCCGTGGGCGGCGATCTAGCAGGCGAACCGGCCGCGGCGGCAACAACTGTGGCGAACGGCGAGGCTGCCCAGGCGGCATCATCGACCTCGGCACCAGTGCTCCAGCTCCTGTGGAAGGAAGGTTCGTTCCGTGATGAGTGCGTGGAATGCAACGGTTGCGGCCAGTGCCGCACCGAGGCGCCGACACAGCGGATGTGTCCGATCTTCCGCGCCAAGCCCCAGGAGGCCGCCACGCCGCGGGCCAAGGCCAACCTCCTCCGCAGCCTCATCGGCGAAGCGAATGGATCGCTGGCGGTATCGTCGGATGAGGTCCGCGAGGTGGCGAACCTGTGCGTCAACTGCAAGATGTGCCGTCAGGAGTGTCCTGCCCACGTCAACATCCCCAAGCTCATGCTCGAGACGAAGGCGATCAACGTCGCCCAGCACGGCATGCGCTTCTCCGACTGGGTGGTGGCGCGCTCGGAAGCGTTCGCGCGGATTGGCAGTGCGTTCGCGCCGCTTATCAACATGGTGCTGGACAACGGCGCTGTGCGCTGGGGCATCGAGAAGGTTTTGGGCATCTCGCGGCATCGAGCGCTGCCCACCTTTGCCCGCAGGAGCTTCGCCAGCCAGGCCAATCGGCGCGGCTGGACCCATCCGGTGCGCTCGGAGCGGCCGCGGGTCGCCTACTTCGTGGATATATTCGCCAACTACAACGATCCGACCATCGCGGAAGCCGCGGTCGCGGTGCTGCACCACCAGGGAATCGAGGTCCACGTGCCGCCGGGCCAGCGCGGCTGCGGCATGGCGGCGCTGGCGAACGGCGACATCGAAACGGCTCGCGAGGCTCTAGAGCACAACCTTCGCATCCTCGCCGAACCCGCGCGCGAGGGCTACGCCATCGTCTGCTCGGAGCCGACCGCGGCCGTCATGCTTGCTCAAGATAGTCTCGACTTGCTCAACACCCCGGACGCCCAGCTCGTGGCCAGCCGCGTTGTCGAGCTGACGACGTTTCTCGGAGACTTGCACCAACAGGGCCGTTTGCGAACCGACTTTGGCCGTTTCGACATCACGGTCGGGCATCACGTGCCCTGTCATATCAAGGCGCTGGGGCGCCCGCCGGCAGGCCCAACACTGCTGAGCCTGATCCCGGGCCTGCGCGTGCACACGATCGACGTCAACTGCTCGGGGATGGCAGGCACGTTCGGTCTCAAGGCGGAGAACTTTCAGCTCTCCGTCGACGCCGGCCGGCCAATGCTCGAGCGCTTCGCCAGGCCGGGCGTACTCTTCGGCTCGACGGAGTGCAGCTCCTGCCGCATGCAGATGGAAGGTATCACGCGCAAGCGGACGCTGCATCCGGTGCAGTACCTGGCGCTGGCGTACGGATTGATGCCGGACCTTGTCGATCGACTTCGTCAACCCGTAGGAGAAAAGGTGCTTGGATGATCGTCCATGTGCAGCTCTTCGCGCGCGCCCGTGAGCTGGCCGAAACGGCACTCGCGACACTCGACTTGCCGGATGGGTCTACGGTCCGCGATGTCAAGGAGCGGTTGCGCCTACAATACCCACGTCTCGCACAATTGCTGTCGCGCTCGACGATCGCCGTGAATGATGACTATGCGACCGATGACCTCGTGTTGCCGGCAGATGCGACGGTGGCGCTAATTCCGCCCGTAAGTGGGGGATAAACGGAGGACCAGATCATGATGGCACCGCAGGACCTGGAATCGGAGCTGAAGAAGGATCCGTTTCAGCCCTTCCGCATCGTGACAACCGGCGGCAAGAGTTACGACATTACGGATAGAGATCGACCACTGCTCATGGTGGGTAAGCGCACCGTGGTTATCGGCCTGCGCGTTCCCGACACCGACCCGTATTTCGACCGCTACGAGGTTGTCTCACTTGTCCACATCGTGCGTTTGGAGCCGATTCCTCAGGCCGCGCCCAGAGCCTAACGAGAGTGTGGGCAACTCAAGTAATGTGCGCCCCCTGCGTCTCCACGTACACGGCATAGAGCGACTGGCTGGCGGTCATGAAGAGGCGGTTGCGGCGTGGGCCGCCGAAACAAATGTTGCTACAGATCTCGGGCAGCAGGATCATGCCGATCCGTTCGCCCGTGGGCGCGAAGATGTGCACGCCGTCGTAGCCTTCGCCGACCCAGCCCGAGCCAGCCCAGATGTTGCCGTCCACATCCGCACGGATCCCATCCGCGATGCCGGCCTGATCGGGGCCGCTGCCCTTGGCCTTGATGACCATCGACGTGAACTCGGTGCCCTTGCCCAGCTTCTTCTGGTCCACGACATCGTAGACCATGATGTTCCGCGGAGCTTCCTTGTAATGGGTCGACCCCGTGTCCACGATGTAAAGCTTCTTGTAGTCGGGTGAGAAGCAGAGGCCATTCGGCTTGTACATCTCGTCGAGGACCTTGTCCATCTTCTTGGTGCCGGGGTCGATGCGGTAGACGGCCTCCTTGAGCTCCAGCTCGGCCTTGTGGCCTTCGTAATTCAGTAGTATGCCGTAGCCGGGGTCGCTGAACCAGATGCCGCCGTCGGGATGCACGACGATGTCGTTGGGCGCGTTGAGCTTCTTGCCGTTGAACTTGTCGGCGAGCACCGTGACCGAGCCATCGTGTTCATAGCGGACGACGCGGCGGTTGCCATGCTCGCAGGAAACCAGCCGGCCTTCGAAGTCGTAGGTGTTGCCATTGCTGTAGCCGGAGTCCTTGCGGAACTCGCTGACGTGGCCGTCGTCATCGAGGAGACGAAGCTGACGGTTGTTGGGAATGTCGCTCCAGACGAGGTAGCGTCCGCCGGCGCACCACGCAGGGCCTTCCCCCCAGAGCGTGCCGGTGTACAGGCGCTGGATCGGGGTGTTGCCAATCTTGTACTTGGCGAAGCGCTTGTCGAGGACGAGGATGTCCGGGTCGGGGTAGCGCACCGGCGGAGCGTTGGGGCCGTAATCCCGACCGAGCAACGATGTGCCCGCCATGCCGACCGCGGCTGCGGCCGCCAGGAAGGAGCGCCGGCCGATCTGCAGCCCGCCGTTGGTTGAAGACGCACTCAATCGGTTCATTCGCGATGGATTCATGGTTAGGTTTCCCGTGGTTCGAGGTAGGATGAAAAGGAATCTTCATCAATCTATGTGCCCATGGAGATTGCGACAGCGGGTGGCGAATGGTTGAGAAAACTCTCATCGACGATGGCGGCGTGCTTGTGTATGACCCCGAGTTCCTGTCTGTCGGTGAAGCCGATGTACTGTTCACCGAACTCCTTCAGGCGGTTGCCTGGAAGCAGGAGGGCGGCCGAGGCCGGCTCTTTCCGCGGCTCACGGCGTGGTACGCGGACCTAGGCGTTCGTTACAGTTACTCGGGCGTCACCCACGAGCCAGTGCCCTGGCTGCCCGCACTGCTCGAAATCAAGAACCGCATCGAGGAACTGGCACAGGCCAAATTCAACAGCCTGCTGCTCAACCTTTACCGCGGCGGCCAGGACTCGATCGGCATGCACGCTGACGACGAGCCCGAGCTGGGCACCAACCCGGTGATCGGCTCGGTGTCGTTGGGCGCAGTCCGGCAGTTTGTGCTGAGACACAAGAAGACCCGTGAACGCCGCACGCTCGACCTGTCGCACGGCAGCTTGCTGTTGATGAGCGGCACGTCGCAGCACCACTGGCTGCATGGCGTGCCCAAGACCCGCTCGCCCGTTGGACAGAGGATTAACTTGACGTTTCGCCGGATACTGACCTAGGATGGCAGGATTACTTTTGGGACGAGGCCGCGATGCAGACCTGTGGTCGTAACCGCTTGCTCCTCGGATTGCTGTGCGTGCTGCTGCTTGGGCTGGTTCTCGTGCTGGATCGCGAGACCGAGGCGACAGCGCACCCCTCCGCCTTCAACCGCACCGTCAAAGAGACATGGTTTCGCGGCCCGTCCACTGTATTCACTCAAGACCCACTTCCACGCGGAAGCGGAACTGGCGAACCGACCGACACCTCTCCTCCTGTCTTCACACTGCCAACCGACCGCGGCGCTCTGCGCAAACTTGAAGCCGCACGCGACTACCTCGACGCCGATTCCTGGGACGGGCTGCGACTCCTTCAATCTCTCCTCGAGGCCAAGGAAGACGCCTTCCTGCCGGCAGGGAAGGATGTCAAACCGTCGCTCACGCCAAAGAGCGCGCGTGCCGAAGCCCAGAAGATGATCGATCGGCTTTCTCCCAAGGCCATGGACGCCTACGAGGGATTGTTCGGCAACTTCGCTATCGACGCGCTCAAGACTGCTCGTACCAATCACGACTTTGCAGCGACCGAGGTCGTTGTCCATCGCTGGTTTCACACCAAGGCGGGGTTTGACGCGGCGCGCGACCTGGCCATCGCGCTGCTCGACGGAGGCGAGCCGGTTGCATCGGCGCGGTATTTCGCGCGCCTGCTGCGTCACCGGCTATCTGAGAAGCTTTTGCCGATGGAGCTTTTCCAGGCAGCCGTCGCCTCTCGCCTTGCTGGCGACGCCGACGGACAAGCCAAAGCATGGAAGAGGCTTGAAGAGAAGCTCAAGGACAAGCCGCTCGACGTACCTGGTCGCGGTGCCTTGACCCTCGCCGAGCTTCGCAAGACCTGCGATGCCCTGGAATCGGTCAGCGCGGGGGCGGACGACTGGCGGACGTTTCGCGGCAATGCCGCACGCACGGGCAATTCGAAGGGAGGCGCCCCGCTTCTCGAACCGCTCTTTTATGCAAAGACCTTCTCGCATGCCGCCACGAAGGACATGTTCTATCGCGCGATTGCGCACCTCGAGCAGAGCAGCAATCCGATCCTGCCGACCTTCTTTCCAATTACGGTAGGCGACAAGCTGATTTACCGAAGCTGCGAAGGAATCCACGCTGTGGACATGAAAACGTTAAAGCCGGCGTGGAAGCAGCCCGCCGAGATGCGCCTGGCGCTCGACCACCTCATGGCAAACTTCAATGCCCGCTACCAGCTTTACGACAAGGTCGACTCGCTCGGCCGCGGCACGGTCTGGTACGGCTGGTGGTGGCATTACGCCAACGATTGGGAAGCCATCTTCGAGAACTCGACCATTGGCAGCCTGAGCGCGGACACGCAGCACGTGTACGCGGTAGACGATTTGCCAGTCCCTCCGCACCCTTCCATGCACGCCGAGAACGACCAGCGCATTCTTCAAGGGATCGCTCCGGCGTACACTTTCGGTGCCCTGGCCGACGACGTCCAGCACAATCGCCTTCGCGCATTCAAGTTGGATACCGGTGAGCTGGCGTGGGAGGTTGGCGGCAAGACGCCAACTGGCAAGAAGGCGCCGCTGTCGCCATTGCACGACAGTTTCTTCCTTGGTCCGCCATTGCCGCTCGAAGGCAAGCTCTATGTTCTCAATGAGCGAAATAACGAGGTCCGGCTCGTTTGCCTCAAGCCTGCCAGCGGAGAGTTGCTGTGGATCCAGCCGCTTGCCTCCTCGAGTGATCGAATTGCCATCGACGTCGGCCGGCGGATCCACGCACTGCACATCGCGCATGCCAACGGTGTGCTGGTGTGCCCGACGGGCATGGGAGTGATCGTCGCCGTCGACCAGCAGACCCGCAACTTGCTTTGGACCTATGCTTACCGCGAGCAGAGCCTTGTGACCGCTGACGGCGCGCCCAGTGTCGCACCCGGCTTCCTGGGTGCCGGCTTGAAAACTTCGGCGCCGATCATTCATGAGGGCAAGGTAATCTTCGCCGGTTGTGATGCCGACGCGGTGCACTGCATTGACCTGCGCGACGGCACGGGCCTATGGCACACGGATCGTTCCGAGGAGGATCGCTTTCTCGCCGCGGTGCACAAGGACCGTGTGTTGCTGGTCGGACGCAGCTCCTGCCGAGCGCTGAACCTGAAGGATGGCGAGAGTTTGATGCAGGACGGCGACCACGAATGGCGGCCGGAAATCGGACTCCCCTCGGGTCAGGGCGTGCAAGATGGTCGAAAGTACTACCTACCGCTCAAGCAGGGTGCCGTGGCGGTTGTCGATCTCGAATCCATGAATCAACCCACAGTGATACGTTGCCGCACTGCGCACATTCCAGGCAACTTGCTTTTCCATCGAGGTTGCATGATCTCGCAGAACCTCAAGGGCATTGCGGCCTACCCGAATCTCGAGGCCCGGCTCGCCGAGGTCAACGAATCGCTCAAGAAGAATCCCAAGGACCCCGTCTCGCTGACGGAACGGGCGCTGTTCCACCTGGACAAGGGCGAGCTGCCCGACGCGATCATCGATCTGCGCACCGCTCTCGCCCAGGATTTTCCGAAGGATCGTGCGGATGTCCGCAGCAAGGCTGAGCAGAATTTGTTCGATGCCCTGACCAACCTCTTGCAGTCGAAGTTCGCCGAAGGCGAGAAGTACCTGGACGAGTATCAGCACCTCGCCACGGTGGATATTCCGCCTTCGGCAACGGCCGAGGCGACGAATGCGATGCGTGACGAGAGAGACAGGCGACGCGTGCAGCTCTGCCGCATCCTGGCAAACGGCCGAGAGCAGCAAGGCCGGCTCGGCGACGCACTGGCGGCTTCTGAGGAGATGTACGAACTCTTCGGCGACGCGCCGAAGCTATTCGCGATCGATCCCGGTCCGGTCGAGTGTTCTCCGCGGGCCTGGGCGTCCCAACACATCGCGAGCATGTTCAGCACGAAGGAAACGGGCGACCGCTCCGCTCTCGAATCCCTGGTCGCAGAACGCTGGCGAAAACTGGAATCCGATTCGACTCTCGAAAAGATCGAGCGGTTCGTCAAACTCTACGGTGACGCCTGCATCACCGGATCGCGAGCGCGCTTGGCGCTGGCCGAGCGCCTCATCGCCCAGCCCGAGCGCGACAACGGTCTGGCCGCGGAACAACACCTCCTCGCGCTGCTTCGCAATCAGAGCGCCGCCGAGCTGCATCCAACAGCGCTCGACGCGCTCGCTACGCTGATGCTTCGCAAGGGCCTCGTCGAGGATGCGCTCTTCTACTACCGTCGGCTGGCGAGCGACTTTCCGAAGGCCAAGGTGCACGACGGCAAGATGGCAGCCGAGATCCTCGACGAGCTGCGGCTCGACAAGCGCTTCCTCGCGCTCCTGGCCGAGGAGCCACCCGACCGACGCAAGGTCGCGCTCGAGGCAACGGAGGTCGCGGGCAACTTTCCTTTGAGACAGCAAGGCTACCCGCTCAACGCCGAAGGAGACGTGTGTCCGTCGCTCAAGCGCATCCGAATGACATTGGACACTCAAGCTTCGCGGTTGCGCGTGTACGACCAGCAACACGGCCAGGAGCTTTGGAATCTGCCGTTAAGCCTGGATCGGGACACGATCGCCTGGTTGCAGCAGAATGTCGGCTCGCTCTCCCAGTCCTTCCAGGTTAAGGGCCATCTTGCCGTCATGAATCTCGGCCGCTTGCTGGTCGCAGTCAACTTGATGGATCGACGGTTGCTCTGGCAGCACAGCTTCAGTCAGCAGGCGATTCCCAATGACTTCTTGTTGACGAGCGTCGGGGAGACAGGGCCGATCGACTCGCCCTATGTCTGTGTGCAAACGCGGCCGGCGTTGCGGACCTTCGATGCTCTCACCGGCAACATTGTCTGGACACGTTCCGGCATCACGGTCCCGGTGGACATGCTTGGCGATCACGAGCACCTCTACTTGGTGAAGTCCGATGCCGATGGCAAAACGGCTATGTTGCACGGCGCGTCCGCGCTGCGCCTGAGTGACGGCGCCGATCAGACGGTCCCGGATTTCTCGCAGCCTTTCGTTTCCGGCACGCTGGTCCAATCCATCGGCCGGACGCTGCTGATTAATCAGGGCGTTCGTTTGCGGCTCTACGATATTCAAACCGGCAAGGACCTGTGGTCCCAGCGCCTACCGCCGCGGGCCATCGTCGTGCACTCCGAGATTCCCGAGCTTGTCGGCTGGCTGGAAGCTCGCGGCGAGTTGACGCTCTTTGACATCAAGGCCAGGAAGGTCGTGCTGCAGACAAAACTTGAGTCTGCCCATGTGGAGGGCGTTGACCAGGTCAACCTCTTCGGCGATTCAGTCAACTACTACATCGCGCTGCACGTGCCCTCGGACAACAAGGAAGTCTGGGGCGAACCGAACTCGAACGTGCAGGGCTCGATGCGCACGCTGCCGGTCAACGGCCACCTCTATGCACTCAATCGCAAGACCGGCAAGTGGGCGTGGTTCCACGCCGTCGAGCATCAGCACATCGTGCTCGAGCAACAGGAGGACCTGCCCTTCCTGCTTTGCACTTGCCAGGCAAGCAAGGTCATAACTCCCGCTCAGGGACAGCTCGGCTACGCGATGACTTGTGCGATCGACAAAAGCAGCGGCAAGCTATTCTACCGCCAGGAAATCGTGAACAATGGCAACAACGTGCAGCCATTCCATTCACTCCTAGTCGACCCGCGCACGGGCGCGATCGACTTCATCAGCCAGAACCGAAAGATCCGCTTCGAGCGGAGAGATGTCGATCGCAATTGACTTGGGCGAAAGCTTCCTTGTGGTGACGAATTTGGGCTATCATGTCGCTTGAGACGATAGGCTATCAGAATGCAGTCGACCAATCCTGAAAGGGCTCACCGCAAGCGACTCATCGTATTGACGGCGTCGGTGTTTCTTCTGAGCCTGTGCCTGGGCACACTCTTCATCCTTCAGCCCTGGCGTGCCTCGCCAAATACTGCCGTCAGCTCGTCATCCGAAGATGCACCTCTTCCCGAAAGCCGCCGACTCGTTGTCCTCGTCGCCTTCGATCAGATGCGAGCCGACTATCTGAACCGCTGGGGGAAGCTATTCGGCGACGATGGCTTCCACCGGCTCACAACCGACGGCACATGGTTTACCAACTGCAACTACCCCTACGCCTGCACTGAGACCGCTCCCGGTCATGCGACAATGGTCACGGGCCGCATGCCATCCAGCCACGGCATCATCGGCAACGTCTGGTATGATCGCGACCTGGGCAGCGAGGTCTGGAGCGTCGCGGGCAGCCGTCGTTACAAGCCCGTGCCAGCCGTCACCGCACGGCCCAGCTCACCGGAGAATCTCGTAGGCCCGACGGTCGGCGACATGGCTTCAGCGTCAGGTCACAAGGGGCATGTGATCTCACTCGCCGGCAAGGATCGCTCAGCCATCCCCATGGGCGGCCACCAACCCGACGCCTGCTACTGGTTCGATACCTCGTCCGGCCAGTTCATCACCTCTTCCTATTACCGGTCGTCGGTGCACTCCTGGGTAGCAGACTTCAACGCAAGCCATCCAACCAAGCGCTGGCTTGGCAAGAATTGGACCCGGCTACGCTCGGACATCAACTACGCCGACTACACTGGACCCGACGTCAGCGGTGAAGATCTGAGCGGCGCCTTTCGGTCGTTCCCACACTCGATGACTCGGAATCAGGAGCGGGGCTCGCGCGGCGACACCACGGACGCCGAGTTGAAAGCCTATTATGAGTGGATTTACATGTCGCCATTCGCCAACGAGCTGTTGCTGGACCTTGCCAAGCGCGCTATCAAGGCGGAGAACCTGGGACGAGGCGAATCTCCCGATCTTTTGTGCTTGAGCTTCTCCGCCACCGACGCCATTGGCCATATGTACGGTCCGGATTCTCAGGAAGTCCTCGATGGGCAGCTCCGGGCAGATCGCATCGTCGCCGATCTCCTCGGTTACCTCGACGAGCAAATCGGGCGCGATCACTACGTGATGGTGCTGACTTCCGACCACGGCGTATGCCCCTTGCCCGAAGTCACGAACGCCAAAGAGAAGGACCATGCCTATCGCGTGGTGCCGAAACAGCTGAAGGACGACGCCAACGAAATGTTGCAAAAGACCTATGCTCCCGAAGGCACCGACCGCTGGATTGAACTCGCAGAAAACTGGTTCTACCTGGACCAGCGCGTCCTGCAGGATCTCGGGCTCAAGCAGGCGGACGTCGAGAACAAGCTTATCGAATGGCTCAAGGAGTACCCCGGAATCCTCACGGCATATTCGCGCACGCAGCTCCTGGCCGGCCTGCCCAAAGACGACCCCATCGGTCAGGCGGTTCA
>Ga0206956_1202_pt1 | contig 12639 bp, 8 predicted proteins | sample Alteio_BWOrgHeat_35_FD_153252 | JGI IMG/M metagenome (GOLD analysis project Ga0206956, IMG submission 153252) | Enriched cells from forest soil in Barre Woods Harvard Forest LTER site, Petersham, Massachusetts, United States -... | ecosystem: Environmental > Terrestrial > Soil > Temperate forest > O...
GTTGATAGGCGGCGATTCGGAACGCAAGCGCATGCAAAAGCGCATCGAGCGTCTGCAAAACCGCAAGAGCGCGTCGCCCAAGGCCATGCAGGATTCATTGCGCCGCAAAACTGCCGAGACCAAGGGGTTGATCTATTGGCTGATGAAGCCGCTACCTGATTTCAAGCGCCTGGGTGATCGGCTCGAGCGGATCGGCAAGGATATTTCACCCAAGCAGTATGCGTTCCGGCGTCTGTTGATGTTGTTTATCATCGCGTTTTTTTGTCTCCGGCGTGATCCACAAATCCATAGTCCTTGGATTGGTTTTGGGCGCCGTTTTCGGCGTCTGGTTTCCACTCAAGCGGTTACAATGGAAAATCGCCAAGCTGGATAAGGCGTTTATCCGTCTCTTTCCCGACGCCATCGATCTGATCGTGCGCGGGCTTCGCTCCGGTCTTCCCGTGTCCGAATCGCTCGTGCTGGTATCGCACGAAGTGCCTGATCCGGTGGGCGGTGTTTTTGCGAATATAGGCCATACGATGAAACTGGGCGTTACGTTGGAGAAAGCCCTGCAGGAAACGGCACGTAAGCTCGATATGACCGAATTCAATTTTTTTACCACCAGCATTGTTCTGCAGCGTGAAACCGGCGGTAATTTGTCGGAGATTCTGAATAATTTATCGGAGGTACTACGCAGCCGGTACATGATGCGCATGAAGATTCGGGCGATATCGTCGGAAGCGCGAGCGGCGACCTATATCATCAGCGCGTTGCCTTTCCTTGTGATTCTGGCCGTCAGTGCTTTGAGCCCCGCTTATCTTGTTCCGCTCTATACCGATCCGCGCGGCAAGGTCTGCGCCATGGTGGCTGCAAGTATGATGACATTCGGGTTATGGATCATGAACCGCATGACCAGATTTGAAATATGAGGATGGGTTAAGCATGGGACTTTCCATCAAAGATATATACACCCTGCTGGCGGTGGTTGTGGCCTTCCTCATCATATGGCTGGCCAACAACCATTTCAGCCCGCGTAATCGCATGGCGGCTAGAGTCAGGGCCATACAGGATCGGCGCACGGCGTTGCAAAGCGACGCTATGGGACCAAAAAAACGCAAGCGGCCTGAAACCGGCGTCAATTTCATGCGCGCCGTGGTGATGAAATTGCAGTTAATCCAGAAAAATCAGATCGGCAAAACGCAGTCGAGCCTGGTTGAAGCCGGGTTCCATTCTAAAGATGCAATTGTCGTGCTGACGTTTTTTAATCTTGTGTTGCCCATTATGCTCGGTCTTTTCGGAATGGTCGCCATGAAGCTCAATATTATCACCAGCACGAAATGGCATATGTTCAATTATATATGGCCGGTACTGGGCGCTTATATCGGGCTGAAAATACCGGGAGGATATGTCGGCTATGTCCGCAAGAAGCGTTATTACAGCATCCAGAAATCCTTATCGGATACGCTCGACCTGATGACCATCTGCGCCGAGGCGGGCCTGAGTCTGGTGGCGATGCTCGATCGCGTGTCGCGCGAACTGGTGAACGCTTACCCGCAGATGGCAGAAGAATTGTCGCTCACCTCGATTGAGATCGGCTTTCTTCCCGATCGCAATCAAGCAATCTCCAACCTTGCTAAACGTTGTACGTTACCGGAGGTGCGCGGTATTGTCAGTGTATTAATCCAGACGGAAAAATACGGTACGCCCATCGCCCAGGCGCTGCGCGTATTGGCGGCAGAATTTCGTCAGGCGCGAATGCTGCGCGCTGAACAGAAGGCGGCGCGCCTTCCGGCACTTATGACCATTCCGATGATTACTTGTATCCTGCCGGTGCTGTTCATCGTCATTATCGCGCCGGCCGTCGTCAAGTTGCTTAATACATTGAATTAATGCCTGCCCTGCGTGGGGTAAGTGGGATCAATGTCGGCAGACGGGTCTGTAGCTGAAGGAGTATCTGTCGCAGGCGTTCCCGCTGCAGGTGCCAGATCTTGCAAATTGTCCCCCGGTTTATTTTGTGCTGAAGCAGCAGTAGGTAATACCGTGGAAGATGGCTTGCTCTGTGAAGGATAATTGGGGTTGAAATCAGGCGCTGGCAAAGAAGACGCCGATGGTTCTTCTATCGGTGCAGGTGGGGTTGCAGCGTCTTTGTGTTCAGGTTCTTTTGGTGGTTCTTGCACCGATGCCGTTGGCGGAGCAGGCGCTTCAGCTTGAGTTTCGGGTGCGGCGGTCGGTGGCGGTGGCGAAACGGCAGCGGGCGCGGCGGTAGTGGAAGATAAAAGGTCATTCAGCGATGGAGGGCTGGCAGCGGTATCTGCAGGAGCGGGTGCGTTGCCGGTTTTTGGTGTCTTTATGGCAGCTGTCTTGGTCGGTTTTTTGTGTTCGCTGGCATATTGTTCATAGAAGTTCAGATTTTCCTGGGCTTCCGCTTCCGGTAAATCCTGTAAATTGAGCGCCAGCGCTTTTTTCTTGTCGCCTTTGATGCCATAGGCCAGCGCCAGGTTCTGGCGGACGGTTTGGTTGCCCCCCGATTGCTGATTCAGTTGTTCGAGCATGGCGATGGCTTCGTCAACCTGATCGTTCAATATCATCGACATCGCCATATTGTTCTTGATGCTTAAGCTATCGGGCGAGAGCTTGAGCGCCTGATGGTACAGTTCCTGGGCAGCGGCATGATCACCGGTCCGGTCGAGAGCAACGGCTTTGCCGTTATAAGCGCTGACATTATCGGGATACAGCGTCATCAGATGGTCGAATACGCTGACGGCTTCCTGCGGCTGGCCGTTGGCGATAAGCGCGGAGCCGAGCTGGCTTAAGATGAGCTGGTCGTCAGGTTGGGTCGTCTGCGCTTCACGCAATACCCGCACGGCGCCTGTTGTATCACCTGAGCGTTTGAGATTTTCCGCCGTTTGCACGATCTGTGCGTCCTGTGCCTGGGGTTTATCGCCTGACGGCGAACAGGCGGCAAGTAAAGCCAGAAACAGCATAGGGTAATGAGATGATTTCATCATCGGCCTTCCAGCTATTAGACGCTTGGAGCCACTTTAATGGCTTATGTACAAATTGGCAAGCGAGTTACCGATGGTCTGGAAGGCGGCGGTTAGCTGGGCATTGGTCGGCGCCAGGAAGAAATGACCGGCATCGGTAGCGCAGGAAGTAAGCAGGCTGGTATTGACATCGCTCTGTGTACCGAAGCCTATGGTGTAGATAATCACGCCGTTGTTCTTAAGCGCGGTGCATATTGACAGCGTTCTGCTATCGAGAGTCGAATTGGCGGTAGCGTAATTGGTAGTTCCGAGCACGCCGTTATCCAAATATTGATAGGCGGTGAAATTGTTGGGATCTAATTGATTCATACCGTCGGTCATGAGGATTAGCACTTTTTGCATCAGCGCTGTGTGATAGGGCAGCGGCAGAGCGGGGAAATTGGCATTGCCGGTGGAGTTCATTTCACCACCCCATAATCCCGTCCAGCGCGGCGACAGCATGCGTTGTCCCCAGGCCATGCCAATATCGATCAGCGTCGATCCGCCCGCTGTCAGCGAGTTGATTTTGCTTAAGACCGTGCTTTCTTCTGCCACCATCGGCAAAACCGTCTGAGGGCAAAAGAGATTAGGCCCATAATTGCCGGGCAGAGACGACTGATATGAGTAGTTATAAGTCGTTGTAGTCGTATACGGGGCGCTGCCGCTCGTGGTTACCGTCATCCATGGATCGTAAGTGACGCCACCGTCAGCAGTAGGCGGATAATCATAAGCCTGGAAAGGCGACACTGATGGTGGATCGTCCGACGTATCGTAAGGTGCGGAGCGTGCCATGACGCAGCCTCCCCAGTTGGTCATCTGTAGGAAGGGAGCGGCGGCGGCGCTGTTGCCGTTTAGCGTATAAGTGCATTTAGGTGTAGAAGAGTAGGTGCCAGCGTTACTTGCGGCAGTGACCGAAGCAGGAGAGGTGCCGGAAGACAGGGTATAAGCGTTGCCAGCTGTTCCGGCGGTTTTGTATGTGATTTCAAGCATGGTCGAAGTGCCATAATAAGTTGCTAGTTTGATGCTCGAGTTGCTGGAAGCATTGAGGTTGCTGGCCAATGTCGTCATCGTCGAGCTTAAATTAGCGCCGATTTTTGTCTGGTTGCCCGATGCAGTGCCGCTGACAAACGTCCAGGTGACGCCGTTTAGGACAATGGTCTTGCCACTGGCTGGATTGCTCGTAAAGGTGATTACGCCCGTTGCCTTGGTGTTGTCGAAAGTGCTGCCTCCGGCCAACGTCGTCGTATCTCCGCTATTATAGTTTTGACACGACGTCCCGGTTATCGTCGGTCCGAATTCGAGCGTCGCATCGTAAATGCTATTCATCCAGGTTGGATAGCCGGTGCCGATATTGACCGTTTGCGAGAACGGTACGACACCCACCCAAAGGTTAGGAATGGTGCTAGCGCCGCCGTATAATATATTTAGCAAAGTAGCGCCGGCGGATTTCAGGGCGTTGATTTTGGAATCGCTGAGGGAAGTGCTGCAGTTCGATTCATTGGTGACTTCGCAGTTCATCGATCCGGTATTATCCAGAACCAGCACCAGTTCCATCCCTTCGGACTGCTTGGTAATTTGCGACGCTGCCGACACGGTCATCGTCTTGATGCCGAAAAGATTCATGAACGTGGTGTTAAGCGTGCCGGTTGCAGTCAGATTCAGCACGCTCCCCAGGGCGTTGGGGGTTACCGTTAGTGTGTTGACAGTTACGCCCAGGTAAGTAGCAGGGAAGTTAGCGTAGAAATAGTTGCTGACTACGGTGTTGAGATTAGCGCCGGATGGTGCGGTTCCTGCTGCCAGCCCGGCGCTGTCGAGCGCGTTCTGCATACGTGTTTGCACGATCTGTTGCCGTCCCATGTCGATGGCGGCGCCCGTGGCCGCCATCAATGCGAACATGCCGGCGGCGACCAGCGGCAGCACCGATCCTTGCTGCGAACGAGCGAAAATGCGGAAGATGTTTTTCCAGGCGCGGATCATAACATCGTTCCTTTTTCTAAAAGATATAGCATGCTCAGCGTTGATAATGATCCAAGCCGCGGCTTGTATAATCCGACCTGATAAATCAGGTTATTGCCGAGTATGCCGTTGGTAGCAATCATTGGCGTATAATTATAGTATACTTCAGCGGTGATTATATTGTCGCCGGCGTTGAGAGGCAGTGTATTGGGTAACGTTGCTGTTCCACCCGTGGTGCCGATCTTGCTGGATGGGGCAGGTGACATGGTGCCGCCGCCGGTATATTGCCAGCTGACTTTAGGAGGATTACTGACCGTCGGCGCTCCGGTTTGCGTTACCGAGCTGATGATGACATAGCCGTTATTGCCAAATGTATAAGGCTGCATGATCTGGCTGGCTGCATCGACGATATTGGCCAGATTGCCGGTAGAAATGGTTTGCGCCTGGGCGACGACGTCGGCAACGGTCATCGCTACTTTTTGCGTTTTCTGCGTGATGAGTACGTAGCGTGTAACTTCAATCGCACCCATGAATAAGGTAAGGAGCACCGGCAAAACGAGCGCGAATTCGAGATAGGCGATGCCGTCCTCGGCGCGTCTGAAATGAGAAAGAAATCGGTGCCCTTGCATAATCATCTCTTAGTAAGGTTCGTTTCTGACGACGGTGCTGGCGCGGAGAGTGATTTTATTGCCAATGACAGCGCTCACAATCGGCGTCATGATCGTCCATGGATAACTTACCGTGTAAAGAACCACATCGCCGGGACCCCCGAGACTGTTAGCTGTTCCCTGACCGGCTACACCGATCTCGTTAAAGCCGGAATAAGACGTAGTGGTAATGGTGATGTTGTTTGCATTTAATAGTCCGGCAGTCATCGAATCAACATTGTTGATAATTTCCTGTGCCTGGCTAGTGCCTGTAGGCACGTAACCGGTCGAGCCGAGGCGCGCGGTCATGTCGGTGGCGCTTTCCATGACGACGCTTACAAACATGATCACCGCGAATTCGATGATGCCCATGACCATCAACAGCAACACTGGTGACAGCAATGCGAATTCGATGGCGGTAACACCGTCATTGCAGCGAATCAGACGTGAAAATAATCGGCGTTTTTGAGGCATGGGTTCATCCATGATCATAGGTTATGTGCACGGAATGCTATAGGTACACGATAACACCAACCTATTAAAGACACGTAAATTATCGGTGGCAGTTAAGGAATAATTAAATAACTTTTGAGGCAATTTTCAGCTATTTTCTTGTCATGCTGAACGTGTTTCGGCATGATAAAAACTACAGCCCCCCGAGATCAAAGTTTGGATTGGGCCAGCCATTGGCTCTACCGTTATAGATATAGACAGCACCGATGAGAGGCGCACCGATGATGATATCGGGAATACCATCGCCGTTTATGTCTCCCGTGGCCAGGCCCTCATTGAACCAGTTCGTGCCGTCAAGCCGGACGCCCTGTGTGCCGTTGATTATCGAGTTGCCTCCGAGGCGCATATTGTAGGTGCCGCTGGGAACACTCAGGCTACAAGGGGTACCGACCCCGAGCCCGTCGCCCGGCCATGCAACCGATCTGCCAAATACCACATAGATATGGGTAGTGGGGTACGCATATGAAGCCATAAGAACATCGGCATAGCCGTCGCCGTTGACGTCGCCCGTAGCTACCATATACCCGGTCTCCGTAGTGAAATCGCCTGGGTCGCATGTATTATCGAATCGGACGCCGCGTATGCCATCGATTATGCCAGGGGCGATGTTATCGGTAGCGATGGAGTCGGTAGATAGCGCTAACGAGACATTACCGGCAGCGCCCCAGCTTGTGCTTTTACCAAACACCACATACACATCTGAGCCTGCCGCGCCCAAAATAATATCGGCCAAGCCATCACCGTTGACATCACCTGCCGCCACGGGGACCCCGACAGGAGCATCATAGCTGGTGACACCAGGTAGTGTTATCGGGTCGTCAAACCGGACGCCTTTGGTGCCGTCGATGAGCGTGCCGGGGCCGGTAATGGAGCCGATAATGCTACCGCTGGCCGCAGTGCCAATCGGCGTCGTGACTATCGTGAGTGGCGCCGGAGCTGTTGGCAGATTTGCCACCGTCGTGTTAGGAAAAATTGTAATATTCGATGTGCAGGGTGTCCCGGGTTGTTGGTTGCCGCTATTACAATCTGAAATCACTGTGCCTGGTTGAAGACCATGGGCTGCCAAGGTTTGGCCGACCATAAGCCCATTGTAAGATAGCGGGGTGATAGTTGATGAGTTAGCGTTATTAGTTATTGTGGTATTAGATAATCCCGATAAGAACGGACGGGTAGTGGGAGTAGACTTGCCGAATACGACATAAGTATAGTCTGTTATCTGATCGCCATCATCAGACGAAAGACCGATAATGAGGTCAGAAACGCCGTCGCCGTTGACATCGCCTGTGGTTACGACAGAAACGGCGACGGTATTAGCCTCATTGCCATCAAGCTCGATACCTTGCGTGCCGTTGATAAGTACACCGCCAGGAGCCAGGTTATAGACGCCGGTGCCGCCACTCCCATCGCCCGGCCATGTGCCTTTTCTACCGAACAATATATCATATTTATAATAATCGCCGATGGATGAGCCAGTCGCGATGCTGCTGATGATGATGTCGGCATAACTGTCGCCATTAATGTCCCCCGCAGTCACGGGAGTCCCTAACCACCCGAACGAATTGCCGACGTCGAACTCGATGCCTTGCGTGCCATCGGTTAAGCTGCCTGCGCCGCCGCCGAGCGTGCATGGGCATGAAGCCCAGGGTGTGTCTTTGCTGTCATTTGCGCCCGTTTGGCCGCCGAACACCACATACACCTGGGGAGACATGCCGATGATAAGATCGGCGAAACCATCACCGTTGACGTCGCCCGTGGCGAGGGCATATTTTTGCACAGAACCTCCCGCTGAACCATTCAGCGTAAATCCATTGCTGCCGTTGAGCGATGCCAATGGCAAGGGATCGGGAAAACCATAACGTGTGCCGAATACGACCCATACCTTGCTGCCGACACCGATGACAAGATCGACAATGCCGTCGCCATTAATGTCGCCAGTGGCTATCGATGTCCGGGTATTATTAATGCCCATTCCCTGCACCTGAAATCCATTGGTGCAGGGTAGCTGGCTGCCGAGGTGGTACAAGTCATAGTCATTCATCATTTGCCCGCGTTCCTTGTAGCGCACAATGTCGTCGAAGACAGTGAGTGCTTTGCTGGAATCAGTTTGGGTTTGGTCCTGCTGGACGTACGTTCCGGTGTAGGGGCGGGGGCTGCCGTCAGCGTTGCAATGGCAGTTGGCCAGTTCGTCGAGATTAGATGACCCCATGAAATACTGTACGCCGCTCTTCAGGTAGCCACCGTGTCCGTTCGGCCCATAGCTGAGTAGGGCATAATCAGCAACCTGCGTGATGTTGGTATGGTTAGGAAGTGCACCGTTCTGCACCGTGATGGCGCCGCAATTGGCCTGTGCGCCGTAATCGACAAAAGCGGGAGACGGGCTTCCCGCCGTAATTGCGGGTATTGTAGGCGAAGTGGGCTTAACGTAAGCAGCAGAAAGGTTTGTTGACGTGGGCGCATAAGTCATAGCCGTCGCAACGGCATAGGCGAACTTCCTGCCCCAGCCGTCGAACTGGAATTCGTCGGGCAGGCCAAGTGTTTTGACCGGCACCGCGCCTTCAGCGACGGACATGCCCAGCGCAGCGAGATTGGTGGTGTAGATGGTGGCGGAGCCGTTGTTGGAGTGTGTGGGGATGGTGTAGGTGGAAATATTCGGATTGATTGGGTCCGGTGCTACGACGTCGCAATAGCCAGGTGTGCCCACTTCATAACCATAAGACGAGGAGTAAGTAGGAGAGTTAAGGGTATCAGTCCACGTCGGGTCGGTCGGGCAGGGCAGACGATCATTTGCCAGCCGGTAAGCCATCAATGCTTTTTCGATGGCATCGAGCTTATTATTGGTGTTGGTCACCTTTGCCGAAGCAATCATCGAGTTGCCCATGGATAGTGTTCCGGCAACAATGACGGCGATAATCGCTATGATGATGGACATTTCCAGCAAGGTGAATCCTGTATCACCTGGCGGTGGTGCAGGATGATGCGCTTTACAGTTTCGCGCAGGATGTTCTGGTTGCAGCTGTGGCATGCATCATAATGTATAGGACATAAAGATTTAAAATACGATTAATCGTTTACAGCCCGTCGAGATTGAATCCGCCGCCGCTTGGAACGGGCCAGCCGGAAGCCCGGCCGTTGTAGATGTAGATTGTGCCGTTGTTTGCAAAAGGCGCGCCAATAATGATGTCAGGAATGCCGTCGCCGTTAAGATCACCGGCAGCGATACTGCTGCCAGCAGCACCCCCTGCCACAGTGCCATTAAATAATGTACCTTGTACGCCGTCAATAATGCCGGGTGGGGTGGTGTCTAAAGAGACGGTAGCGGCGTTACCCCATGTTCCGCGTTTGCCGAATATCACATAGGCAAGACCTACGCTTGATCCTGTCCAAGGCGAGCCGGCGATAATATCAGCATAGCCGTCGCCGTTGACATCGCCAATAGCAATAGTTTGGCCGACATAATTCCACGTAGTCCAACCTCCCACAGGTGGTAGCCCATAGAACTCGACGCCACGCGTGCCGTCGATCATGCCGGGCGGCGTGTCTGTTGATAAATTCACAGAAACAATTCCGCTCGTGCTCCAACTTGTTCTCTTACCATAGATTATGTATACGGCGCCGTTACAACCGCCTACTCCCGCACACCGCGCACCGACTATGAGGTCGGCAATGCCGTCGCCATTCACATCGCCCATGCCTACGCCGTCGCCGAAATCTGTCATACCTATTTGCAGTCCTACCCCATTCACGTATGAACCAGTGGTGCTGCCGGTAAATTGGACACCCTGGGTTCCGTCAATCAACGTGCCCGGGCCGGTTACCGTGTTGTATGTGGTAAAAAAAATGGTGGCACCTGATGCTGCCGATATAGGGGCGCTTAGCTGCAAGTTCGTCGAGATACAACTCGTTCCGATACTTGATCCGCTGCCGCAGGATAAAATAGTGCCAGTATACCATTGACCCGACCAGAATGAAAAACTGTCGCCAACATGGAGGCCGTTAGCAAAATTGACATAAATTGAAGACGAGTTGGTTACGCCATTGGTTATCGGCGGGCTTATTGTGTGGGGTAGTATCTCTGTGGCGACATAGACCGGAACATTTGCTCCTATTGTTACGGGGTTGGAGAGTGAAATGTTCGGGGAGTTGCAAACCGTGGCGCTGCCACACCCGGTGATCTGGGTGTTGGCGGGTATAGCGGAGGATGGGCAAATAATCGCCCCACCGTTACAAGGGGTAGCCAGAGTTTGCCCAACCCGAAGCCCTTTGTATGAAGCTACCGTGATTGTAGATGAGTTGGTAGCACTTGTTGCTGTGGTTGTACTTGGAAAAAAAGTGGGGTTATTACTGATGTTTTTCCCGAACACTACAAAAACCGCGCCTTGGCTATCGTTTGGAGAAGCGCCTATCGCAAGGTCGGGAATGCCATCGCCATTGAAATCGCCGAAGGCAAAAGAGTTACTGCCGCCGATAAACGCAATTCCATTGACGCCATTAATCAGCGTGCCGCTTCCGATATTGGGTACAACGTTCCCACCGGGTGCGACATTGAGCCAATTATCTTTCTTTCCGTATATAATAGTAGTTCCTATACCGCCGCCGCCGCTGATTACTATATCGGCATAGCCATCACCATTGATATCGCCGGCGGCAACGGTACCTCCAAACTCCGTCTCCACGGCAATGATACCATCGAACCGTACGCCATGAACGCCGTCAATCAGACCGCCTCCGAGATCAACTACCTGGGATGCCGGCCACTTTTTTTTACCAAACACAACGTAAACATAACCGTTCTCATTATCGGCAATGGGTGCGCCTATAATAATATCGGCGATACCGTCGCCATTAATGTCGCCGGTAGCCAGAGAGACGGTAGTGTAGCCTGCGCCACCGCCCGGTACGTTATTAATAACAAATCCGTTAGAGCCATTGAGCGATGCCAGCGGTAGCGGATCGGGAAATCCCGTGCTCGTGCCAAATATTACATATACCGGACTACTGAAGCCGGCAAAGGAACCAATAATGAGGTCGGGAATACCGTCGCCGTTGACGTCACCCACAGCGACGGAATTGCCTGCGCCAATACCAACAATTGTTGGAGCCTGCGCTTGAAATCCCTGTGTGCAGGGTAATTTGCTTCCGGGATGGTAGCGGTCGTAGTCGTTTTGCAACTGCCAGCGCTCTTTGTAGCGCACGATGTCATCGAAGACAGTGAATGCGTTGCTGGAGTTGGATTGGGTGATATCCTGCTGCACGTAGGTTGCTTTGTAATTGACGTTGTTAGGGCCGTTGTTGCTGCAATGGCAGTTGGTCAGTTCATCCTGATTAGTCGATCCCATAAAATACTGCACGCCGCTCTTCAGGTAGCCGCCGTGTCCGTTCGGTCCGTAGCTGAGCAGGACGTAATCGGCAACCTGCGTGACGCTGGGATGGGTGTTGACGCCGTTTTGTACGACCATCGCGCCGCTTTGTACCGTAATTGCACCGCAATTTGCCTGTGCGCCATAGCTGATAAAGGCGGGGGCATTGCCGGTAGCACCTGTCCCTGTGGCCTTCGTAGTCATGGCCGTCGCAACGGCGTAGGCGAACTTCCTGCCCCAGCCATCGAACTGGAAGTCGTCGGGCAGGCCTAGTACTTTGACCGGCAATGTGCCTTCGGCGACAGACATGCCCAGTGCGGCAAGACTGGCGGGGGGAGTGTTATTGGCATAGGCGGGGGAGCCACTGTTGGAATGTGGGGGGATGGTGTAGCCTGTGATATTGGGATTGATCGGGTCCGGCGCTGCGATAGCGCAGTAACCGGGCGCGCCTGCCTCATAACCGTATTTAGCTGAATTAGCGGGAATGTCGGTCAGCGTCGGGTCGGCCGGACAGGGCAGGCGGTCGTTAGCCAGTCGGTAAGCCATCAGCGCTTTTTCGATGACGTCGAGCTTATTGTTGGTATTGGTTAGTTTTGCTGAACCGATCATCGAGTTGCCCATGGATAGCGTTCCGGCAACAATGACGGCGATAATCGCTATAACAATCGCGAGTTCTAGTAAGGTGAATCCGGCAGCGCCTGGCGGTGGTGCTGGATGATGCGCTTCGTGCTTTTGCGCAGGATGGTTTGGTTGCAACTGTAGCATGTATTACAACGTATAGGACATAAGGGCTTAAAATACGATTAATCTCCTACAATCCACCGAGACTAAATCCATTGCCGCCGCTCGGGACGGGCCAGCCGGATGTCCGGCCGTTATAGATGTAGACGTACCCATAACGAGCGCCGCCTGGCGCGGAATCCGCGCCGATGATAAGGTCGGGAATACCGTCGCCGTTGAGGTCGCCGGTGATGAAGGAAACTCCAGTGCCATCACCCGCTAAAGCGCCATCAAACCGGGTACCGGCAATGCCGTTGATGAGAGTGCCACTGCCGATACTAAGCGGTGTCGTGGCGACGGTGACCGGCGTATTGGTGCCGGCCGTGACTCCTGTACCGGTTGAAAGGGTAATACTCGTTGATCCGCAGGCGCCGTTTGCGGCAG
>Ga0206956_1203_pt1 | contig 12619 bp, 10 predicted proteins | sample Alteio_BWOrgHeat_35_FD_153252 | JGI IMG/M metagenome (GOLD analysis project Ga0206956, IMG submission 153252) | Enriched cells from forest soil in Barre Woods Harvard Forest LTER site, Petersham, Massachusetts, United States -... | ecosystem: Environmental > Terrestrial > Soil > Temperate forest >...
ACTTTGCTCCGCCGGAAGCGGCGCGGTGAGACATGAGTTGTGAAAAATTCAACGCGTGGTTGCAGGAGTCGCTCGACGGCCCATCTGCCGCGATGCCGGCGGAAGTCCAGGATCATGCTGCCGAATGTACCGGGTGCCGCGGCCTGAAGGAAGCCGCCGCCAAGTTCGAGGCGGGACTTCGCCTGTTGACGTCGGCGGTGCCTGGCCCCGGCCTATCGAGTCGCATTGTCGCCGCGGTGTTGCAAGAAAACATGGCACGCCGACGCCGCAGGCAGCGAATGTGGGCCATGGCCGTCCTGGCGGCAAGCCTGCTCCTCGCCGTCGGAACGCTGGTCGTTATCCGGGGTTCGATCCTCGGCCAACGACGGGAGTCGGTCGCCGGTGTTCCGTCAAGCTCTAAAGTTCCTGGTTCAAGGACCGACCAGACACCTGGGTCGAAGCCCAGCAAACTGCCGCAGCTATTCGGCGATCTCGTGGCGTTTGGTTTCCGACCTGGGGCCGCCAAGAAGGACGACGGTAATCGGGTGGCGTATGCAATCGACGCCGGCTTGCAGCAAATCGGCTCGCAGCCGGACAACGCTGCCCCAGAAACGGTCGCGGAAGGGATCGAGGGCATGGGCTCACTTGTGTCGCTGCGGCTGCGGCGCACGGCGGACCAAGGCAAGACGCTCCTTGACATCGTGACCCCGATGACGCCGGCTTCGACCGGTCCGCTGCAGCCGGGTGCTTCTTCGCCGCCGTTGACCGATGCGAGCGACAGCGTGCAGGCGGGTCTGAAGCCCGTTACCGGCTCGGCACGCCGCGCCGTGGACCTGTTCATGCGCGAAGTTCCAGGGATGGGCTCGGATAAGTAGTTGCGGGATGCAAAGGACGGATTTTCATGTCGCTAGCACGCTCAGCCTTCTCTCTATCTGCCGCATTGTGCGGCTACCTGCTGCTTGCTTTCGCGGGTAGTGCCGCGGCGGGTGCCACTGACGAGCTCTTGCGGCTGGTTCCGGACGACGTCGGCTTCTGCGTGATCGTGCAGGACCTGCGCGAGCACAACGAGCGCGTGGCCGGCTCGCCGCTGGCCAAGGCACTGCGCAAGTCGCCCCTGAGCAAGGTACCGGAGCTGCAACAACTCGAGGCACTCGACCAGCTCTTCCAAAAGCAGTTCGACATGGACCTCGCCAAGTTCCGCGATGACGTCCTGGGCGACGCCATCGTTTTCGCTTACCGTCCTGGTCCGCCCGGAAAGCAGCAGGAGGAGCAGGGCCTGCTGCTGCTCCGAGCGCGCGACGCCAAGGTGCTGGAAAAGCTCGTCAACAAGTTCAACGAGGGCGAACTGCAAAGTGGCAAGCTGAAGGAGTTGAAGGAGGGTGAATATCAGGGACAGAAATATGTCCGGCGCGTGAAGCCCAGCGGTGAAGACGTCTATGCGATTCGGGGCGAGACGCTGTTGCTTGGAACGCGAGAAGAGATCTTCCGCGAGGCGCTCAAGCGCCTCGGCGAGGACCGCAAAGCGGCCACGGCCCTGCAACGCGCACTGCGCGACACTGGCCCAGGCAAGCCCCTGGCGTCCGTATGGATCAACCCTCGCGCCTTTGATGCCGAGCTGCAGCACAATCTGGAGTCGTCCGAGGGCGGCGAGGCTGCCGCGCTGCGGAACTTCATCCGCTACTGGAAGGCAATTGATGGTGTTGTCCTGTCACTGGCGCTCGATTCTGATCTGTACGTGAACCTGTCGATCCAGGCGCGGACGGAGGACTTGCCGGCCGCGGCGCGGAAGCTCATCAAGGCGGCGAGCCAACCGACGGATTTGCCCGGCAAGCTGCCGGAGGACGCCCTGTACGCCTGCTGGGCGAGTGCAGCTTGATGCCCTGCTGGAGATGTTTACGGATTTTGTGACGCCGGAAGATGCGAAGGCGTTTCGCGACAAGGCGGACGGCCTCATGCGCGCCGCCGGCGGGCGAAAGTTTTTCGACGATGTGCTACCCAATCTTGGACCGGAGTGTGCCCTTGCGATCCTGGCGCCCCCGGCGAGCGAGAAGGACTGGTTTCCACACATTTTCGTGGCCCTCGCTGCTCATCCGGGCGGCGACAAGGACAAGCCCGCCGATGAAGCGGTGCTCGACGCGGTGAACTGGGCCGCGACCACTGCGGTCTTCGCCTACAACGGCCTCGGCGGCAACCCGCTGACGCTCAAGTCAATGACCGCTGAAAAAACGAAGATCAAGTACATCGAAGGCGGCGACGGGCTGCCACCGGGCTTGCGTCCGGCATTTGCGTTGCAGCACGGTTTTCTGACGCTCGGCAGCTCGCCGGAGGCGATCCAGCGTGCCGGCGCTATCCTGTCGTCGAAGCCGGCCGTGCGCGACACCCAGCCCATCCTGTGGATGTCGCTCAAGCACATGCGCAAGTTCCTGACCGATCGTCGCGAACAGGTGGCCGATTATCTCGCGCAGAAGGACAAGATCGACAAGAAGGAAGCCGGCAAGCGTCTCGATGGCGTCCTTGGCCTCTTCGAGTTCATCGACCGAATCGAGCTTACGCACCCCAAGGATGGCCAGTTCAGCTTGCGGATGCAGATGAGCCTGGCGCTGAAATAGCGGCGATCATTGCAAGCGAAGATACGCCTGCATGGTGCTCGGATCGGTGTCGAAGGGCAGTATGCGTACGCTGCCGTCGCCGAAGAGGAAGTTGGCGCCGCCATTGTGCTTCGAGCCCCAGTTGTGCTTGAAGGCCATGCCGGCTCCGTCGCGGTAAATGTAGTTGCCACCGCGTGTGGTGCTTGCGGACCCGCCGAGGAAGAAGGGTTCATCGAAGAACCAGGTACCGCTCTCGATCGAAGCGTCGTATGCCTTTTCGCCAACCAGGATGGTCTGCGAGAGGCCGCGGGTAAACTCGCTATTGGAGCGGCATTTGGGGCGGACCGGGAAGGCGAAGCTGCTGCCGGCATAATCAGTTTTTCCCCATGCCCAACCTCCGGTAAGGTAGTCGCAATAGGCATCCCCCGCCACACATTCATCGGGGTCGGCCGCGCGTCGCACCGGGCAAATGTACATCGGCTCGGGCTGCGTCCAGATTCGGTCCTGGAACATCTTGTCGGCTTCAATATAGGGGAGAAGCACGTAAAGCCAGCTTCCAGTCTGATCCTTTGGAGTTAGCTTCGGATCTCCCGTGCCCCACCTTAGTTGCAGCTCGTTATAGGTGACGTAAGTCTCGGGGGTGAAGGGGGTTCCATCCTTTGACGGGATTGTCTGCACGCCGTCCCATCCGCCGTTGCTTGGCAAGCTCTCCATCTTTGCGCCGTAATCCCCAAGCGCAATTCCGATCTGGTGAAGATTATTTTCGCAGCGCACACGTTGAGCTGCGGCGCGAACCCGCTGTATGGCAGCGAGGATCATCCCCATCATGATGACAATGATGACGATCACAACGAGGAGTTCGACGAGGGTAAAAGCGCGGCGAGTCATCATGGGTAGAGACATTTCCGTGCCTTGCCCGTTTTTCAGACAGCGACTTAACTTATCCATCCTTGGTTGCCACGCGCTCCGTTTCTGGGTTGGCGCATTGCTTATCATAGACACGAATCGTTGGCGTTGCCAGCGGTATGCCCACCTATATGGTAGCATTGTTGTGAATTTTGAGTGAAGTCATGTCGGAACGAAGATTGGCGCCTCCCTCATCGTCACCGGACTTATCCCCACTTGCTGCGGCAGGAATACTAACCGCGATCGCGCTCGTGGGTTTCGTTTGGCGCTGTTATTCCATTGGGACTCGATGCCTGTGGTACGACGAGGCCCTGAGCTTCTACATGAGCCGTTATCCGCTTTCGGACTTCGTCGGTCACATGGCGGACCGCAACCATCCGCCCGTGTATTTTCTGATCCTGAAAGCGTGGATTGCGGTGTTCGGCAGTTCGCGGTTGGCGTTACGCGTGCCGAGCTTGATTTTTGGCGAGCTTGCCATCTTCGGCATGTACCCGTTCGTAGTCGAGGCGTTGCGTGGCCGGACGGGGAGCGACGGCGTTCGTCCGCCAGTGCCGCCGCGAGCGCGCGAGATCGGTCTATGGGCCGCGGCGTTTGTCGCACTGAGTACATCCCAGATCCGTTGGTCGTGGGAGGTCCGGATGTACTCGCTGGGAGCGGCCTTCACGGTTTTTCTGAGCTGGCTGCTCTTTCGCACGCTGCACGCGCGCTCCGGCCTATTTCGTTTGTGGCTGCTGTACGCGGTGGTGGCGCTGCTTTTCGCCTACACCCATTATTTCGCTCTCTTCGTCATCGCCGCTCACGGGATTCTCGTCGTCGGTTACCTGGCGGTCGAAGCACGTCGCGCGCCGGACAGCGATGCCGCGGTGCCACAACCCCATGGGGACTCGTACTTGAAGCGCCTCTTTGGCCACCCACAGTTTCGACCCGCCGTGCTCGCGGGCGCGATCATTTGCGTGGGCTGGCTGCCGTGGGTGCCGATCTTTTTGGATCAGCGCGAGAGCAAGATTGAAGTACGCGACTGGCAACCGCCGCCCGACTGGAAGGCGGCACGCACGTATGCCTACCACCTGCTGATCGAACCCGAGGCATACGTCCCTCCGGAGGCGACAGGCACGGCGCTTTACTGCGCGATCATTTGCGTGGCGATTCCGCTGGCGCTGTTGTGGAGGGCCCGGGCTGTCGACTGGTGCGTGATCCTGTCGGCGGCACTGCCAATCGGGCTGAGCTTCGTGGCATCGTACTTCTTTGACATGCGCATTTTTTATTCCCGTTACTTTCTTTTCGCTCAGCTATTCATCCTTGCTGGCGCCGCCTTGGTGATTGGCAGGAGCCGCTTCCCGTGGGAGAGAGTCGCGATCGGCTCCATGCTGGTGCTGGTGATGGCCGGCCTGGACATGCGCTACATCCGCTCGCTGAATCTGTCCAAGTATCCAAGTTATGCCGGACTGGTGGCGTTCATTGATGCGGAGCGCCAGCCCAGCGAGCCCGTGATCGTGTGCTATCGTCACTACTACCTGTCGGTCCTCTATCAGGCCGGTGATGCGCCAGGATGGTACATGTTCGGCAAGGATCCGGACCCCGTGAACGACGCTCACATGGCCATGGGGGCGGAGCATGTCAAGCGGCAGGAAGACCTGGAGGCAATCACTGGCGGTCGCGTTTGGGTTGTCAACACAGCGGCTATTAATGGAAGATCCTTCAAGGTTGACGTGCCGACGCGATGGGTGTTGAAGAACCAGACCAACTTCGCCGACCGGTATGGCATGGGGCCGCGGAATCTGGAGGTCCTGGAGTACGAAGTCCCTCCGGCGGTCGAGGAATCAAGGTAGAGCCATGATGGAACGAGACGCCGAGGCTGGTGAAGAGTTACAGGGTTTAACTTCCCGGCAAACAAGATGGCTGTTGCTCGGCATCCTGGTCATCGGGCTGGCCTGGCGGTTTTTCGGGGCCGCGGACCGGAGCCTCTGGTACGACGAGGCCAAGGCGTACTTCCTGAGCCGCTTCACATTCTCTGAACTCATCACGCGTCTGCACTACGACATCCAGCCGCCCCTTTACTACCTCGTGCTGCACGGCTGGGAGCAAGCATTCGGAACCACAGCCTTGGTGCTGCGGCTGCCAAGCGTGTTATTCGGCACGCTGGCGATCCTGGGCGTTTACCTGTGCACTGTCGAATTGCTGCGAGAACCGGCGAAAGACGACGCCGTTCGCGCGCCTGCGTCACCACAGGCTCGCGAGACGGGCCTCTGGGCGGCGGCGCTGGTGTCGATGAGCGTCTTTCAGATTCGCGCGGCCTGGGACATCAGCATGTATGCGGTGGGGGCGGCGCTGGCCGCCTTCTCGAGTTGGGTGCTGATTCGCGCGCTGCACGCACGTCTCGGACGCTATGGCCTGTGGCTGCTGTACGTAGTCTTGGCGATTCTCTTCAGTTACACGCATGATTTTGGGATGCTCACCGTTGCAGCGCAGTGGATCTTCGTCGTCGGCTACGTGGCAATGCAAGCGGGCAGCGGCAAGGAGGGGACTTTTTTGCGTCGCTTCGTCGGCCACCCACAGTTTGAGCTGATTGCCCGTGCCGCCCCGGTGCTCGTACTATGCTGGCTTCCCTGGCAGGGTGCCTTCGCCGATCAGTGGCGCCAACTGCAAGAGGTCTCGTGGATGCCTTCTCCGAGCTGGATCATGGCGGGCGGGTACACGTACCATGCACTCGTGGAACCGGAGGGCTACCCGCCGCCGGAGGCGATCCCGGTTGTGCTGGGTTGCGCTGCGTTTTGCCTGGCGGTCCTGTTGGCGCTTTTGTGGCGAGCGGGGGTGGCGGAGCGGTTCGTGTTGCTGGCCTGTCTGGTGCCGCTCGCACTGAGTCTGGCCGGTGCGACACTGTGTGGCCTGCACATCTTCTATTCGCGCCATTTTCTCTTCGCTCACCTGTTCTTCCTGGTAGGTGTGGCTCTGCTGCTCGGCCGGATCCGTTCCGCCCACGCTCGGATGATCACGGGCGGCTTGGTGTTGGCGGTGATGTTCGCGATCGACGTGCGTTACGCTCTGGTGGAAGACTTACGAAGTCCGAGTTACAGCGGCCTGGTAGCCTACATCGACAGCGAGCGGCGAACCGGGGAGCCAGTCGTCGTGTGTGACCAACTTGCTTACTTGCCGCTGCTCTATCACGCATACGGAGCGCCGGACTGGTACATGTGGGGACAAAGCCCGAATGCAAGCGACGATACGTGGATGGCGATGGGAGCCGAAAACGTGCTGCGCGGCCAGGACTTGCAGGACATGAGGGGCACACGGGTCTGGGTCGTCAATACTCGTCCGCTGGATTCGAGCCGCAGCCTCGATGGATCGACGTCCGAGGTCGAAGTGCCGAACTGGTGGAGGGTTCGAGGCAAGAAGGAGTTCAGCGATCGTTATGGCATCAAGAGGAATCTGGAGGTAGTGGAGTACGAAGTGCCGGCCGAGGTGGGAGACTGAGCCCATGGACGAACGCCGCGCGGGCTTGCTGGCTGGTCTCTCACGCTACGCAGTCTTGCTCTTGTTGCCCATCCTTATCGTTGGCTTATGGCTGCGGTGCTATGGCATTGCCAGCCGAAGCCTTTGGTACGACGAAGCCAACACCTACTTCACCTGCCGGCTGCCATTTGGCGAGCTATTACGGCGCCTTCACTACGATGTCCATCCGCCGTTGTATTACTTGCTGTTGAACGTCTGGAACTTTCTGTTGAATCTCTGGAGGGCGGGTCTTGGCGACGAACCGGCGGCGCTGCGCGCTCCTGGCGTTTTTTTCGGTGCCATGGCCATCTTCGGAGTCTATCCCTTCACCGTGGAAGCGGTGAGAGGACCGGCTCCGGGTGAGGGACCTCGTGTGCCGGTGACTCCGCGCGCGAGAGAGATCGGGCTCTGGGCGGCGGCCCTGGTGTCGTTGAGCGTTTTTCAAATCCACGGCTCCTGGGAAGTACGGCCCTACGGGCTCGATGTCGCCCTGTGCGCTTTTTCGAGCTGGGTGTTGTTACGGGCTATACATGCCCGCTCGCCGAGCTTTCACTTGTGGCTGCTCTATGCCTTGCTGTCGCTGCTGTTTGCCTATACGCACTACTTTGGACTGCTCACGATCGCAGCGCAGGGGCTTTTCGTCGCGGGCCACCTGGGAGTGCGTGCGTTCCGGCAACGGCAGGCGACCGGCTTTTTCACGCGATTGGTGCGGCAGCAACAGTTTTGGCCCGCCCTGTTGACCGCTGTCGTCATTGGTCTCTGCTGGCTGCCCTGGCTACCTACATTCCTCGAGCAACAACAGCATGTGCAGGCTGACTACTTCGTGCGAGCGCCATCATGGGCAGCGGTGCGCATTTATGCCTATCACATGACGGTCGAACCGGAGAACAGTGTGCCACGAGGGATGACCATCGCAAGCTATGCCTGTATCTTCGTGTGCGCCGCCGTTCCCTGCGCCCTGCTATGTAAGGCCAAGTCTGCGAACTGGCTTGTGTTCCTGTCCGCGGTGGTACCGGTTGGCGCGAGCCTGTTCACGACAACGATTCTTGGCACCCACGTTTTCTATTCGCGTTACTTTCTCTTCGCCCATCTGTTTCTGCTCGTCGGTGCGGCAATGCTGCTTGGCAAAATCCCTTTGCTTTGGGCACGGCTGACGTTGGGACTGGTGGTTGTGCTTGGCATGCTGGCCGTGGACCTACGCTACATGCAGAAGCTCGACCTGCCGAACAGTCCGAGCTATCGTGGCGCTGCCGAGTATGTGGAAAGCCGACGCCAGCCGGGCGAACCGGTGGTTGTGTGCCACCATCTTTACTACTTGCCACTGCTCTATCACGCCAAGAGCGCTCCGGGATGGTACCTGTTTGGACGGAGCCCGGATACCCACGACGATGCGTGGGTTGCCTTTTCTACTCAGAATGTGATGCGGCAGCACGACCTCGACGATATTACTGGAGGTCGAGTCTGGGTGGTGAACACTACCTCGAAGGGCGGGGCGACACAGAAGGTCATCGTTCCGAAGCGATGGAAGCTCAAGGGCCAACGAGACTTCGCCGATCGATACACGACCGGCGAACGCGACCTGCAGGTTCTGGAATACGAAGTGCCCGCGACCAACCCCTAGGCAGGATAGTCCCACTCTTCAAAGCACGGACGCCAATCCGACCGGATTCGGTCCCGTAGGTCGTCCGAGAGAGGCGCGAACGAGTTCTTTTCGTAGTAGGCGATTGAATCGATGTAGCGCTTCACGGCGGGCTCACAGGCCTCGAACGCCGGCAAGCCCAGGGCGGCATAGATCCGTCTGAGTTGACCCATTGGGTCATTTTCCAGATCTTCAAAGCGAACCTCGTGGAACTGTCCGCTGGGAACAAGGCCACGCTCCTCGAAGAACGCCTCATACATCTTGCGGTACTGCGCGATGATCCAGTCATCGAGATCGTCCAACCGGGGCTTCTGTAGATGGGCCAACTGGAAGTTCACCCGGAAAGTCCGCTGGCTGGATTGGAAGACCTTGTACGGATCGCGATGAATGTGCACGAACTTGGCCTGCGGGAACATTTCCAGGAGGAGCTTGATGCGGCACGTGTGCGTCGGCGACTTCAGCACAAGCGGACGACCGTATTTAAGTGTGAGCTTGCTCAGGAAGGACAGGAAAGCTCGGCGCCATTCGGCAATCTCGCGCTGCGGCACATCGCGAAAGGTGAGGTACCTGTCGTAATGCTCGCGTCGCTCGGGGAATGCCCAGCCCATGCATGGCGACTTGCCCGTGGAGACGCAAACGGCGAACTCATCCTCGGCGGGCGAGTGGATATTCCATTCCATGTCGTCCATCGGCCGCCATTTCGGCATGAGAAAGTCGAAGAGCCTGCTGTCCACGGTCTCGGTCGACAGGAAGGTATGCGGAAACAGAGTTTCGTAGACATTGGGAAACGCGAAGCGGCGATCGAGCGTCAGCAGGCGGTGCAGGTGAGTCGTGCCGCTGCGCCAGTGTCCGAGGATAAAGATGGGCGGCTCAATGTGTGCTTCTTTTCGTGTCGCACCATGTGCCCAGTTCTCGTAGGTGTTGCGGATGCCCTGCAGCGAGACCATGAGAGCGCGCAGCCAGCAAGACGGGGCAATGGCAAAGCGGTTCTCGCGAAGAAGCCGCAGCCAGCCTGCCAGCGTTGTGCCAGGAAGCAGGCTTGAACCGAGGTGGGGAAGGAGGGCGTCGCGCCATTTCAGGTCGAAGGCGCTCGCCTGCCTGGTTGCGACCACGTACGGTCCAGCATGGACGAACGAAATGGGGGCACTCATGATTTCTTGGTGTTTGTCCCTGTCGAGCAGTGCCGAGGTTGGCCGCGTGGGAGGAGGGCGATTGCAGCACTAGGGCTCCATCTACACATTGTAGTATAGTTGCACCCAAGGCAAGCGTATCAAAATGTACACGCAGCCCTGGGATTCTGGCGAATTCCGCTCCAGCAATAAATAAATGAGGCAGCAAGAAATAAATGAGGCAGCAAGATCTTACAGGGCTCGTTCGAAATGGTCCACTCACTGGCGGTAGTTCTTAGCGATCTGTGCGGCGGCGGCTTCGCGCGTCAGCTTACCGGCACGGTGGTCGCGTCCCCTTTGTCAAGGTTTCACGAATGTCGCCCTAGCAGGATCGCCGGCGCCGGCCAGGCGAGCGCGCCCGTTTGCCGTTAGATGTTCTAGCAGCCAGTAAATTGATTCCACTTCATTTCGAGCGCCGATTGCTGCGGCCACTTCTTCGGCGGTTTGTGGTTTCGTTGAGAGCACCGCAGTCACCTTGCCTTGCAGCGTCAGCACGGAAGCGGCCGCCTTCTTGCCGGCCTCGACACCGGGCTGGTGATAAGCGTTGATGCCGATCAGGCTGGCGTAGAGCCCCACCGCCCGCTCGAAAAGCGCGATCAAGCCGCCCACGGTCCGGGCCTCAACGCGCGGGATGGTGATGGTCATCGACTCGCGGCCGTTCTCGAAAAGCGCGGCGCGCGTGCCGAGCAACAGGCCGTGCAGGTAGTCGCCGGCAGTCACACCGGGCTCGACTTGCAGGGCCGATCCACCATCCTCCAGGACGCGGATGAAGACGACGAAGAAGTTCGGCACACCCTCGCGGAGCTGTTGGACGTAGGCATGCTGGTCCGTCGAGCCCTTGTTGCCGTAAACGGTCAGCCCCTGGTTCACTCGTCGGCCCTGCAGGTCGAATTCCTTGCCGAGCGACTCCATCACCAGTTGCTGGAGATAGCGGCTGAAGAGGGCGAGGCGGTCCTTGTAGGGCAGCACGACCATGTCCTTCACGCCCTTGCCGCCTGTGGCATGATGCCACACAAGCGCCATCATCGCGGCCGGGTTGGCGGCCACTTCGTGACTTCGCGTGACCTCATCGCACTCACGAGCGCCCGTGAGCAAGCCGTCGATGTCCAGCCCCTGCAGCGCCGCCGGCACCAGACCAACCGCCGAGAGCACGCTTGTACGCCCGCCGATCCAGTCGAACATCGGGAAGCGCATGAGCCAGCCTTCTTTCGCCGCGGTCTTGTCCATTTGCGAGCCGGCCATGGTGATGGCAACGGCATGCTTCGCGAACTCGAGGCCAGTCTGCCGATACGCGTCCGCCACCAACAGCATGCCGTTGCGAGTCTCCGGCGTACCACCGCTCTTGGACGTCACGATGCAGAGCGTCTCTTTTAGGCGTCCACCGAGACGTCCCAGGACGCGAGCGATGCCATCGGGGTCGGTGTTGTCGATGAAGTCCACCGACATGGGATCGCGCTTCGGATCACCAAGGGCGTCGGCGATGAACATGGGACCGAGGGCCGAGCCGCCGATGCCGATGGATAGGACATGAGTGAAGCGCGGAGCAGTGGTTGGGTGGATGGTGCCGCTGTGCACCGCGGCGGCGAAGGACTTGATATCGGCCAGCGTCTTGCCAATCTCGCCGCCGATCTCGGCGGACGGCGCCAGCTCCGGGGCACGCAGCCAGTAGTGCCCTACCATCCGCTTCTCATCGGGGTTGGCAATCGCCCCGTGCTCGAGCGCGTCCATGGCGTCGAAGGCACGACGCAGCGGTTCGGCCATCCGCGCGAGGAAGCTGTCGTCGAGCGACACGCGGCTGACGTCGAGCGTCAGTCCGAGCGCGGGGATCCGGCTCAGATGATGTTGGTATCGCTGCCACAATTCCACGCTGGTCATGTGCGCTACCTCCGTGCGGCTTTCTCTGGCGGATAGAGTAGAAGTTTGCCTGGAAATTTCGAGTGCTGCCGTGGGTCAATGTGGCGGCCTCAGCGCGCGCCGGCGTCGTCGTACACGGGGACCCATGGAGAATTCGACGACGGGCCAAAACTCGACGTCGACCTGGCCGGCTGCGTTTGCGGTGCTGTGGCGGGCAGATCGCTCTTCGGATTGGCCGCTATCTTTGGATTCGCCGCTACCTTTCTTGGCTCGGTTCGCTCCTCGATGGACCTGGAGGAGGCGGCTGCCTGCGGCTGGCGCAGCTCGTGGGCCTGCCAGGATTCCCAGATCAGCCTTTGCAGCCTAGCAACTATCGGCGGAGGGAGGAGACAATTGGTAACGAAGAAGATCATCAGCCCCGTGAACAGACCCGTGCCCACGCTGTAGAAGAACCTGGGCCGATTTGCGTCACGTGTACTTCTGCTCCGTCTCTTTGCCATGTGGCTGCCTCATGCAGTGCTCGACCGCTGATCCTACGCGCGGCGAAACATGAAATCAAGCGGCCGATAGTGGGACGAGAGGATTTTTGAACTAGATACGTGGCTGACTTTTCCGCCGGGGAAAGCAGGGAGTGGCCGCGTTCACAGGGGCGCCGGCAGGTCACGCTTGCAGAAGACCCAGAGTGCCATCGAGTAGCCGACGGTCCCGACCATTGCCAGCACCAGAACGCCGGGCACGCGAATCGAATGGGCACTGTTCCATACCTGACCGACGTCGATCATCCAGTTGCCGTGCAGGATGATCTCCTGCGGTTGGTAGTAGTAGAACACCGTGAGCGGCCGCAGCCATTCGATCGCGGGCCAGAGCTGGCCCAGCAAGTTCACGAGAAACTGGACCAGCGTGACCAGCACTGCGAGGCCCATCACGCGCCAGCGATACCGCCCCGCCGCCGACAGCCACATTGTGTAGCCGCTGATTGCAAAGAGCATCGCGGC
>Ga0206956_1204_pt1 | contig 12554 bp, 17 predicted proteins | sample Alteio_BWOrgHeat_35_FD_153252 | JGI IMG/M metagenome (GOLD analysis project Ga0206956, IMG submission 153252) | Enriched cells from forest soil in Barre Woods Harvard Forest LTER site, Petersham, Massachusetts, United States -... | ecosystem: Environmental > Terrestrial > Soil > Temperate forest >...
CGCGAGATGTTCGGGCCGATCGCGTACATCGTGGTGACGGAGAATACGGAGGACAGCATCAATCGAGCGGCGCGGGCGGCGCGTGAACGGGGTGCGATCACGTGCTCGGTGTATTCGACGGACGCGAAGGTGCTGGCGAAGGCGTCGGATGCGACAACGGCGGCGTGTGCCGCGACTTCGTGCAATTTGCTGGGCGGGATATTCGTCAACCAGTCGGCGGCTTTCAGTGATTATCATGTGTCAGGAGCGAACCCAGCGGGGAATGCGACGTTGACGGACGCGGCGTATGTGACGAGCCGGTTCCATGTGGGGCAGAGCCGGGTGCCGGTGTGAGGGTGGTGAGTGGTTAGTGGTTAGTGGTAGAATCCAGGGAGGGAGGAGTGAAGCGATGGCGACGGTAACCGAGAAAAAGCTGTTGACTGCCGAAGAGTTCTTCCAGCTACCGGAACCGGAAGACGGTTCGCAGCAAGAACTCGTCCGGGGGGAGATTGTCACGATGCCGCCGCCTGGAGGAATGCATGGAGTCAGTTGCAGCAAGGCGAATCGTCGGATCAGCAACTTCGTGGAAGCGAACGATCTCGGTACGGTTACCTGCAACGACACCGGAGTCATCACCGAGCGAGGTCCCGACACGGTGCGTGGGCCGGATGTTGCGTACTGGTCGAAGGAGCGGCTCAAGGAAGTCCCGCTGGGATACATTGAAGCGGCTCCGGACATGGTGGTCGAAGTCCTGTCGCCGAGCAACACCTCAAAACAAATACGCGAGAAGCTCAAAGAGTATTTCAAAAAGGGTGTTCGAATTGTCTGGGTGATCGCACCGGAAGACCGCACGCTTACGGTTTATAGAACACTCGACGAGGGCCGGGTGCTGCATGAGTCAACGACGGTGACGGGTGAGGATGTTCTGCCGGGGTTTAGCTGCCGGGTGAGTGATTTGCTGCCATGATACTTGCAAAAACCAAGACGAAACTGGGTCCCCAGGACCACGGGCGCCGGATGTCGCTGAAGGCATTCGAGTTTGCGCCGGTGAAGGATGGCTACGTTTACGAGCTGGCCAGGGGGTACGTCGTCGTGTCGGAAGTTGCCAATTATGCGCATGCGGCTCAGGTCAGGGTCATTCGCTCCCGGCTTGGGCACTATGACGTCGAGCACCCAGGGGCGATGCACATGGTGCTTGACGGGATGGAGTGCAAACTGGTGATCCCGGACTGGAAAAGTGAACGCCATCCGGACGTGGCTGTGTACCTGTCCGCGCCGAAGGGGCGAAGAGACCGCACGATGTGCCGAGAGTGGATTCCGGATGTGGCGGTCGAAGTGGTTTCGGAAAGTTCGCGCGATTGTGACTACACGCAGAAGCGCGAGGAATACTGGACGCTGGGTGTGAAGGAGTACTGGATCGTGGACGTGCAATTGCAACGGGTGCTGATCTTGAAGCGCGGCCGATCGCAATGGACGGAGAAGATGCTGGGGGCGGCCGACGCTTGCGAAACGAAGTTATTGCCTGGGTTCAAGCTGCCGTGCGAGGAGATTTTTGCGGTGGCGGAAGAACCGTAGCGTTATGCAGTAAGGAGCGGCCACGATCACCGTTCTTCGAAACCTCCTGAAGACAATGCAGAGGTGGCTTCGTCGCCGGAAATTCCGAGAAGGCAGAACACTTTCGCGGTTTACCGCTTGCGATGTGCGCAGAGAGATCCTGGTTGTCTCGTGTGCACGGATTGATGACGGGATTATCACGGGCCGAGTTCGGACTACGAATGTCCTTTATCTTTCTCGTGGTCTGATGGCTCAGCCCGAATTCGAGCCAGCAAGGGAACTTCGCATCGAAGAACTCTGGGATTGGTCAGGACAAAGATGGGGTGGGCTGCCAGATGGAACATCGATCGTAGACCATTTGCTTTAAACGCGATTGGATGATTTCCAGGCCGGGAATGCGTAAGCCCTTTGGGACCTTCGGGGGTAAGAGGCACATGTCAAGCTCGTCGACAGCAACCCTTTCGAAGCCGACTTTGAAGCTCCTTCCACACTTTGATTGGCTGCGGATCGCGCGGCTGATGCTCGTGTCTCGTGCCATGGATGAGATGGAGGAGACGGAGTTCTTTCCGGCGCGGAAGATCTATTACCAGTTTTCGGCGCGGGGGCATGAGCTGGCTCAGATCCTACTTGGGACGTTGCTGACGCATCCTCATGATTGCGCGGGTGCTTATTACCGGTCGCGGCCGTTCTTGCTGACGCTGGGGCTGACGCCGGAGGATAGTTTTTCGTCGAACATGGCTCGGAGCGGGGGATACAGTGACGGGCGGGATATTGGTGCGGTGTGCAACCTGCCGCCGCGGCATGGCAAGGGGCCGGTGGTTTTGCCGATGGCGGGTGAGGTGGGCGGGGAGTACACACCTTGTGCGGGCTGGGCGCAGGCGCTTGTCTATCACCGCGATCGGCTTGGCGATGCGGACTATGCGGGTGCCCTTTCCGTGTGTCTGGGCGGCGAGGGGTCGGTGGCGACGAACGGCTTCTGGTCTTCGCTGACGATGGCGACGACGTTACGCTTGCCGATGTTGTTTTTCGTCGAGGACAACGGGTACTCGCTGTCGGTGCCGGCGGGAATGCAGACGCCAGGCGGGGACATTGCGAAGAATCTGTCATCGTTCACGGATTTGCACGTGTTGGAGGGGGACGGGACGGAGCCGGTGGAGGCGGCGGGTCGGATCAAGGAGGCGGTGGAGTGGGTGCGTGAGGGGAAGGGGCCGGCCCTGATAAGATTGACGGTGCCACGTTTGTGTGGCCATTCTGGCCAGGACACGCAGGCGTACAAGACGCAGGAGATCCTGGAGGAAGAGACGTCGCGCGATCCGCTGGAGAAGCTGCGGCAGTACCTGGTGCCGGCGCTCCTTTCCAAGGAGGAGTGGGAGGACCTGGCGCAGACGACGGCGAAGGAGGTGCAGTCTGCGGCGGCGCATGCACTGCAGCGTGCGGAGCCGGATACGAACAAGGTCTTGCGACATGTGTTTGCAGAGTGCAAGACGGACGGCTTGCCGGATTTGCAGATCATCGGCGGGCTGGCGGTGTCGGGGCATCGGTTTGGCGAGTCGAGCGCGGAGCCGGAGCCGGAGCCGACGCGGACCAATATGCTCACGGCGATCCGGCGGACGCTGGAGGCGGAGCTGCGGTCGAACCCAAAGGTACTGGTGTTCGGCGAAGATGTGGGCGCCAAGGGCGGGGTACACGGGGCGACGCAGGGATTGCACGAAGCGTTCGGCGAGGCACGGGTCTTCGACACGAGCCTGTCGGAAGAAGGCATCATGGGCCGCGCCGTGGGGATGGCGATGGCGGGATTGATGCCGGTGGCGGAGATCCAGTTCCGCAAGTATGCGGACGCGTGTGTGGAGCAGTTGCACAATTGCGGGACGATCCGCTGGCGGACGGCAAACCGGTTTGCGGCGCCGGTGGTGGTGCGCGTGGCCGGGGGATTCGCCAAGTGCGGCGATCCGTGGCACAGTGCCTGTAACGAGGTGGAGTGGGCGCACGTGCCGGGCTGGCAGGTGGCGTTTCCGTCGAACGCTCAGGACGCGGTGGGCCTGTTGCGTGCAGCGATGCGGAGCAACAACCCGACCATCTTCTTCGAGCACCGCAATTTGCTGGACAATGCGTGGGCAAGGCGACCGTATCCGGGCGATCGCTTCGTGGTGCCGTTCGGCAAGGCGGCCATCACGGTGCAAGGGACGGCGCTGACCGTTGTCACGTGGGGAGCGATGGTGCAGCGGTGCGAGTCGGCGGCACAGGAGGCGGGAGTGCCGGCGGAGATCATCGACCTGCGGACATTGGTGCCGTGGGATCGCGAGGCGGTGCTGACCTCGGTGGCGAAAACGCGGCGCTGCCTGGTGGTTCACGAGGACACGGCGACGGCGGGCTTCGGGGCTGAGGTGGTCGCGGTGGTGGTGCGTGAGGGCTTCTTCAACCTGGATGCACCCGTGGAGCGCGTGACGACGCCGGACGTCCCGATCCCGTACAACGTCGGGCTGATGAACGCCGTGATTCCAAGCGTGGGGCAGATTGCGGAAAAGATGCGGGCATTGGCGGGGTTCTAAGTCGCACTATTGCTGTTTACTTCCCATAGGCCTGGGCGATCTGGCCGACGAGCTTGGCCCAGGGCATCTAGTGAAGCCCACGCCGTGAAAGCCACCTCCGTTCGTTGCCAAAAAAACACAAGGAAAGGGCTTGACATGCCGATAGATTATATATAAACTAATAACAGGTTAATGAAAGAGGCCGAGCGAACCATGGCGACCACCAAGCTGCAACACGAACTGAAGAAGAAACGGCCCTTCGAGTCGTTGGAAGAGGAAGCCGCGTTGAACATCGTGCGAACGAGCGATCAAATGCACATCCGCTTTGCCCGGATGCTGCGCGAACATGGGTTGACATCCCCCACGCAGTACAACATCCTGCGCATCCTGCGAGGCGAAGGCAAGCCGCTGCCCATCCTGGAGATCGCCAGCCGTACCATTACCGTTGTGCCGGGGATTACCGGCCTGATTGACCGGCTGGAGCGGGCAGGTTTCGTCCAACGGCTGCGCTGCGAGAAGGACCGCCGGGTCATCTATGTGGCCCTGACAGACAAAGGAATCAAGACCCTCGCTGACCTCGATGAGCCATTGCTCGCCCTTCACCGGAAGCACATGGGCCATCTGTCGCAAGGTGATTTGAAGGATCTCATCCGGCTGCTGGAAAAGCTTCGGGAGCCGTGGACCGCTTCGGACGAGTAGGGTTTCTTTTTTTTGGGCCTGTAGTTGATATATAAATGATCTGCATGTAAATAACTTCACACAAGGAGAAAAACCATGAAAGCGACCAGAAATTGGAAAAGGATTGGCGGCTGGGGTCTGCACGGCTTGGTTGCCGGCATCATGATCCTGGCTGGTTCGGCGAAGGTCTTAGGACTGTTTCCGCCGGAGCAGGTGGAGAAACTGGGCCTGAGCCTTCCAATCCAGGTCATCGGTGTCGGCGAGCTGGCCAGCGCCATTTTGCTGCTCATTCCGCGCACCTCATCGCTGGGACTGCTGCTCACGAGCGGATTTTGGGGCGGCGCCATCTGTCTGCACATGTCGAAGGGCGAGCCGTTTGTGATGCAGTCCGCGTTCCTGCTGATCACCTGGGTCGGCGGCTATCTCCGGGTTCCGGGAGCATTCGGCAGCTTTACCGCCCAATCGAATCAGGAACACGAGCATGCCGTGGAAGCCCTGACCGCTTGAAGTCACCGCAAAGGCGATCAGAATCCAAGGAGTCACAATGTCTAAATCAAAGCTTGTGCTCGTCACCGGTGCTACCGGTAAACAAGGCGGCGCCGTCGTCGAGGCGCTATTGACCCGAAGGCATCGAGTCCGGGCTCTGACACGAAATTCCGCCTCTCCGGCTGCTGACCGACTGCGTCAGCAGGGGGTTGAAGTCGCTGTCGGTGACTTCACTGACCATGATTCCCTGGTGCGCGCTATACGCGGCGCCGACGCTGTTTATGCGATGAGCACACCTTATGAACAAGGGGCCGAGAAAGAGACCGCTCAGGGCATTACCATCACCGATGCTGCCAAAGCAGCAGGAGTCGCTCATTTCGTCTACAGTTCGGTCGCTAGTGCAAACCGCGCCACGGGCATTTCGCATTTTAACGGCAAATATGCCGTCGAAAAGCACCTTCAAGCCTCCGGCGTGCCCTACACGATCGTCGCCCCGGTCTTCTTCATGGAGAATTTGTTGCAGCCGTGGATGCTCTCGGGACTGCGCCAGGGCAAGCTCGCCCTGGCATTGCCTGCCAGCCGCTCGCTGCAACAAATCGCCGTGGCCGACATAGGGGCGTTCGTTGCGGCGGTCATTGAACGCAGGGACGGCGTGTTCGGTCGTCGCTATGATATCGCCGGCGATGAGCTAACGGGCGAAGAAGCTGCAGCCACCTTGTCCAAGGTGACGGGCCGCGCGGTCCACTATGAGGGGTTTCCACCAGACGTCTTACGTGCCCAGAGCGAAGATATGGCTCTGATGTTCGAGTGGTTCGATCGTACAGGGTATGCCGTCGACATCAAGAGCCTGCGCCGCGATTTCCCAGAGGTGAAATGGCATACTTTTGAGCAGTGGGCACGTGAGCAAGACTGGCGATGACCCATGTTTTGAGGTCAGAAGTCAGAGGTCAGAAAAGACTCCTGGCTCTGACCTCTGGTCTCTGATCTCTTTCTTCTTTCAGCGAGATATGCCATGAAAGCCATTCGCTTCCACAACTACGGTGGCCCAGAAGTTCTTCGCCTCGAAGACATTCCTCGGCCGGTGCCTGGTCCGGGCGAGCTGCTGATCAAGGTCCATGCCGCATCGGTCAATCCGGTGGATGGGGCGGTGCGCCAGGGCTACATGCAGCAGTTCCTGCCGCTGAAGCTGCCCTTTGTTCCCGGCTGGGACCTTTCCGGTGTCGTCGAGACGATCGGGGCCGGCGTCGGCAAGTTCAAGGCAGGCGATGAGGTGATTGCCGCTCTTGCTCTTGATCACAACCGCAACGGATCGGGATCATATGCCGAGTACTCCATCGTCACGGAAGAAGAGACGGCAGCCAAGCCGCGCACGCTCGATCATGTCCAGGCGTCGACGATCGGTGTCGCCGGACTGACCGCCTGGCGGGCCCTGTTCGAAACGGCACAGCTCGCCGCGGGGCAGAAGGTCCTGATTCACCGTGCGGCCGGCGGTGTGGGCACGTTCGCCGTGCAGTTCGCGCACTGGAAAGGGGCACACGTCCTCGGCACCGCTAGCGCGGAAAATCAGGAGTTCCTGCGGCAACTCGGCGTCGACCAGCCAATTGACTACAAAAAGACTCGCTTCGAGGACATCGCTCGCTACGTCGATGTTGTCCTGGACACCTTTGGCGGCGAGGTCCAGGAGCGCTCGTGGAAAACGCTGCGCAAGGGCGGCATTCTCGTCTCCCTGGTCGCGCCGCCGGCTGCGGATCAAGCGGCGCGCCATGGCGTGCGCGCCACCATGCACTACAACTCGCCGAGTGCTGCGGCCCTGGCCGAGATCGTGAAGCTCCTCGATTCCGGCCGGTGCAAGGTATTCGTCGACAAGGTGCTGCCGCTCGCGGAAGCCCGCCGGGCTCAGGAGATGGTCGCGGCCGGCCACGTTCGCGGCAAGATCGTCTTGAAAGTCGTTTGACCTGCCATCGAGACAAACTGACCAAACCAAGCCGCACCCGATGCCGAGAGGAGACAAGCCATGTCCAGCATATCAACGTTGCTGATCCGCAATCTTCAGGACGCCTTCGGTGAGAACGACGCCGCGCGCCGGCGCGCGGCCATCGACGAGATCTTCACCGAAGATGGCGTATTCTACGACCCTACCAGCGGGGCCCACCGTGGCCGCGACGCGATCGATCGCGTCGCAGGCGCGATCAGGGCGACTCATCCTGACTTTCGCTATCAGCCCATTGCCGAGCCCGAGGAATTGGGCAACGGCGGGCGGGTCCGATGGGTATCGGGGCGCCCTGGTGAGGCACCCGCATACGCCGGGACGGATTTCATCATTGCCAGGGACAGCCGGATTGCCGCCGTTTATCTCTTTTTCGACAGGCTACCCTGAGCTTGTTGAACCTGGGAACCAGGCAAGCTCATGAAAGTCCTCGACTTTGTTGCGGGGCGTGACCCCAACCCCCTCGGCACGGAGCCGTTGGATCTGCTTGCGGCCAACGGCCCCAAGTTTGGTCGAACTGACGATGCCATTCGCGGCCACAACGCGGAACCAAGGCAGTCGCTGGGACTCCTCGACCGTCATGTTTGAGAGGACGAAGCCAACTTCGCGGGCCGTGGCGTGGAGGTACTTGCCGATGGTCCCGTAGGTCGTGACACGACCTTCGGGGATGGCAGCCACGATCGCCAGGACCTTCGACTTAAGCCGAGCTGCTCTACCTGGTCTTGCCATTCAGCTATCTCGCCAAAGATTCACTTTCCGTGGTTACGCACAACCGCCAGGGAATAGTTCGCCGCGCATGGCGCTAGGAATCATCAAAGAGGGCCGGAAGGGCGAAGTGCTGCTGGGAACAACTCGTCCTCCGGCCCCCGCCTGTGATGAATCTGTGTGGCCGAGCAAATTCCTCACCAACCCCATCGGCCGGAACCAGAGGAGAGGCATCATGTCACGACATCTCGTTTCCCTCATGACGACTGCAGCGATGGTGCTGGGCCCAGTTACGACACGGCCTCGGCCGACGCCCCGGCCCACATCCGCATGGAAGTGCCCGCAGGCGCCGAGATCTTGATCGACGGCACCAAGACTCTCCAGACAGGTAGCGTGCGCAACTTCGTGTCGCCGCCGCCGGATCCCGCCCGCAAATACTCCTACGAGATCACCTGCCGCTGGCACAAGGATGGGCGGCCGGTCGAGGTAACGCGCCAAGTAAGCGTCCGCGCCAATGCCTGGACCTCTGTCGATTTCACCAGATCAGACCCTGGCCCAGAGACGATCCCGGCCCCAAAAATCGTCAGGGTGTCTGGGAACTGATCAGGGACGCCCGCAGAATCGTCACACGGCGTGCCGGGCTCTTCCGGGTCCGACACGCCTCCCGTTATGAGATCTGCTCCAAGCAATTGTGCGCTGCCACTGACGTCGGGTGAAGCGTCAAGATGGCCTCGTACCTCTTATTTGTAGAGCCAAGGCTTATAGGCAATCTCGATGTTGTATCCGTCCAGGTCGCCGATGTTTGCCGCGAAGTAGTCGGCACGCCATTCGGGCCGAAGGCTCGGTTCCTTGATTGAAGTAGCTCCCGCGTCTATCGCCGCCTTGTAGCTGGCCCTGACAGCGTCCGCGCTCTTGGCGGTGAATGCGACGTAAAGGTCTTTGGCGACTTCGCCATTCTTCAGCCAGAAACCCGGAATGTTATTGATGGCGAATCCGCGGATGGGAGGTTGACCGACCTCGTAAGGCATGTCGATGCCAAGCGGCTCAAGCAGCTTCTTGTAAAATTCGCTCGACCGTTTCAGGTCAGAGACGGGGAGATATATATGGTCAATCATGGTTTTCCTCTTTTCGTTTGACTGTGTTGTGCAACCTCTCTTCGGGCGGCGCCAGGCCTCCTTCAGCAAGCACACCCGTGTACTTGGCGTTGTCCATACGGAGGTGACGAATGGCCTTGTAGCCGGGGCTGTCGTACCAGGCCTTCGCCGCCTCCATGGACGGCCACTCGGCCACGACCACCCCCAAGACGTTCTCCCCTTCAAGGACCTCGAACGGCGCATACGCGGCGAGGAGCTTAATCGGCTGACCTTCGAGTGTAGGCCCGATGGAGGACCAGTACTTCTCGAGCAGGGCTCGGTCCGATACGCTGTGACAGATGTAGATCATGTAGACGGGCATGGTTTCCTCCCGGATGTATTGGATTCGCAGTTATCGCAGTCCGCCGCTTGCAACAATGATTTCGCCGGTTAGCCAGCCGGAATCGTCCGAGGCAAGAAACGCCACGACTTTGGCGATGTCGGCTGGCGTACCGATGCGGCCCAAGGGCGTCAAAGCGAGGAACTGCTTCTCGAATTCGCTTCCCGTGCCTAGCAGCCCGGCGGCCCGTGTGCCTTCGCTGAATGTGGCTCCGGGGTTGACGGAGTTCACCCGGATTTTGCGCGGGGCCAGTTCCTTCGCCAGCACGCCGGTGACGGCGTCGAGGCCTGCTTTGCTGGCGGTGTACACCGAATAGCCAGGCGGGTGTAGCCGTGAAACCGCCGAGCCGATGTTGATGATGCTGCCGCCGTCAGGACCGAAGTGTTTGAGCGACTCGCGGATGGTGAGCAATGGGCCCAACAGGTTCGTGTTGATTTCCCGATGAAACTCCGCGTCCGTGAGCTCCACCAAAGGCATGGGCTGATACACGCCGGCGTTGTTCACCAAAACATCGAGCGTGCCGAACGCTGCCTTCGTTTGCTCGAACAACCGAGCGACATCGCTGGCCTTCGACACATCGCCGGGAATCGCCACGGCACTTCCACCGGCGGTGGTGATTGTCTTCACGACGGCGTCCGCGCCGTTCCGATCTGTGGCGTAGTTCACCACGACTGCTGCTCCCGACGCGGCCAGTTCCTTGGCGATGCCCGCACCGATCCCCTTGGATGCGCCCGTCACGAGGGCGGTTTTGCCTTGTAGTTTCGACATGGTTTTGTCCTCCTACCACTGAGACACGGCTGGAGGACGACTGTGACAATGGCGAAGCGGATTTCTTCAAGCGAGATGCAGGGCCGAGCGGATTTCCGGCCGATCCAGAATCTGTCGGAGCCAATCCACTCGTTCGGACGGCTGAAGAAATGGGTGTTCCCGATAAATGGTTGCGTATTGCCGATCCACGACGTCATCGATTACTCGAACCGTATTGGCTGCCGCATCCCGGACTTGCCGAACATGCAGAGAAACGAATTGCAGGTGATGCGGATCGACGTGACCGGCATTGATGAAGCCCTGGGTCTTCTTGGGACAGCGGCAGGGATTGTTCGCGTTCACCAGACCGCACTGGTTGTTCATGAACTGGTAGAGGTCCCGGCGGGCGCGCGCGAGGCTTTGCCGGAAATTGTCGGGCGACATGTCCAGGATTTCGCTACCGATGGTGTCGCTCGCTCCGAAGATTTCTCCGAGCGTGAAGACCAGTCGTTGCTTGCGGTCCAGACAGAGCAGCATCCCGGTTGTGCAGGCGATTTTGGCCTCTTCCACCAGCAACGGCACATCCACGGGAACGCTGTTCGGATCAGGTAGTTCCAGGTCGGGCGTTTGGTTGATGGCGTCGGCGTAAATGGAGAACGTCAGCGGCTGCATCTCCGCGCCGCGCCGCTTCATGTTCAGCACATGGTTGGCCGTAATCCGGTAGAGCCAGGTGCGGAATTGGCTGTTGCCCTGAAACGTGCTGAGCCGAGTGATGGCTTTGATGAGGACTTCCTGCGTGACTTCCTCGGCGTCCTGCGGATGAAAAACCATCCGTACGGCGATGTTGTAAATCCACGCCTGATGCCGGAGAACCAGTTTTTCCAGCGCATCTCGGTTGCCGTTCTTGGCCTGCGAAATCAGGTCGAAATCGGCGGATTCGTCGATCACTTCAGTAAATGGATTGAACACGGCTGTCCCTCGAGGGTTGAAGAGTATCTCCTCCTTGGACACGCCGCAAGCATCTGTGTGACAATTCTATTGGAGGATTTCCAACGCATTCACCTCGGAAAAGGTGGCAGCTCGCGATCACGAGCTTCAACATCGCAACAAGTGCTTTGGCACAGCATACGCCTCACCGCATTCTGAGCAGGAGATCTTTCCCTTGCCCTCCTGTAGCTCATAGCCGAGTTCAATAATCGCCATACCAAGGCGCGGCTGGCCATACGCAACGGCCAGCACTCCTGCAAGCCTGCCGACCACATTTTCACTCGCACCATTTGGTTTGCAATCCGCGACGAGTTGTGGGACCCCTTGCAACGCGTCGAAATAGGCACGAGCCAGATCGTCCGGGACTGTCGACCCCATACCGACCGTCCGGCGCGCTTCAATTTCGGCAACCAAACCGAGGTAATCCCACGGCATCAATCCACCAGACTTTGCCAGCGACAGCAGGTGCGGAACAGCCGCGTACGAAACTTCATCAACCTGGCCGCAACGAATGACCGCCAACTTGAGCGAACGAAAAGCTCCTTCCTCGTCCATGAAGTTCGCCGGTTTGTACAGTCGTGCAAGTAGCGACGGAACGACGGTCGAATACGCACCCTCTTTTCGCATGGTTGCCCATCGCGGGCTGTCAAGAGCCAACATGCCACACATCCTCCGCTTTTGTGCTTTCGTTCTTCGTGTTTTCGTGATTCTATTCCGGCTATTTTCGCCACAACACCACCACGACGCTATCCCAGGCCGCCGAGCCCGTAAAGCAATTCATCCACGTTACGAACAAATGAGGCATCCGCATGAAAATGAAGCGCGTAAAGCTTCTTCGATCTTAGCAGCGTTGCCCGCGCCTCATCACGGAGACCTGCCGGGATCAAACAATACGCAGCCATATTGTGTAGATAAGTTGCGAACTCCGGGGAATCCGGCGAGGTGCGGTGCGCGACAAGCTCGGCACCACGATGCCAAAAGGGCACGGCTGCAAGAGGATCCCCCGCCGCCACATAGAATAGAGCTAGTCGGGTCACGGCATTTTCGATAGCGGCTCCATCTCCATGCCGCTCCGCATCCGCGAGCGCATCGATTAGTTCCCGTTCTTTCGCCGGCGTTGACATGCGGTGACCAGCCCCATGTCAGTGTATGCAGCAAACCCAGCGACGAAATGCGCATTGTTCACATTCTCACCTTGCCGGTAGCCGATTCAAAAGCGGCCTTTTCAGCCTGCGCTCCAGTTTCTGGATCTGCTGACTGAGCGACGGCTGGGAAACATGGCAGATTTCCGCAGCCCGACTAAAACTGCCGAGCTGGGCAACGGCGACGAAGTAGCGCAACTCGTCAAGCTCCATGACCATTTACCATCAATTCCGCAGAATGGTGGCCGAGAAACGGACATGAGTGCTCATCGTGGTTCTTGGTAGGCG
>Ga0206956_1205_pt1 | contig 12514 bp, 10 predicted proteins | sample Alteio_BWOrgHeat_35_FD_153252 | JGI IMG/M metagenome (GOLD analysis project Ga0206956, IMG submission 153252) | Enriched cells from forest soil in Barre Woods Harvard Forest LTER site, Petersham, Massachusetts, United States -... | ecosystem: Environmental > Terrestrial > Soil > Temperate forest >...
CCCAATGCCGTGAACGAAGGCGCCCCCAACGTGTCGGCCGTCGCCGATCCCACGCCGATGCCCAATGGATCCGCCGACGTGTGCGAGACGCCGGCCCGCCAGCCGGGAAGCATCCACTTTGATGGCACGTTGCCGACCATCGTCGAGCAGCCGATCGAGGAATTCCCGGTCGTGAAGGACGAAGAATCGACCACGCCCGGCCGCATCTGCCCGCCGCTGGATCTGAACGACCGCAGCAGAGACCGCACAGCACCACCAAATCTTCTTCTGCATACCTTCTCCCGTTCCAGTGATCGTTGAAGTTACCAGCCGGCTTTCACCAGGAGGCCATGAGCGGTGCCTCCAGTTGTCGGGTGGGCTTATAGCGGAGGCGAATTTGTAACGCCAGAGCAGACGCCCTCACCCCGACCCCTGTCCAAGGAGGGCGAGGGAAGTTTCAGCAGAATGGGGTGTGAACCTTTGCCGGGGTTGTGCGTCTTATCTAAAGAAGTGTCAAGAAAGGCAATTTTCATCCTTGACGCGGCACAATTAGCCGCGGATGATGGAGGTAGAGGGAAGATGGGGCGATTTGGGAGCCCCACATCGCCATCGCCGAAGGAGGTACATTGAACCTGGCAACAGAGACAATCGCCCGCACTTCCGTGACCGAGGCAGTCGCCGACGTCAGGGCCGTTGAACCGGCCAAGGCCACCTCAGACGTTCTCGGTCGAGCATTTCTGGCCGCTCGCACGGGCGCCGATTTCAAAGCACGCGACATCCAGATCCTGGACATGCGTCGGATCACGCCGCTGTACGACTATGTCGTCATCATGAGCGGTGCGAGCCGCCGGCAGATCCACACGCTGGCCGAGGAAATCGATGCCGCACTCAGGGTGGCGGGCGACAATCGCCTGCACCTCGAAGGCTACGAGGCGAGCAAATGGGTGGTCCAGGACTACGGCGATCTCGTCGTGCATGTGTTCGATCCGGAGACGCGGACCTATTATGCTCTGGAAGAGCTTTGGGCGGACGCGCCGCGCGTCGCCTGGGAATAAGTGAGGGACGAGGGATGAGGGAAGAAGCGGCTCTGCTTGCCCTCAGCCCTCGTCTCTCGTCCGGCGTCCCAATGTGCTTGGCCGCAGCCCTCACCCCTCAGCCCTCCTCCCTCATATGACACCGCTACTCACTTTGCAGGCCCGTCTGCGCACCGCCTTGACAGGTCTCGTCGACGATCCCGCTCCTTACGTCGCCATGCTGAAGCCGACTCAAGATGCGCGCCACGGTGACTACCAGGCCAACTGCGCGATGGCTTTGACGAAGATATGGAAGATCAAGCCGCAAGAAGCCGCACAGCGGATCATCGACCGGCTGCCGCTGGATGACGTCCTCGACAAGCCGACGATCGCGGGGCCGGGGTTCATCAACTTTCGCCTGAAGGATCAGTGGCTCGCGGAACAGGTTCGGGCCATGGCGGGCGATGAGCGTCTTGGCGTGCCGGCCGTGGATCATCCGCGCACCTTCGTCATCGACTACAGTTCGCCGAACGTGGCCAAGCCGATGCATGTGGGCCATTTGCGGAGCACGATCATTGGCGACGCCATCAAGCGGCTGCTATCGTTCCTCGGACACAAGGTCATCAGCGATAACCACCTCGGCGACTGGGGGCAGCAGTTTGGCATCCTGATCTATGGCTACAAGAACCGCATGAGCCGGGACGCCTATCGGGCGGACCCCGTTCACGAGTTGGCGCGGTTGTACGTCGAGATCAAAAAGGGGTTCAAGAGCGACGAGGAGGACGAAGCGGGCAACGATCCCGTCCAACAGGCATGCCGGACGGAGACGGCGAAGCTTCACGCGGGTGACCCGGAGAACATCGCCATCTGGCGCGAGATCATGCCCTACTGCCTCGCGGACCTTAACGCGATCTACGAAAGGCTCTACGTCATATTCGACTACACTCACGGTGAGAGCCATTACCAGCCGATGCTGCCCGGCGTCGTGGCTGACCTCCAGGCAAAGGGCATCGCCGTCGAGACCGATGGGGCCCTGGGCATATTCCTAAGTGACAAGCCCGACGACCCGCCTGCGCTGGTGCGGAAACGGGACGGTGCGTTCACGTACACGACCACGGACCTGGCGACAATCAAAGAACGTATCGAGACGTTCAAGGCCGACGAGATCCTCTACGTTGTCGATTCGCGGCAGTCGCTGCACTTCAAGAACCTCTTTCTGGCCGCGAAGAAATGGGGCGGCACGATACCGATGACGCATATCGCGTTCGGCAGCGTGCTGGACGCTCACGGCCGGCCTTACGGGACGAGCAAGGGCGGCGTCCCCCTCTTGGTGGCTCTGCTGGACGAAGCCGAGGTCGCGGCGAAGACCGTCTTCGAGAAGAGCATCGCCGACCGGCTCGCGAGCGGGCACGATGTGCCGGATTTCACAGAGGCCGAAAAGAATGAGATCCATGCCGTCGTGGGCATAGGCGCGGTCAAATACGCCGACCTGTCGCAGAATCGCCTGAGCGACTATCGGTTCTCGCCGGAGAAAATGACCGACACGGATGGCAATACAGCGACGTACATGCAGTATGCGTACGCGCGGAATCGCAGCATCTTTCGCAAGGGCAACGAAGACCCGGCGCGTTTCCGCAGTCAGCCGCCTGTGGTGCAACTGACCCACCCCGACGAACGCGCGCTCGCCCTGCTACTCCTTCGCCTCGGCGAGGCCCTTCAAGGCGCCGCGGTGGAGTACAAGCCGAACGTCCTCACAGGTTACCTATGGGACCTGGCCAAGTCCTACAGCCGCTTCAACACCAACTGTCCCGTGCTGAAGGCGCCGGACGCGAGTCTGCGCGAAAGTAGGCTGCTATTGTGCGATGTGACGGCGCGAGTGATTCAGCAGGGGTTGAGCCTGCTAGGAATTCGAACCGTTGAGCGGATGTAAGAGTCGCTGATACGAGCGCGCGGTTCGTGGATTTTTGGCAGAATTTCAAAAAAACGCGGCGGGCTGTGGGGAATTTTGATAGCCTTACCGACCTGGCGGCTCTCAACACCCTGTGGCGCAAGCACTTATGGAGAAAAAGTAAGGCTATCAAAATGGGGTAAGACTTTTGATAGCCTTACCCCTTTTGATAGCCTTAGTTGGCCCCAAACGAAGGCGGCAGAGCCCTATTTCTTGACGCCACCCGCACCCGCCAGCTCATACGTCCGGGTCGGCGTGGTTGTCGCCTTGTTACGCAGCGCGATCTGGTAGAGCTGCTCGCCGGTTGGTGTGGGGTAGTCGCCGGTGATGCAGGCGCGGCAGAGACTTTCGGGGGGCAGTTTGATGCAGTGGGCGACGGACTCGAGCGGCAGGTAGAAGAGTGAGTCGGCACCGAGTTCGGCGGCCATGGCGTCCTGCTCCGCTTCGGTGACGCGCTGACCTTTCATGAACCTTGGCGCGAACAGCTCGCGCACGGTGGACATGTCGATGCCGTAAAAGCACGGTGCAACGATGGGCGGGCAAGCCACGCGGACGTGGACCTCGCGCGCTCCGCCGCGCGTCCGCATGTGGTGCAGCAGCGACTTGAGCGTCGTACTGCGGACGATCGTGTCTTCGATCAACAGCACGCGCTTGCCGGACAGCACCTCGGGTAGCGGTGTGTATTTCAGCCGGGCTCGGTCGGCGCGGTTCTCGCCTTCGATGAAGGTGCGGCCGACGTAGCGGTTGCGCATTAAGCCTTCCATGGACCGCAGTCCCAGCTCGTAGGCCATGCTGTCGGCGGCCGCTTTGCCGGTGTCGGGCACGGGGACGACGATGGTGTGCTCGTCCAGCGGAACGCGGTTCAATTGGCGTTCCTGGCGAGCCAGCTCGGCCCCGAGCGCCGAGCGCGTCAGGTACACGCTGCGATCGTCGAAGGTGCTAGCGACGTTGGCGAAGTAGATCCATTCGAAGAAGCAGTGAGCGGTGCGCCGCCGCGGCGCGAAACGGAATTTGCGCAGTTGGTTATCTTGAATGACGATCATCTCGCCGGGCTCGAGCGAGCGGATGTTCTGAAAGCCGAGCTGGTGCAGTGGCAGGCTCTCGCTGGCGGCGGCGAACAGCGGACCGTCCTCGGCGTAGCACAGTGGCCGGAAGCCGAGCGGGTCGCGCAGCACGACCATGTCGCCCATGGCGTTGAGATAGACGATGTTGTAGGCGCCGTCGAATTTTTCGCTCAACTCGTGAAAGACCTCGACCAGGTTCGGGCGCTCGTCGCCGCGGAACGCGTGGCTGAGGTAGTGCATGATGATTTCGGTATCGGTGTTGCGCGTGAGGTGATAGTCGGCGAGGTTGAGCAACTCGTCGCGCAGCTCGGTGAAGTTGGCGATCTGACCGTTGAAGCCGAACGCGAACCACTTCCACTTGCAGCCATGAAAGCGCTCGAAGGGCTGGGCGTAGTTGCGGTTGTTGGCTCCGCAGGTGGCGTAGCGTACGTGGCCGATGGCGGCGCGGCCGCTGTACTCGCGCATCAGGCTGTCAAATTTCGCCTGGTGGTTAAAGCGGAAGGCCTCGATGACGCCACCGACTTGACGATAGGTTTCGAGGATCCGCTCTCGATCGGGGTCAAAGGTGGTGAAGCCGGCGGCAAGCTGACCGCGGTTCTGCAGATCCAGCAGCATGCGCGGCATGAGCCGCGAGACCTCATCGGGGGCGATCTGCGGACTGACCCGCGACGGGGTCGGATCGCTGAGATGGTAGAGGGCGGCGATCCCGCACTCGTGCTGCAATACGGCCATGCTGATAACGACTCGTGTAAGGGATGGAGCACCGTTCCAAACTTGATTATAAGAGGACCGGGCGGTTCTTCAACCGATCACAGGTGCTCGTCGCGTTCGCTGGGTCCTGGCAAACTCTCCAGCCCTGGCGACCGTTGCATCCAGGGACTGGTCTGCCAGTTATCGACCGGTGCTGTGGTGGCCCGGAAAGGCGGCAAGGGGAACAGAAAAAAGGCCGAGAGCGCGTTGACGAATGGTTCATAGAGGGCGCGCAGCTCGGTCAGTGACTTGGCAACGGCCGGACCTTCACGCACGGGCAGTCCGGCGCTGCGCAGCGATTCGCGCAGCAGCTCCAACTCGGCGACCGTCAAGCGATCCTGCTCCAGCGGCCGTGGCGATGATCGGAACACGAGTCCCAGGTCGACTGCGGCATGCCGGGCCATCGCGAAGGTGACCCGTGCCTGGTGATCGTCCGTACCGTCGATGCCAGCGATCACGAGCGCCGACGTATCGAGGATCGTCGTCAGGGCGCCGACCCACGACTGGTTGTCGTGCTGCGAGCGATAGTAGCTGAGCACCGGAAAAGACACGTGGCTTTCAAGGAGTTGAGCTGCCCACTGCTCCCATTCGGCCAGCAGCGGCGCGATGTTCGCCAGGCTGCGCGACCGGCCGAAGCGCATGAGCAATTCGCCGGCGCTTGGCGGTGAGCCGGCGCGAGCGTCGAGGAGCGAGATGGTGATCTCACGGCGTGAGAATGCCTGATAAAGAATGGGAAGGTAGCTGATGACAAGGGCCAGGAAGCCAAAGCCGATGCCGGCCTCCATCACGCTCAGCACCCTGCCCAACACCCCGACCGGGCTGACGTCGCCGTAGCCGAGCGTGAAAAACGTGCTGCCGCTGAAGTACAGGACGCTGCCGAAGTCCTTCACCGGCTCATGATCGGTCGTCAGCACGGTGCCAAGCGACCAGTGCAAGAGCGCGAAGCCGACGATGAGCCCTGCCGCCCAGATGCTCAGAAGGCCGAACAGCGAAAGTGGGCCGAAAATGCTTAGAAAGCCGTTCCGCCAGCGGCCGACGCGATAAAGCTTCGCCAGGCCCCGCCAGCACATCCATGCCGAGCGGTAATACAAGCGCGCCAGGCGATAGGAGTGGCGCACGCGCCGCGGCAGCAGCATGACCTCGAAGGCGTCGATGAAGACGCCGAGAATCAGCACCAGGGCTACGAGCGTGCCGAGCCAGTCCACGCATCTCCTCTGTCATCAGTCGGCAATCCGCGGTTGCGATGAGACCGCGACTCCGCTCTCATTTTGACCGATGATTCAGTTCGTAATTGTAGTTAAGCACATTCACGACATCGTCAGTAATGTCCACTTTCTGTCCAGTGTAAAGCGGCTGCCCGTTATTCGGAATCGTTGCTCGCAGCTTCGACGAATCGCAGTCGTTCGTTCCTTCAGGTTCAGAATTCAAGTAGCTACCGAATAGGGGTACACTCCTTGACACGGCATCCTCTTCATGGTCGTAGAAGAGCACTAGGTCGATGTTCCGCGCTTTGGCGAATGCGGTTGTGGCGGCCTCGATGTCCTTGAAGATCTGTCGACGAGCTTCGTCCTCCTCTTTTCTCAATTCCGCATCGATTGCAGCTTTCTTCGCCACTCGAAGCACCTGCATCATCATGACTTTCGCGGTATTCTGAGCGGCCGTTGATTCATCCGCGCATTCACCCCAGGCTGACATCCCTAGCTCGTCCTCGCTGACCTCCGCGTCCGCCATTTTCCTGCGCTCGTCAATGTTTTTTTGGACGTTTTCCGCCCTCCGATAGTCGCGCAGCACCTTGGTCATGTTGACAACTGCAACTTTTGTGTACGCTGGCTTATCCGTCTTCTTCGTGGCCAATACCCTGGCGACAACGTCCTCCAGCTTCGCCAGCCGCTCTTTCGTCTCCGCCAGCTCCTTCTTCGTCTCAACGAGCATCGTCGTCGTCTCGGCGAGTGTGCAGCGAAGCTGGTCGCACACGGCGAGGGCCTGCTTGACGTCGGAGTCGTCAGCGGCGGATGCGAACCCAGCGCATGCGAGCAAGATCACTGCGGCCGTCATGCTCCAGCATCCTGTCAATTTGCCCACGTGCATCGATTGCCTCCTTGGCGTCTCGAAAGTCCGTTAAGTTGGGGAAGAAGCGACAACGGGATGAGGCTCTCGGCGGCGTGCGAACCATAGAGGCCGCGAGAGGGGCGGTCAAGATCAGACAAGGAAACGTTAGCCTGGCGCGCAAGCGAACGTCGCCTCAAACCCCTTCGGTCCCCGCCCCCTGTTCCTCCAGCAACCCCCGATACCATCTCGCCGCGTCCGCCGCTCGCCCTGGGAGCTCCTTGGTGGCCCAGACCACTGACAATGTCCGCCGAGTCGCGTCCGTCGTCTTCGTTCGCTGAGCATCTTTCACGGCGTTCGCGCAAGGTCCGTCAGAGTCGAACAGACAGACCAGGCCTCCGAGGTCAATGCTCTGTCCGGCCGCGTTGAAGACATACGACATCGCAGATTCCGCCACCGCCACACGCAACGGCGCACGGCACCGGTCGAGATCAACGACGCTGATTGGCAAGCCACTGTGCAGCGATACGATGTTGCAAACGTCCACCGCAACATTGATCGGTGAGAGCAGCTTTTCCTTGACTGCCTTGATCAAATATTCCGACGCGGGCTTGCTCCGTCCTGTGGGCTTGAAGCCGCCATGGCGCAGCAGGTCGCGCACCAGCTCACGGACACGATCATCGCTGTGCAACGGTGCCATTGCCTCCACGTCCAGCAACGTGAGCAGATTGCGCGGCGACTGCATCTCCCCGAGCGGCCGCGGGAATGTCGTTTCGAATGCCTGAAGGTCAAGCAAGGGGTGTGGCTCGACGGTAAGCACCGCTTAGACCTGTTTTCTCTTTTCGCTGATCAGCTTCAAAAGTGCCTTCATCGGATCCGCGAACTTCTTCAGCCCTTCTTCCATCAAGACTTCTTCCAGCTTCTGTATGCTCACCAGCTTGTCAATCTCTGCGAGCACGTCGGCGGGCGGCAGCATGTCGACCTGCTTCGTGAAGCTCTTCCCGCTTTTTTGAACGATGTCGTTCGTCGCTGGCGGATTCGTCTCGATGTCTGAGCCTGCGAAGGCCGCGACGTACTTCTCCGGCGGATCGCTCGGCTTCTTGGTGCCCGTGCTCGCGAACACCATCTCTTGGTGTAGCGGCGTCTTCTTGTCCTTCCAGAAATCCTGATTGAGCCGCCAGATGCGCTTGGCGTTGACGATCCCAACCTGCCCCTGGGCCTTGGGCGATAACTGCGGCACGTGCTGTTCCGTGTAAACGTCGAGCCGGCTCACGAAGATGCTGTAAACGGACTTGAACCTGTCCAGCGAGCGGAGCTTCCGCGCTCCTCGCCAAATTGAGTCGCGAGCGATCTCGTATTGTCGCTCCGAAAAGATGAGCGTCACATTGATGGCGACGCCTGCCGCCGTCAGTTCCTCAAGTGCCGCCAGCCCGGCTGGTGTCGCTGGCACCTTGATCAAACGATTCCGGTGCCCTTGGCTCCACTGCTTGCCAAGCTCGATGTAGCGCTTCGTGCGCTCCGCCGCTGGCAGTGTGCACGCCGTGTCCTCGAGCAGCGGATCCAGCTCGAAGCTCACATAGCCGTCGTCGCCACGGGTCGTTTCCCAGGCCGGCAGGAATGTCTCCTGTGCCTGTTTCACGAGCATGTCGGTCATTGCCCAGGCGACGCTCGTGTCATCCTGGTTCTGCTTAAGCAGCCGAGGCAGCACATCATCGAGCCGGCCCGCGCGGATGATGTCTGCCACGATGATCGGGTTCGACGTCGCCCCGGTGGCACCCCGCTCGCGGTTCTTTCGAACCGCCTCAGGGTCCACCGAGTCCAGCCAGACCTTCGTGCCCGAGGCAATGAGAGATTGCAGTGGTGTCATAGGGATGCATCGCTGAGTGTGTTGTCTGCCGTCTTGGCGGGACGCGCCTCCTGGAACTGCAGGCGGCGATCGTGGACCTCTTGCCGGTCCACCGACACATTGCGCGGTGCCTCGATCCCGAGTCGCACCTGTTCGCCGCGCACGGCTACAACCGTGATCCGGATATTATCGCCAATGACAATTTCTTGGCCAGGTTTCCGAGATAGGACAAGCATGGGTCATCCCCTCCTTAGGTAAGTCGATTTGCCGTTCTCCTACAACGTATATGCCGAACAGTTTGCAGGTCCGGACACATCCATTATACGTCTGCACAGAAGTATATGCAGGCGGTGTTCAGAAGTCAACTATTAATTCGCACCGTACAAACCCGCAATGCTCGCCGCCTGTTCTCTTTCCTTGAGCCATGCGGTAATTTGGTGAACTTGCTGAAGAATGAGATCCACTTCTTCGCGCTCATGCTGCACTGCCTGCGCAACCTCCTGCGGCAGCGACACGTAGGCCTTTTGCAGCTCCGTCGCGACCCGCGTCTCGAGTCGCCCTTGAAACACACCCCGGATGGCGGGCCAGCGCAAGGGCAGAAGCAATCCTACAACGACATGCATGCACACCAGCGCGATCAGCAGCACAGCCGGCGGAATGAGTAATGATTCCACGCGAAACTCTTCTGGCAAGTTCAGATAGCGCCATACCAGAAAGCCACACGCGGCCAAGAGTGCGGCCACAGGCAGCCAATCGGCTAGTAGCACAACGATCGCCTGCAGCACTTTGCGCCATCCCCTGGGCCGAGCCCAATCGAGTTCCACTTCAGTAAGAACGTCGCCAAGTGATTGCGAGAACCGATGCCGCCAATCCAGTCGTCCGGTGCTTTCGACGGCGCTCTGTAAGAAGTCGATCGGAAAGCCGCGCTCCGCCGCCGACAGAAGCAGCCGGTTGTCCAGCGCACGCATGCGCGCATCAAGAGACCGCCGAGATGCATCGTCGCTGCAAACCGATGTAAACGCCGCCAGATCCCAGCTCAGCTCGCGGCGATCCTCTTTGTGGCCCAAACCCATCGGCAAACGCTCACGGAGCTGGCTGGTGAGGTACCGTAGCCGCGTGAACAGCCGTAGATATGCCGCCATGACGCCGTGAAATCGCCGCTGCCCCTGCAAGGCAAAATGATGCTCGACCTCGCGCTGAAACGGATCGAGCGTGTTCAGCAACACCTCCGCCGCCGCCTTCGCCTCGTCACTCAAAGTGCGATCCCAGGCCGCCCGAGTTGCCTCCGCTGCCGGCCGAAGGTCGGGCGGGCGGGCGCTGAGTAAGGTATCGTCAAGCTGCGCCAGCAGTTGCGTCACGCCACGCGCCTTGATCGCCTCGATTTCCGCGCGCGTCAGGTCCATCTCGATCCAGTGCACAAGCTCCTGAAACTGTTCGCCCTCCGGCTGCCTGACCGCTCCATTGCCGGCGGCTCCTTCGACCCAAAATCGGGCACACGTCCGGAACAGTCGCGGCTGAACAAAGCCCTCCTTCTTCAGATCGCGCAGCAGGTCTTCATCCGGCCGCAGCCCCGTGGTTGCAGGATGCAGGCAGCGGTCCCACTTGTTGAGCACAAACGCAAAGGCATGCCGCCGGCGCTGCTGCAGAAACAACTCCCAGCCCAGTCGGTCGTGATACTTCTCCTGCGACCCCACATAGAGAACAATGTCAGCGACCGGCAGTACCTGCGCCAGCTTGTCGCGATTGGCGAGATCGTTGCTGTCCAGGTCCGGCGTATCGACGATAACCTTTTGCTCCAGCGCCATTCGATCGTGCGGCACCAGCCGGCAATGCCGTAGCACCGGATCCAGCCGCTCCGTGCGGACGCTGTCATGGTAATACACGATGGGATCGCGCGTGGTCGGCCGTACCACTGACGCCTGCGCAATGTCACCACCCGCAAGTGCATTCAGCAACGTCGACTTGCCGACACCGGTGCCGCCCATGAGCACAATGACGAGCACGGGTTTGTCGACGTCGAGCGCCGCGGCATGGCGCTTGATGTCGTCGGCGAGACTCGCGAGCTGTGCCTTGATCGTTGTAGAGATCTGATAGCGATGATCCCGCTCCAGCCAACTGCGCACCTCGCGCTCGAGGTTGCGCAGCCCGGGAGCGAGGGTTCGCAACACAGGTTCGCCAGAAGTTGCCTGCTCGATTGCCATTGCCGCGTTATCCGTGGTTCATCCGTTAATCCGTGGCTCTCTTCTGCAGTGCGCTAAGTCGCCCCCGCTCGCACCGCCTCCTCCAGCAGCTTCACCGACGTCGGTATCCGCCGCAGCACAATCTGCAACCTCTCGAACGACGAGCCGCCGCTTACAGGCCATTGACACAGCCATTCCGACAGCGGGATCGAGATATGCTGCGCCATGAGCAGCCGTTGCCGCTGCCGTGCCTGGCCCCGCTGCGTCTCGACGTACTGCTTGCCCAGCCCCTCAACCAGCGCCTGCGTGACCGATGCCGCCAACGGCACCAGCACCAGGTCCACCTGCCAGTGCGCCAGCCCACCCGTCGCGACCGCCGCCGCGATACCCGCCGAATCCAACGTGAGCTTCGTGCCGCGCAAGGTATTGAGCAGCATCGGCTTCTGTTGCAGCTCCTCGAAGATGGCCCGAGCCGTGCGATCCACCTCGTTGACGAGCCCCGTCTGAAACCCGCGGAAGCCTAGCTCGAACCGCTCTTTCGCAAAGTCCACCAGGCCCGTCTCGAATCCTTTCTGAATGTGCGCCCACAGCGGATGACTCGGCCCACGCTGCAGCGCTTCGCGTCGCAGCATGTCGAGCCACGCCGATAGCCCCTCGCGCAGCGCCTGCTCCTCGGGAACGCTCGCCGACGTCGGACGGCTCAGCGCCTTGTTCACGAGTCCCCGCGCCAGCCGATACGGCGTCCGCAGCACCCACAGTGCGCTGCTGATCACTCGCCCAATCCCCGGCAGCTCCAGCAGATCGAGCAGCCGTACCAGCGCCTCGTCGAACCGGTGAAAGTGCGCCCCGCTCAGGTATTCGTTGAAGTAGCGCTCGTCAAATTCCACCTGGCCGCGCTGCACCGCGTCGCGCCAACCCTGTAACGCCGCCAGGTCTTCACGTGCCGCCGCCAGTAACCGTTCTTCGGCGGAGACCAGGTAGTTCATGGCCCCGCCCACGGCTCGCCGCCGCGCTTCCGCCGGCACCGCACCGAGCACCGCCACCTGGTTGAGCAGCTCGATCCGCCAGCGCAGCCGGGCCGGCTCCGCCAACTCCGCCGGCTCCAGCGCCGGGATCGCCAGGCAGCTCACGATCCCCGCCGGCAAACGACTCGCCACCTCCCGCCGAAACAGGTCAAGGACCGTCGCCGCCTCCGACTCCTTCATCTTCATCAGGCACACAACGACCGGCTTGCCTGTCTGCAGCAGCACCTGCAAGAACTGCGTCGGAATCTCGTCGTTGTACCGCTCATCCGACGCGACGTAAACGATGACATCCGCCAGTGCCCCCACCTCGAACAGCCGCGGCGCATACCCCTGCGGCGCCCATGTCGCCCAGGTCGTCATGTCCGGGCAATCCCAGACAACGAACTCGCGAAACAGTGCCGCCCCCATCGAATCGATCTCAACACGCCGCACCTGGTAGACATCCGCATCGAGGCTCGACGGTGCCGGCTCGCTGAGCTTCTGCAGCGGCCCCATGAAGCCGGCATGGCCCATCCAGGCGGCGCTGCTGTTCGCGCTCATGTACGCGATCGGGTGCCGCGTGAACCCCGCCTGCGGGTTCGCTTCTGCCACCACGGTCCCCGTCAGCATGTTCGCGACGGTGCTCTTGCCCGCACCTGCTCCGCCGACGATGACGACGTGCAA
>Ga0206956_1170_pt2 | contig 12477 bp, 6 predicted proteins | sample Alteio_BWOrgHeat_35_FD_153252 | JGI IMG/M metagenome (GOLD analysis project Ga0206956, IMG submission 153252) | Enriched cells from forest soil in Barre Woods Harvard Forest LTER site, Petersham, Massachusetts, United States -... | ecosystem: Environmental > Terrestrial > Soil > Temperate forest > O...
CTTCCCGGGCAATCGCGGGTGAGCCCGACGCGATCGCTAGCGCCAAGCCGATCAGTGCGACAAAACGAGCAACTAAGTGAAAGGGGGTTCGAAGATTCATGAAAAGAGTGTCCACAATCACCGCGCCCGAGGTCTCCGGTTGGGAATGACGGAAATCTCTGGGAGCTACGGCATTTTCTTCCAAACTAGCCCTGCGACCGTCCGGGCCAGTTTTGCCGTATCAGCCGCGTCAATTCGGCGACGACAGGCGCGTGGCCGGGATCGGTCGCAAGATTGCGCATTTCGCCCGGATCACTCTCGTGATCGTAGAGTTCCTCCCCCTTGCGGCCTTCGTCCCATTGGGTGTAACGCCAGCGCTCGGTGCGAACGCTATGCCCAATGGGGATGCCGTTCTTTGCGTTCTTGTCCCGCTGCGTAAACGCGGGGCGGTCCCAAGGGGCGAGCGGATTGTCGAGGAGCGGCCGCAGGCTGACCCCATCGAGCTTTGCCGGCAGCTCGAGACCGGCCAATTCGGCGACCGTCGGGAATATATTAACGTGCTCCACGATTCGTGGACAAGGCTGCGCGGCGGCCGCCACACCGGGCGCCGCGACAATCAGAGGCACGCGCGCCGACTGCTCAAAGCAGCTCTCCTTGTGCCATAGACCGTGATCTCCGACGTGAAACCCGTGGTCGCTCCAGAACACCACAATTGTGTTTTCACGCAGTTCCAGCCGATCCAAGGCAGCCAGCACCCGTCCGATCTGGGCATCGACAAAACTCGTGGCCGCATAGTAGGCGCGCTTGACGGCTCGGGCCTGCTCGCGCGTCACACCGAAATTGGGCCAAGGGATCGTAGACCCCAGAGCGCCGCTAGGCACGGTGTCCCGGTAGTTCGGCGGCATCTCTGGCACATCGATCGAATTTTCCGGATAAAGATCGAAATATTTCTGGGGAACGATGTGTGGGCAATGAGGCTTGAAAAAGCCTACGCCCAGGAAGAAAGGCTCGCCGCGATGTTGCTCGAGCAGCCGGATGGCGTTTGAAGCCACCATACCGTCGGTGTAGTCTTCATCTCGTCCGGTCGGATCCGCGTACAATGAGATCGAGAAGCCCAAAGGATGCGTCGGCGTGTAATTAATGGCGTGCTCCATCAACTGAGTCCGGTCGCACCCGATGGGATTGAGCACCTCGTTCCATGAGGGCGCGTCGTCGAGGCCGTTCGTGCCGATTCCTCCCGGATTGTCGTAATGGTAAATCTTACCGACTCGCGCGGAAAAATAGCCGTGGTTCTTGAAGAGCTGGGGCAGCGTGACGACGTCCGGCAACGACGCCCGGAAGTGACGCCCGTTTCCGAACACCTGCGTCCGCTCCGGCCGGAATCCCGTCATGAGCGAAGAACGGCTCGGATTGCACAACGGATACTGGCAGTAGTTGCGCGAAAAGCGCACCCCCCGTTGCGCCAGGCGACCGAGGTAGGGGGTTTGCGGTCCGGTTCCGCCCCAAAGGGTCCCATCCGTGTTCATGTCGTCGACCGAGATGAATAAAACATTCGGTTGCCCGCGGCGGCTGGTCGCGGAATGAAGCACGGCCGGGAATGCCGCCGCAGCCGCACCGATCGCCGCAGTTTTAAGAAATTCCCTGCGGCGCATCCGCCCTTGGTGGATCTGTCGTGTCATAGAATAAAATCGTTCTTTGGATGCCTTTACGAGCAGGCCGACTCTCGCCGAAGGTGGGCTTAGTTCGGTTGGGTCAGATCGAAATGATCGGTGTCGGCTTTGTTGTAATACTTCCACCCGTTTCCTGCGGGCAGTCTGACGACCACCGATTTGATCGTCTCCGCGCTTTCAAAATGGAAATGAACGCCGTCAGCCTCCCGCTTGTAACTGAGGTTGATCGTGACGGTTCCATGCCGGGTGAGGACCGGCCAGTCCTTCGCTTCAAACCCGTTCCATTCGGACGGGACGCGGGGAATCAGCCTCAAAGTAGCGGGATCGCTGTCGTCGATCCCGATCATGACTCGCGCCAGCTTGAGCGGCTCGGCAACATTGACCAAGTTGAGTGCGCCGCAGCCTTCTGCCATCTCCACTTTTCCGATCGCCTCGGGACTATACATGCGCTCATAGAAATAATAGGGCGATTGACGATGCAGCGCGTATCCGTCGACCGGATGAAAAGTATCTTGGGCGAGAAATTCCAACGCCTTGGACGCCATCGTCAGATTGTCGAACAGCAGCATGTCCTGGGTGGCATATCCCATCCCGTAGGAAGGACTGGCCCCCGCCCCTCCCATCACGCGGTCGAACTGGGTCCAGATGCCATACGTATCGAATTGCCGCTTGCGAGCGGGAGTGTTATATAATTTTTGGAATGTCTGCAACGACACTGCATAAAGCTCCTTGTCTGTCCGCGCCGGCTCAAGCCCGGAGACGTCCGCATACATGCTTAGAACGCCGTTAATCCCGCCGAAGCCCTGATTGGTCACGGAATTCAGGATGGCATCGTCCGACTTCATCGTTTTCGGATCGATGCACCAGATCCAGGCGCCGTCCTTGCCGACCAGGTATTTCAGAATGTTGCTACTCAGTTGATCGGCATTCGTCCAGGCCTCCTGCGCCGCCGCTTTGTCACCCGCGTCCTCCTCCATATCGGCATAGGCCCTGAGAGCCAGGGCCGAAAGTTGGTTCTGCACGACGTTGTAATACGGGCCATTGACCTTCATTCCCCCTCCGAATTCGCCTTCGCCCGAAAGCAGAGGCCTGTTCTTCAGACGGTATTCGATGAATTTCACGGGCGACGAGTCGGCATGCAAAAACCGATAGATCTCGGCTTTGACGGTATTCTGCGGTGGCAAACTTCGTTCGAGCATCGTCATCCCAATGATGATGGCGCTTGTGCCGTCCAACTCCTCTCCGCTCCGGGGTATTCGCGACTCGAAATAGCGGGGAAAAGCATAGTATCCCTCGTGGTTTTTTCCCACCAGTTGCATCATGCAACTCGCCACCCGGCGTGCTTGTTCAGTGTAGCCCCATTTCACCAATTCGCGCAAAAAAGTCCCGCCGTCTCTGGTCCAAAATGTCTTGTGCCAGGGCTGGGGGTCGGGAGACGCCCGAACGAATCCCACCGGGTAGGTCGAATCCTCTCCAACATAGTTATAGGTCAGGACTCCGCTCAAGGATTCCGCTACTTCCTTGGAGTACAATTTAGCCGACATGCCGCCGGAAAAGCTCACGGTCGCATGGCGGTCTTGCGCTTTTAATCCGGGGCTCGGGAGCGTGGCGGCATCGCCCACGATTTTGTCGGGGCCGACGACCCCGAGGTCATGAGCCAGTAAAGGCCGAATGTGCGGTACGAGTTCGGTCGGGTCATAGCCGGTCTCGACATCCAGCGGCATCACGTAAGCCAGCGACGACCAGCCCCAAAACGGGTCCATTCCATTACCGGAGCCCGTATCGGCGTTGTAATATTCTCGGGTGGTCGGGTTTCGCTCCAAGGCCATTTCAAGGTTGCGGTAGGCAAGATTGCGCGCGACGTCTTTGAAACCGTAGCGCAAAAGGCCGTGCATGATCATATAGTTCGCCGATACCCAGCTCGTGCCCCGCCAGTTGCATCCGCCGCGCGTACCTTGAAAATAATCCGCCTCGGTGGCTGCATAGCTCGCCACGGGATATTTTAACCAGAACTCCTTGGGATTTGTCAGATGCTCCTGCACCAGCCGCTTGGCCTTTTCTGGCGGCGCGATTCCAGCCCAGAGCGGGATAAAGCCTGCAACCGATTTGACGCGGATGGGCTGCCCCGTCTTCTCGTTACGATCATAGTAGAAACCGTCCCGCTCGTCCCAAAGCACGTCGTTGATCGTCTTGGCCAACGCGACGGCGCGCGCTTGAAAGTCGGCTTTGTCGGCAGATTTCCCCAGTTCCCCGGCGATGAAGGCCATGCATTCCAACTCGCGGTAAAGATAGCAGGCCAGATCGGTGCCCTCGCAAAAATAGCTGCCTTGGCGCCCCGCACGGCTGAGCTGGTTGTCCATACCGCTGGCATCGGAGCTGTCCCAAACTGGCAGTCCATTTTTGTCGCCGTCATAGGCGAACCAGCGATCGAGATATTTCTTGAGGCCCTCGTAGTAAGAGGCCCTCAACCACTCATAGCTGCCACCTTTTTGCTGCGACCCCAAGACCGCGATCTGCGCGAGAAATGGCTTGAAATGCTGATTCCGGCCAAAAGGTTTCGTCCCGAATGAACGTGGAATAAAGCCGTCGGGCTGTTGCAGGGCTAGAAAGGCCTTGAAATTCGAAAAACAGAAATCGCTGACGCCATAGTAGCTAAGGCTTGTAGGCATACCCGGTGAGCAAAGGCTTCGTCTGGCCGTCCACTCTCAGAATACCTTTTGTCGCAATGTCCCGGTTCAATTCGTCCAAGCGGCTCACGAGTCTTTTCAGGCGCGTTTCGCCGATTTCTCGCTCCAATGCCTCCGCCCCGGTCGAAGCCGGGGCCGCGACGGCGGCCGGTTTTTCAGTCGGCGCGCTCGTCGGTTGCCCGGCGGCCAAAACGACTGGGGCAAAAAAGACCGCGAAAAAAACGGTTACTTTCATTCAGGGGAATCGATCCAGATTATTGCGCCGTCGCTCGTGTTATGTCGATTTCGCAACAATGGGCGTTGCGAGCGCAGGATGTCTCCGTTGACAAGAGGTGCCCGGCCGGGCCACCCCTCGTTAAAAGCTGAACTTGTTGCTCCACGCAAAGAACCGGGGCTGATTATCCCAGCGAATACCGATGTTATTGGGATTGGTGAATCCCGAGCCGTTGTTGGGCACCATCTCCAAGACGTAGTGGTTGAAGAGATTCATGATGTCCAACTGGCTCCGCCACGTCACGTGGCGGAACTTGTGTTCGTAAAACGGCATCAGATTGACCTGCACGCCAAGCGAATTCTGGCTCCACATAACCTGCTGTGGGCCGGGAGCTGGCGTATTGTAAAGAAACGTCCGGTTCCGCCACTGTGCGGTCGTGCCCAGTATCGCTCCGAAACCTTTGAGCCAACCTTGGGAGAACTGATAGCGGTTGACGAAATTAATTCCGTAGACCGGATAACCCACGGTCGGCGTGCCCTTTTGCGCCACAACGACCGTCCCTTTCGTATTATTCGGATCGGGCCAGGCGTACTGAATCTGGGAAATCGGCAGGCCCACCTGACCCGTCAGGGCAGTGCCGGCGCCGGGCACGAGGAAATTCGCCAGCACCCGCCCGACGTTGGAGGTCGAAAGAATATTCCCCGCCGCGGTCGGCGTCCCCCCCTGCCAGGCATAATAGGGGCTGCTGGGGTTGCCAATCATCGCGGTGGTCAGTTGCTGGACCGGCACACCGGCGAGGATGCTTGTGTTGGGATTAACCGTAGAGCTGAGCCCGGTGATGCTGGTTCCGGGTGTGATCGGGACTACAAACGGAGTGCCATTAGCGTACGTCACGTTGCCCTTGCCGTCGGTGTAGAACTGGTCGTTGTACAGGATCTGGTAGCTCACGTCGGACTCGTTCTTGCCACCCTGCATGGTCGCCGACAAACGAACACTCCAGTTCGGCACGGGGTTGGCATTGAGGTTGATTTCGAGTCCCGCGGACCGGCGATTGGCATCGAAATAGGTTCCGTTGGAGCCTCCCACGCCTCCAGGACCCTGATACTGGCCATTGAGGCCGGCAGGGTTGATCGTGGCCAAAACCGTATTTACCCCGCCGGAGTTGAGCGCATAATCGGTTTCGCGATCCACGTAGTAATCGATCGAACCGGATATCTTGCTTTCGAGCGGAGTGAACTTGAAGCCGACCTCCCCGCCCTCGCCATAACTCACGTCGATGGGCCGACCGTAGAAATCGGTCTCGCCGTTCGACGCATTGCTATTGGCCGAGTAGGTGGCATACCACCGCAGCCATTTGTTGATACGACCATCCACGCCGATATTATAGCTCGGAGCACCAAACTTGGAGAAATCGGTCGGATTCGTTGTCGAGGAATTGGGCAGATGGTTGGCGGTGTAAGTATAGCGATACCCGACCATCGTCGTGAAGAGGCCGTTCCACCAGTCGGTGAAATTTGCCAGGTACAGGCCGCTGCTCGTGATTTCTTTCTCGTAGTGGGGCTCAACCAGGCTGCCGACATTCGAATACAAAAACCCCGTTCCGGAAGCATTAGGGACGAGACCAGCCGATCCCAGTGGGTTGCTCGGCGTGATCCAATAGTTGTTGTTTGGATCGTTGGTCATCTTGGTGTAGTACTTGCCGTCCTGCGCCTTGAACGTTCGCGCCTGTTCTCCCGGGAAGACGGGGACATTGAAGACCGGCCCGTTGCCAACCGCCCACCATTGCGCCGGAACCGGGGTGCGGCCCAGATTCGAGGTGCTCCCATTCAAGATGAGATTTCCCTGCGCATCCGAGAGGTAATAGGCGAAGGTCGATCCGCCCTTGCCTTGCCGCTGGAAATCGTAACCGAACGACGTCTGACTCTTCGCATTTCCGTGCAAAAATTCGTTGGTCAGCAGCCCGGATGCGCGGAAGTTCTTGTGCCGGCGGTTGCCCGCCAGCCCTACTTGGGGAGTGTAGCTGATTGCCCAATCGTTGGCGAACGGGTTGCCGTTCTGTCCAGGCGCACTCAAGCTGCTCCCGGAGAGCCCGGGGCCTGTGAGGTCCTGATCGCGATTATAGTTGAAGGCAATGTCGGTCGAAAACCATTTCGCCCAGACCGTGTCGGCGACGATATCGATATTGGTGGCTTCGGACAATTCCCAGTTGGTGTCGGCCGAGAAAGAGTCGATATTGTCCCAATTCAAGTTGCCGTTATCGATCGCCCCGAAACGGGAAAAGGGCTGGCCGGTCTTGGGATTGTTAGCGCCCGTCTGGTTAGTAAACAGGAGGTAACGCAGCCCCTGGCCGTTGCGTGGATCGTTGGCTACGCCGCCGAAATTGACCGAGGGGGCGTTGCCCGAGTTCTCCAGATGCGAGGTAGTATACTCGTAATCCATCCGGAGGGTGGTGCTAAACGGCAGCCGAATGGCCACCTGTCCATAGCCACCATAAAGATTATTGGTATAAAATAGTCGCCGATAGGAATTTTCCTCATCCAATAAACTAATAGTGCCCGCGATCCAACTGTTGCTGGCGTTGTCCTTGAGGATAGTTCGTTTCGAGCCAAACTGATCGACGCGCTCGTACAGGCTCCCTTCATTCTTGCCGAATCGAGCCTGGTCCGTCGTGGCGACGATCGTACCACCCGCGCCGGCGGGCCCATAAAGAAGCCCTTGCGCGCCGTGGATCACTTCCACGCGCTCGATGTTGTAGCTCGCAGTCGCGATTGGATTGGTGCCTTCCGTGACAAAGCCGTTTCGGCGGATGGGGCCGGCGTTCACTCCACGCAACGTGAACCCGATGGGAAGATTGCGGTCGCCGGGCTGGGTCGCGACGGCTTGACCGGCTGGATTTTGGTAGCTGTCGCCAATCCCGGCGCCGTACTGCAGGAGCACCGCGTCGACCGTGTTGAGATCGACATCCTGCAGGAAAGCGGAAGTCAGGATGTCCGCGGACATCGGCGTCTTGTCCAGCTCGGTGCTGAAACGCGTCAATGAATTCGAATTCAGCGCGCCATAACTCGTGTCTTTGCTCGTCGATACTTCAAATGGGCTTAACACGATGGATTCTTCGCCCTTCGGGGCGGTAGAACCGGCCGGGGTCGCAGGAGACTGCGGCGCAGTTTGCGCGTCGAGGCAAAACGGGGTGGCCAGAAAGCCGGTGGCAAGGATGAGCCGGCAACGGCGGAATGAGGTCAGCAGGTTCATTGGTAGTCGCATGGTGATTCGGGGTGCAATCGATCTCGGCAGATCAGGGTGGGATCTAACGGTGAGCCATCGTAGCAGCCCATCCGGGTGTTCGTCATTGAGGGTTTGCGGCTTTTTATTGAGGTTTTGCGACGGCCCCGCCGGGCGGCCCGCCGGGCGGGCTCGACCCGCTACTCGGCACCGCATTTGTATCCAAAAACATAATTCTCACGATGGGAAACCCGCATGAATCGGAGAGAATTGGTATTCTATTTTTTAATTCAATCCCCGAAAATCGAGGGCCGGCCTGAGGCCGGCCGCGCGCGGGCGTCACGGCTTCGCGATCCGCCCTTCTCATAAATTGCGTAATGGATCTTGCATGGCTCTCGCGATTGCCATGAATCCAGGAGCGATTTATTATGGTTTCGAAAGAACTGAAATCCATGAATCCTGATGCCATTCTCGACATTGGGCTCATGAACCCCCGGCTGCCAGCATTCTCCCGCGCTTCGCTCCGCGATCTTTTCCCACCGATTTTGAACCAGGTCACCCTCCTCACCTGAAAGGCTTCGTCCATGAGCAATCCCAAATCGACCCTCCGTCTCAATCGCACCGCCATTTCACGGCGGGAATTTGTCCAAACCAGCGCGATCGGCGCGCTGGCGCTGGCATCCGGCTGCACTTTTACCGGCGGCGGCCCCGATCGGGTCAAGAGTTCGCCACCTCTCGGCGCGGCCCAACGAGTGTTCCCCTTGGATCAAGATTGGCTCTTTGGCGGAAAGTTTGATGCTGCGGCCATCGCACCGGATTTCGACGACACACGTTTTACGCGCATCACGCTGCCACACACGGTCGCGCATCTTTCATGGCAAAACTGGAATCCCGCAGACTGGCAGGATATTTGGATTTATCGGCGGCATTTTACGCTTCCCAACGAGTTTCAAGGCCTGCGGGTTTTCCTGGAGTTTGACGGCGTTATGGGAAAAGCCACTCCGACCCTGAATGGTCGAGAGCTGCCAGCGCATGTGGGCGGGTACCTACCCTTCCGCCTCGAGATCACCGCCTGGCTGAAGGAAGGCGACAATGTGCTAGCGGTCGCGGTGGACGACCATTGGCAGAACTTCCCTCCCGATGGATCTCCGCGAGGCACCGATTCGATCGATCTTTTCGAACCGGGCGGAATTATACGTGGCGCCCGGTTGATTGCGACGCCGGCAATTTTCATCGCCGATGTCTTTGCGAAGCCGGTCAAGGTTCTCGCAGCCGACCGACGGGTGGAGATCGCCTGCACGCTGGACGCGGCGGCCGCTGCCGCGCAACCCGTGAAGCTTCGCACCGAATTGCGCGATGGCGATCGCGTCGTGGCCCACACAGAACAAGTCCTCAGCATCACGCAGCCGGGCTCGATCGAGACGAAGCTCGAGCTGACGGATCTTCGCGATCTCAAGCTATGGGACGTGGAGACCCCGCAGCTCTATCAAGTCGTCACGACCTTGGAGTCGCCGGGGCAGCTTCCGCATGTGCACCGCACCCGCATCGGATTCCGCGACGCCCGCTTTAAGGAGGACGGCTTCTATCTCAATGGCCGGCGACTGCAGCTCTTCGGTCTGAACCGCCATGAACTTTTTCCCTATGTCGGGTTCGCGATGCCCGCCCGAACGCAGCGTCGAGACGCTTATATTCTGCGCTGCGAATTCAATTGCAATGTCGTCCGCTGCTCGCACTACCCGCAGTCACCCGCCTTCCTCGACGCGTGCGACGAATTGGGGCTTCTCGTCTGGGAGGAACTGCCGGGATGGCACTATATCGGAAACGAAGAGTGGCAGGCGGTGGCGGTCCGCAACGTGCAGGAAATGGTTCGGCGCGATCGCAATCGGCCCTCGATCATTCTGTGGGGCGTTCGGATCAACGAGTCGGCCAACGACGTTGCGCTCTATCAACGCACCACCGCCGCGGCGCGGGCGCTCGACGATTCCCGCGCGATCTCTGGCGCGATGGATGGCAGTCACTATTCCACCAAGGACTGGGCCGAGGACGTCTTCGCTTACAACGACTACTACCATCCAGGGCCGAGTGGAGAGGTTCAATTGCGTCCGCCCTTGCCCGGCCAGCCGTATCTGCTCACCGAAGCCGTCGGCCAGATCGTCGGCCCCGGCCCCGGCTCCACCCACAAATATCGACGCGCCGGCGATCCGGAGGTGCAGCGCCGGCAAGCCATCTACCACGCCCAGGCTCATGATCAGGCGGCGAGCGATCCGCGTTTCACCGGTGTGATCGCGTGGTGCGGCTTTGATTATGGCAGTCCGTCAAATTCGTTTAGCGGCGTGAAATGCCCCGGGGTCGCGGATATTTTTCGCATCCCCAAGATCGGGGCGTCTTTCTATCAAGCGCAGATCGACCCAAAAGTGCGCGTAGTCATCCAGCCAAACTTCTATTGGGATTTCGGTCTGGAGACTCCGCGCGGGCCCGGCCGGCACGTGGCCATTTTTTCCAACTGTGAGCGACTGGAGGTATTGCTCGACGGTCGCCCATATGCCAGCTTGCAGCCGGACTCCGTGAAGTTTCCCCACCTCAAGTATCCTCCGTTTTTCGTGGATCTCGACCTCGACGGCTCTGACCACCCGGAATTGCGCGTGGACGGCTATGTCGGTGATCGGCGCGTGTTGTCGCGGTCGTTTTCGTCCGATCCCGCTTTCGACCAATTTGTGGTGGCAGTTGACGATCCGAGTCTCATCGCCGACGGCATCGATTCGACGCGGCTTAGCTTCAAAGTCGCTGACAGATTCGGCAACGAGCGGCCCTACGTCAAGGGCGAGGTCAGCCTGAGACTCGAGGGGCCGGGAATCGTCGTGGGCGACAATCCGTTCTCGCTGGAAGTGAGTGGAGGTGTCGGCGCTTTCTGGATCAAAACGGTTCCGAACAAATCCGGGCGCATCGTGGTCACCGCGAGTCATTCCGCACTGGGCAGCAAGTCCATCACCATCGGCGCGCAAGCAGCCGTCTCACCCGCCACGGAATGAAACGCGTTGTCGCATTCGCGGCTTTGTCGTCCTGGGGAACCGACCCATCGCTTCCGCTGGGCGACGCAACTCCCGCCTCTGGCCGGCGCGCTATTCGATAGCGCGAGGTTCAGCGCCTTGCCGTGACAGCCGCCACACTACCCGCTCCTGTCGCAGCAAGACGCCGGGAGCTTCTGGCTGCAGCCGCCTTGCTCGGTGCGACTCTGGCGGCCTATTTTCCGGTGCTTCGGGCAGGTTTCATTTGGAACGATAGCGACTATGTAACAGCCCCGGCATTACGTTCGCTCGCCGGCCTTGGAAAAATTTGGTTCGAAGTGGGAGCGACGCAGCAGTACTATCCGGTGCTGCATAGCGCATTTTGGGTCGAGCACCGCCTGTGGGGCGACACCCCTCTTGCATACCACCTCACCAGCGTCCTGCTCCACGCTTGTTCCGCTTGCTTGCTCGTGACGATTCTCCGGCGATTGGCCGTGCCGGGCGCCTGGCTGGCAGGAAGTATTTTTGCCCTGCATCCCGTGTGCGTCGAGTCGGTGGCGTGGATCTCGGAGCAAAAAAACACCCTCTCCCTTTTGTTCTACTTACTGGCCGCGGGCGCTTACCTCAGATTCGACGCCAACCGGTCGCTTCGAACTTACTTTCTGGCGTCGGGATTGTTCTCGCTAGCTCTGCTGACCAAGAGCGTGACAGCGACGCTTCCCGGGGCGCTCTTGATTGTAGCGGGGTGGCAGCGAGGGCGGATCGAGTGGCGGCGGGACCTGGTGCCGCTGCTGCCTTGGATCGGATTGGGGGCCGCCGCAGGGCTGTTCACGGCGTGGGTCGAGCGCCGGTATGTCGGCGCGGAAGGATCCGCTTTCAACCTGGACGGGCTGCAACGATGCCTTCTCGCAGGCCGCATCGTTTGGTTTTATGTCGGCAAGCTCCTCTGGCCGGCGGACCTGATTTTCATTTATCCGCGCTGGCTGATCGACGCTACGGTAGCGTGGCAATATGTGTTCTCGGTTGCCGCGCTAACCCTGACCGGGACGTTGTGGGCTCTACGGAAGCGAACCCGCGGCCCGCTGGCCGCGTGGTTATTTTTCGCCCTCTCGCTCTTTCCCACTCTTGGATTTCTCAATGTCTATGCGTTCATCTATTCCTATGTGACCGATCATTGGCAGTATCTCGCGTGCATCGGATTGTTCGCGATGATGGCGGCAGGATTTGCGCTCGTGGGAAGGTCTTCTCCTCTCGCCGGGAAAGCGACCTCGGTCGTCGCCGCACTCCTGGTGCTGACCCTAGGCTGGATGACCTGGCGGCAATGTGCCGACTACCGCAACGACGAAACTCTTTATCGAACGATTCTGCACAGGAATCCGTCGGCGTGGATGGCCCATAACAACCTCGGAAATATTCTTCGCGAGCAAAACCGCTTTGCCGAGGCGGCCGATCACTATTTGCGAACCCTTCAACTCGAACCTGGGTTTGTGCCGGCCTACCACAACCTCGGGACCACTTTTCTCCAGATGGGGCGTTTAGCCGATGCGCGGGCGCAGTACGACGCTGCGCTGCACCTCGCCCCCGAAAATCCAGAGATCCAGTGCGGGCTGGCGGACGTTTTCTTCCAAATGGGCGACATGCCAGCGGCCGTGGCCCATTTCACCGAGGCGCTGCGCCTCAAACCCGATTTTCCCAAGGCCCGG
>Ga0206956_1207_pt1 | contig 12398 bp, 12 predicted proteins | sample Alteio_BWOrgHeat_35_FD_153252 | JGI IMG/M metagenome (GOLD analysis project Ga0206956, IMG submission 153252) | Enriched cells from forest soil in Barre Woods Harvard Forest LTER site, Petersham, Massachusetts, United States -... | ecosystem: Environmental > Terrestrial > Soil > Temperate forest >...
AGTCTACGGGCGACCTCGCGCAGGAAGGTTGCCTTCCTCTGGTTGGACTCGATCAGCGTCAGCTCTGTGTCGGGCGTCCAGATTTTTATCGGCAGGCCGGGGAAGCCGGCGCCTGAGCCGAGGTCGATTACGGAGCACGAGCGAAGACGCTCGCGCCCACGTTCAGGAAAGAGATGGCGGGCGGCGAAGAGGGATTCGCCGAAATGGCGAGTTACGATTTCCTCCTCCGCGCGGATGGCGGTGAGGTTGATACGGGCGTTCCAGCGAAGGAGTAGATCGATGTACGTCGATATGCTTTGCAGTTGGGTGCTGTCGAGGACAGCAGGTTCCTCGCTTTGCTCGGAATGACAAGATGAGGGCTCGGAATGACAATCTTCAAGAGGATCGGGATTCGAGATCGCGAGGAAGGGTTGGAGCAGTTCGGCGATGCGAGTTGTGTCCATCGGCTTTGAGATTGTAGACGGCAAGAAGGAAATCTCAAATCCTCCTCCATGAATGCACTTAATTCTGGGGTAACCTCCAGGCGCTATGGCTATCGGGCACAATTGGAGATGTCCTTCGGGTATCTGAGCGGGCGGGGACGCGGCTGCTACACTCGCGAGTTATGGCAGTAATGAACGAAGAAACACCGGTCGTGGGCGCGGATAAGGTTCATGCGCTGGTGCAGTTGCTGCGGACCCGGTCTTACGAAGAGATCCGGCAGCGGATGTATGACAATCCGCCGGGAAGTCCGTGGTGGTCGGCTTGCAAGATAGAACTCGATATTCGCAATGGGGAGCAGATCGCGGCGGCACTTTCAGCGACCGCGCGCGTGCTGGAAAAATCGCGGGCGTCGACCCAGCACTTTGAGCAGTTAGCTGAGACTCTGCATGAGAGCACGAAAGAGGTGCTCGAGATGCTGGCTGGGACTAAAGAGGCGGGGCGGCGGTTGGAGATCGCGGTTTATGTGACCATCGGGATCACGCTGGTGCAATTGTTCAATTTGATTTTTGAAGTGTTTCGAAAACGGTGAGGGTGGTGGGTGAGTCATCGAGTCGGCCAATCTGGCGCATGCCAGAGGAGTGGAACTTTGCGGTTTAGCGATTGAGAAATTCGACCAGCTTAGGGATGACTTGATTCGGCGCTTCTTCCATGAGCCAGTGGCCGGAATTCCGAACGACCACGCCTTCGACATTCGTCGCAACGAGCCGGCCCTGTTGAATAAGAAAATCGCCAGAGGCTCTTTCACCCGTTAGAACAAGCATAGGCATGGCCAAGGGGGTCTGGGCGAACCTGGCGAAATCCTCGGCGTCCTTCTCAAACGTGTGAAAGTACTCGAAGCCAGAGCGCATCCCGCCGGGGCGGGCGTACTCTCTTGCGTAAAATCGACGGTCGCGTTCCGGAACGGAATGGGCGGGATTGGCAGCGAAATCGTTCCAAAAATGCTCGAAATAAATGCGCTCACGGCCGTGAACCAGAGCGAGCGGCGTCTTACCGTAGAAATGGAAATGCCAAAGATCGCGCATCAGCCAAACATCGCGCCACTTACCCACGCCAGGTAGGAAGGCATCCATCAGCGCAATGCGATCGACCTCGTTCGGATATTGCGCCGCATAGGCGTAAGCGACCATCAGTCCGATATCGTGCCCGACAATTCCAATGTGCTCGAAACCGAGCTTGTGAACCAGCGCATGAATGTCCTGCGCCAGTTCGGCTTTGGTGTAACCCTCGGCGGGATGTGAGGATTGGCCAGCTCCTCGCAGATCCGGCGCGATTACAGTGTGGGTGCCAGCAAGCTCGGTAATCAAGGGGCGCCACATGTGGCTAGTTTCAGCGTAACCATGCAGGAGGACTACGAGGCTGCCTTTACCGGCGGCTAGATAGTGGAGGCGCACGCCGTTGACGTTTGCGAAATGCGATTGCGTTGGTTGCGCGGATTTGGGAGCGCGCGATTTCTTGCGGGTTGGCATGCGACATCTTATTCCACAAGCGCGGAATACCACAACGAGTTGGGAAGAGCGGACAGTTTTACGTGATCATCGCGATAGCGCTCAAACGCTGTTTGATCGCGTTCTTACTTGGAGAGGCTGGCCAGGGTGTTTCTGAACAGGGCTTCGAAGGATTCTTCTTTTCCATTCTTTGCTGCTTGCGCGAGAGCGCGTTCGGCGACTGGGCGCTGGTAGCCTAAATTCGTCAGAGCTGAGAGGACGTCTTCTTCCATGGCGGTCATAGTTGGGGCGGCAGGGATTTCTGCGCCTGCGGGAGGGAGTTTGTCGCGGAGTTCGAGGACCATGCGCTCGGCGGTCTTTTTGCCGATGCCGGGAATGCGGGTTAGGCGGGCGATGTCGTTGTTCCGGATGGCTCCGACCATTTCGTCGGCGGGCATGCCGCTGAGGATGGTGATGGCGAGCTTTGGGCCGATTCCGCTTACTGTGATCAGCTTTTCGAAGAGTTGTTTTTCGGCGGGGCGGAGGAATCCGTAGAGCGCGATTTGATCTTCGCGGACGTGAGTGTGGATGTGCAGGGCGACCTCGCTGCCGAGGCTGGGCAGGTCGGAAAATGTTGGGATGGTGATGGTGACGTCGTAGCCTACGCCGGCGGTTTCGATTACGGCTTGGTTGGGATGCTTGGCTAGGAGGCGTCCGCGGAGGTGGGCGATCATGTTGGGGGTATTGTAGCTGGGATGGAGTTGTGGCGGGATAGATTGTAGGGAGCCTTCGGAAGTGGAGACACTACGCTTCAAAAAAAGACCGCGACAATTGAGACTGGCGAATGATGGACATCAAGGTGCCGGTTCGAAGTTCTGAATGATCCGGGACTGGAACGGTGATCGTCGAGTCTTGCGCTCGTTTTTGCATTACGACGTGACTGCCTCTTCGTCGCACTTCCGAAAACCCGTGGCGCGCAAGAATGGCACAAACTTCTCGACCCGACAAAACGCGTAACTTACCCAACCTCGACCTCAAGCCGGGTTACGAAAATCTCGGAGTGTTGGCGACGTTCGATCTCCGAGCGGTCGGCGGTTTCGAAAAACAACTCTACCGCTTCCTGCAGGTTCTTGCGGGCAGACTCGATAGTATCGCCCTGGCTTGCAATATCAACTTCGGGGCACAGGCTTACGTAGCCGTCACCTTCGCGCTCGATAATGGCGGTGAGTTGTTGCGTGTGCTTCATCGAACCTCCGGTTAGTCTTTTACTCATTTTAGAACAGGGAGCTTTGCTTGCGGTTTGGGATGATTCCGAAATGCTCGTAGGCGAGCTGGGTGGCAACGCGTCCGCGGGGAGTGCGGTTGAGGAAGCCGATCTGGATCAGGAAGGGTTCGTAGATTTCTTCGATGGCGTCGGGTTCTTCGGCCAGCGCGGCAGCGAGCGTGTTCAGTCCGACTGGGCCGCCCTGATATTTCTCGATGATGATGAGGAGCAGCTTGCGATCGACTTCGTCGAAGCCGTAGCGATCGACTTCGAGCATTTGGAGCGCGGCTTGAGCCGTGGGCAAGTCGATCTTGCCTGCGCTTCGCACTTGGGCGTAGTCGCGGACGCGGCGTAGCAGACGGTTGGCGATTCTCGGCGTGCCGCGGGAACGGCTGGCGATTTCGAGGGCTCCGGGTCTGTCGATTTCGACGCCGAGAATTTCGGCGGAGCGTTCGACGATGATGCGCAGATCTTCGTGGCTGTAAAACTCCAGCCGCAGGACGATGCCGAATCGCGATCGCAGAGGCGAAGAAAGTAATCCTGCTCGCGTAGTGGCGCCGATGAAGGTGAACGGCTGCACGTCCATGGTGTGGGTGCGGGCTGCGGGGCCTTGTCCAATGATGATGTCGAGCTTGTAGTCTTCGAGCGCGGAGTAAAGGAGTTCTTCTAGAGTCGGTTGCAGGCGGTGGACTTCGTCGATGAAGAGAACTTGCTTGTTGCGAACGTTGGTGAGGATCGCGGTCAGATCGCCCTTGATTTGGAGCGTCGGGCCGGAGGTCTGCTGAAAAGGCACGCCGAGTTCGTTGGCGATGATTGTGGCTAGAGTTGTTTTACCGAGGCCTGGAGGACCGTAGAGCAGGACGTGATCGAGAGCTTCGCCGCGCGAACGGGTGGCTTCGATCGCCACGGCTAGATTCTCTTTGACTTTGGATTGGCCGATAAATTCAGCGAGACGCTGCGGGCGCAGCTTTAGTTCAAAGGAAGAATCGTCTTCAACCGGGGCGGCCGAGACGATGCGCTCGCGGTCCTGCGGAATTTTGGGGATGTTCCTCAGCGTGGCCACTGGACGGATGTTACCAGTTCTCAGTTGTCACGTGCCAGAGCGTCGCTAGCTACGTTTGAATCTCGCGGAGTTGTTCGAGCCAGGCTTCGCCTTCGGGCCAGGGGCCGTGACCGGAGGCGGTGTTGATGTGGCCGGCATTGGCGATTTCAATGAGGTTGCTACCCCAGGGACTGTCGGGACTGACCGCGGTGCGTCCGCGCGTCTACTGCTCCGGATACCAGTTCAGAATTCGGACCTCGATGCCGGTGCCTTCCAAGGCTTTTTGAAACACTTTGAGATCGGATCCGCGGTAGTGATAGGGGATAACAATCTTCGGGTGAAAGGCTTTGACGGCATCGGCAGCTTCGTCGGGCGGCATCGTATACGGAAGATTCATGCAGACGAAGGCTACGTCGATGTTTTTGAGGGCTCGCATCTCGGGGATGCCCTCGGTGTCGCCCGACAAGTAAAAGCGCTTGCCGCCGTAGGTGAGGACGTAGCCATTGCCGCGTCCCTTATCGTGAAAGAGTTTGCCCGGCTCGGGGCCGCGCTTGAGGTTGTATGCCGGGATGGCCTCGATAGTCCAGGCCTGCCAGATTTTGGTTTCTCCGTTGGGGATCGGTTTGGCAGTGGTGACGGTTTGCACCACGGCGGGGGGCGCGAGAATTTCGGTTCCGGGCTTGCTGATTTCCTTGATCGAATCGGGATCCATGTGATCGCCGTGGATGTCAGTAATCAGAATGAGGTCGGCTTTGGGGAGTCCGGACAATTTGGCGGGCTTGGCAGGATCGAGGTAAATGGTTTTTCCGCCCGCCTCAATCAGCGTGCTGGCGTGATACAGAGGCGTGATTTTAACTGGGCCAGCGGAGGTGGGGAAGGTTTGGGTCTCGGTCGCGGCATGCGCTAGCAGCGGCAGAGCGAAAACAAAGCAGATAATCAGAGTTTTCATGATGCCCTCTGTGGGATTCTAACCAACTTTGACGTTGTGACACATAATGTGTCACAATATTAGCATGCCTTCCGTAAACTTGCGCCAGCTTCGCGATACCAAGCGGTTGAAGAGTTGGCTCCGCGCAGGCAAGATCGTAGAACTTCGAGAACGGGACCAAGTCATCGCGCGTATCGTTCCGGAGAAAGCGGACGAAAAGCCAAGGAAGTGGCCGGATTTCGAGGCCCGCGCCAGAGAAATATTGGGAGACCGCGTTCTCCCGAATGTCGTCCTCGAGGACCGGGGTCGTTATTGAGCGTTTATGCCGATTCCAGATTCGTTGTCTCTTTGTACCTGACTGATGTTCATTCACGGGACGCTCGGAGCCGCGTGCAGGGCGCACTGCCCGTGACCCTGACTTCGCTGCATCGTGCCGAGTGGGCCCACGCTCTCGGCCAGCATCAATTTCGTGGAACTATGACAGCTGAAGCGGCCCGGCGCGCGAATTCAGAATTTGTCTCGGATGAGGCCGCCGGCCTTTGGCGTCAGGCATCGCTGCCAGAAAACGCCTTCGAGCTCTGCGCCGACCTCGCCCGCCGTTACGGGCCGAAACTCGGCACGAGAACACTGGACAGCTTGCATGTTGCCTGCGCGCTGGAACTCAAAGCGGAACGATTCTGGACCTTCGACGAGCGGCAGGCGAAACTGGCGAAGGCTGCCGGTCTCAAGACCTCGTGAGATAAACCTGCAGGTTCGAAAAGAGTTCCTTCGGAGGCTAAGGGGTTACTCTTCCTCTTCCTTCACATCACCGCGCGCGGCCTTGGCCTTTTCGATGATCTTTTCCTGCAGTAATCCCGGCACGGCGTCGTAGTGATGCATTTCCATGTTGAAGCTGCCGCGGCCCTGGGTCATAGATGTGAGATCGACGCCGTAGGTCAGCATTTCGGACATTGGCACCTCGGCCTTGACTACCGTGTTGCCGCCTTTGTTGTCCATGCCCTGAATGCGGCCGCGGCGGCTGTTGAGGTCGCCCATGATGCTGCCGGCGAACTCGTCGGGAACGGTGATCTCGGCTGCCATCACCGGTTCGAGCAAGGTGGGCTTGGCCTGCTCCATAGCTTTCTTGAAGGCGATGCGGCCCGCCATCTGGAACGACATGTCGTTCGAATCTACATCGTGATACGAGCCATCGTAGAGAATGACTCGGAAATCCACGACGGGAAATCCCGCCAGATATCCGCGTGAAGCCGCGTCTTTAATTCCCTTTTCGATAGCGGGAATGTAGTTCTTCGGAATGGCTCCGCCGAAAATATCGTTCACGAATTCGAACTCGCCACCTCGGGGCAGCGGTTCCATCTTGATTTTGCAATCGCCGTATTGGCCGTGCCCGCCGGTTTGTTTCTTGTGGCGGCCCTGCACATCGGCTTTGCCGCGGATGGTTTCGCGGTACGGCACCTTCGGCGCTTTCAGAATCACTTCGGTGTGGTAACGCTTCTTCATTTTCGAAACTACGACTTCGATGTGCTGCTGTCCCGTTCCTGCGATAAGGAATTCTTTGGTTTGGGGATCGCGGAAGAAGCGCAGCATGGCATCTTCCTCCATCAGTTTGTGGATGCCGGGACCGAGTTTGTCCTCGTCGGCGCGGCTCTTGGGTTCGATGGCGAAAGTGATCGCGGGCTCGGGGAGACGAACTTTCGGATACTGAATCGGTGCGCTCTTGTCACCGAGCGTGTCTCCAGTGAGCGTGTCTTTCAGTTTGGATACGGCTCCGATGTCTCCCGCATGCAACTCGTTTACAGGCATTGCGGTTTTGCCTTGCATGATAGAAATGTGCGCCAGCTTCTCTGCCGAACTGCGGGTGAAATTTTGGACTGTGGCGTCGTTCTTCAGCACGCCGGAAAATACTTTGAAGTAGGAAATGCGGCCGGCGAAGGCGTCGGAAATGGTTTTGAAGACGTACAGCGAAACTGGCTCCGCGTCGGTCTCGTGGCGTTTTGGCGGTTCGCCATTCCCGGATGCGGCAGCTTCTCCCTGCACCCATTCATGCTCGGAAGGCGCCGGCGTGTAATCCACGATGAAGTCCATCACCCTATCGGCACCAACGTTGCCCAGGCCCGAGCCGAATATCACGGGAAAAATCTTGTCCTCACGAATGGCGTTGTGCAGCGCCGGGATCAGGTCTTCGACGGGGATGGTTCCTTTCTCGAAGAACTCTTCCATCAGTTTGTCGTCGCCTTCGGCGATCAGTTCGACAAGTTTCTCGTGGGCTTCCTGAGCCTGATCTTTCAGATTCGCGGGAATGTCGGTTTCCTTACCTTTGCCGTTCCCGCCCAGTTCATAGGTGTAGGCCTTCATCTGGACCAGATCGACGACGCCGCTGAAATTCTTTTCCTTCCCGATGGGCAGCTCTAAAGGGATCACGGCGCGGCCGAATGCGTTGGTCAGCGATTCCAGGACGCGTTCCGCGTCGGCGCGCTCGCGATCCATACGGCTGGCGACAATCAATCTGGGCGTCTTGAATTCTTCGCAGTAGTTCCAGACGCGCTGGGTGACGACTTCAACTCCGGCCACGCCGTCGACTACGACAACAGCAGCATCGACCACGGGCAAAACCATTTTTGCTTCGTGGACGAACATGTTGAATCCGGGCGTGTCGACGATGTTGATCTTTGTTTTGCCCCATTCGACATATGCAAGACCCGCCGAGATCGACATCTTGCGGGCGATCTCTTCGTCGTCCCAATCCGTGGTGGCGGAACCGTCGTCCACCCGGCCCAGCCGCGGGGTTGCGCCGGAGGTGTAGAGCATGGCCGACACGAGCGAAGTCTTTCCCGCATGTCCGTGGCCCACCACAGCGACATTGCGGATGTTTGCGCCTTCGTAAACTTTCACGGGATTACTCCTTCAACCGGGATCATTTCAGGATCCGCCGTGCGCCGTCTTGCCGAGCGAGCCTCAGCAAATTCCTGATCTGCGAATCTTTCCTGCGGCGGGCCCATAACGAAATAATGAAGAGGATAGTCTACAGGCCAACGTCAAGCCTACCAAAACTAAGGATGCTAACACGGTGCCACTAGGCCTCTCAACCAGGCATTCGGCTCGCCACTTTCCATTGGAGCCGTGTATCATTCGAATCGCCATGCTTGGCGGTCGCAGCAACGAACCTCGCTCGAACGAGCCTCGCTCTAACGAACAGTGGATCGCGCAGTATGCGGGCAGCCATCAGCACCCGGTCAACCGGATTTGCCATACCTTGGGGATCCCGGCAATCTTGGTTTCTATCGTGCTGTTCGTCGCGAGCATCTTCCTTCATTGGGTGTGGGTTTATGCGCTGGTGCTATTTCTTTTGGGATGGACGCTGCAGTTCATCGGACACGCGTTCGAGCGCAAAGAGCCTGAGTTTTTTCACGACTGGCGTTTCCTGTTCGTCGGCGTGCGCTGGTGGTGGGCCAAAATTCACGGCAAGGCGTGAGAATATCCGGTTTTGCCGCTGCTACCTTCGTTATCCGTGAACCATCAAGTTAAGCGCGATGTTTCCCCGGCGCGAATTTGACAATTGTCTGACGTCTGTTCGTGGCTATACTTGTAAAATGCTTTTGGGTGACTGGCGCGGGCCAAAAAGTCTTCTTGGCCTGAAACCAATTTTTGTCCGCACCGTCTAAGCAGCTTTTGAAGCTCATGCATCGTCTAACCGCGAAAGCGTTGCTGGTTTTGCTGCTGGTGGGCACATTCGTCCCGGTGGCTCTGGCGATTTCTGCACCGGCTTCTCATGCCTGTTGCGTGCGGAAGCCGATGCACGGCCGTCCTTCGCACGATGCCGAGTTCTATTCTCCTCCCGGATGTTGCCAACACGACTGTTGCCGTGTCTTGACCGTTTCGCAGTGGGCACAGTTAAGCCCATCAACGAGCGTTCAACGCATGCCCGCATGCGCGACCCTTCAAGCCGTGTGGCAGGAAAAATGTTTCGCAGCATCCATCCACTACGCGCATTCTGGCCGCGCTCCTCCACAGATCTTCATCGCCTGATTCAAAACGTGCTGTCCTATTTCGCCCCGGCGCTAAAGCCCCGGAGTTCTTTTCAGCACTTATGGCACGAGTGAACTCGTGCCTCCCGAACTTGATTTGTGTCGGGAGATCTCTTTCGCAAGTGCATAGGCGGAGTGGCCAACTGAAAACCGGCAGAAAATGGAGACATTTATGAGACCAGTTGTGAGCGTCACGGCTGTCTTTTTGTTCTTGGGTACCGCGGCATTTGCCACGATTTTCGGTTCGGTCCGCGGTGTTGTTCATGATCCTCAGCACCGTCCCATTCAAGGCGCGCACGTTACGCTGAAAGCTCAAAACTCGGAGTGGGCGAAGTCTCAAGACTCCATTGACAACGGAGAATTCGAATTCACTTCGGTTCCAATCGGAAATTACACTGCAACAGTCACGTCGAAAGGCTTCCAGGAGGTACGCCAGGATGTGATCGTTCAATCGGACACCAGCCCGGTGTTGCATTTCGAGCTGACGATCGCAGGCGCATCGGAGAATGTTACCGTTTCCGAAACTCCAGTGGAGGCGCCGATGGACACCGTCACGCCGACGACGATGGTGAGCCGCATCGACATCCAGCAAACCCCCGGAGCGGACCGCACCAACGGCATGGAAATGATCACAGATTACGTGCCGGCGGCCTACGTAACGCACGACATGCTGCATATGCGAGGAGGCCACCAGGTCGAGTGGCTGATTGACGGCGTTCCCATCCCCAACACGAACATCGCCAACAATTTGGGGCCGCAGATCGATCCGAAGGACATCGATTACCTCGAAGTTCAGAGAGGCAGCTACGACGCCGACTACGGAGATCGCACGTATGGGATCTTCAACGTCGCCCCGCGAAATGGTTTTGAACGCGATCGGGAATGTGATCTGGTGATCAGCGCTGGGAATTTCTACCAAACCGACGACCAGATCAGTTGTGGAGGACACACCCAGCGCTTTGCCTACTATGTCAGCGGAAACGGAAATCGAAGCAACTACGGACTTCAGACCCCGGTCCCAGAAGTTGTCCACGACGCGGCGAACGGCTATGGAGGATTCGCCTCGTTCATCTTCAATCCTGATCCCAAGAACCAATTTCGGGTGGTGGCTTCGTTGCGGCAGGACTATTATCAAATTCCCATCGACCCGAATCCCAACTCAGTCGGAAATTCGGTTTATCCCAGTTACGGTTTGCGTGACGGCGAGCGCGAACCGGATGGCTACGTAACCTTCTCGTGGGTTCACACGTTCAATCCCAATACCCTGATCACGGTTTCTCCCTTTTATCACTACAACGGTGCTGACTACCAGGGAGGCCCCAACGATTTCCCGGTCATCTCAACGGTCAATCAGACTGCCAACTATGCCGGGATGCAGGCATCCGTGAGCGCTAACTTCTGGAGAAACGATCTGCAAGCCGGCGTCTACGGATTCTTTCAGCACCAGCACAATTATTTCGACAACGTATTTACGGATGGAAGTCAGAACTTCCCCGCATCTTCGATTGGGGTAAACGGCGGAGTCGCCGCCGAATTCATCAACGACAAGTTCAAAATCACGCCATGGCTGACTTTAATAGCTGGTCTGCGAGTAACGCAGTTCAACGCTTCTATCTCGGAGAATGAAATCGATCCCCGCTTTGGCGTGGCAGTGAGAATCCCACGCCTGAATTGGGTGTTCCGCGGATACTACGGTTATTTTTACCAGGCACCGCCGCTGGTGACTGCGACCGGGGCGCTTCTCGATCTGGCCAGCAGCCAGAATTTTACTTTCGCTCCTTTGCACGGTGAGCAGGATGTCGAATCGCAGTTTGGCGTTACCATTCCGTATCGCGGTTGGGACCTTAGCGCCGATACTTATCAAACCAGAGCGACAGATTGGCTGGACCATAACAACATCGGCGAGTCGAATCTCTTCTGGCCGATCACATGGGATCGGGCGTTAATTCAAGGGTGGGAGCTGACATTGCGGTCACCGAACCTCTGGCATCGCGGCCAGTTTCATCTTGCCTATGCGAATCAGATCGCGCAGGCGAGCGCGCCGATTACAGGCGGCTTGATCTGCCCTCCGAACAATTCACAATGCGGTCTCGACATACCGCCGGGACTCGCGCCGGTGGATCATGATCAGAGAAACACATTGAATCTTGGCTTCAACGCAAGTCTGCCTTGGCAGAGCTATGCCTCGACCAATGTGTATTACGGCTCGGGGTTTGCGAACGGGCAGCCGGGCTTACAGTATCCGGGAAATTATCTACCGGGCCATACTACCTTCGATCTTGCTGTTGGGAAAACCTTCGGTGAGAAATACACGATTTCGGTGACCGCGCTGAACGTGGCCAACCGCCGGGTTCAACTCGACAATAGTTTAACCTTTGGCGGATTTCACTGGAACGATCCGCGGCAAATCTATGCGGAGTTTCGCTATCGCTTTCACTACTAGGATTGGCACGGACAACCTGTCCGCGCCAGAATGGTAACGGTAAAGGAGAATGCAGTGAGTCATTCAGGTGGGTTACAGCGTGGGATGCGGGCGACGATCCTGAGCCTCGTCGCCTTGGTGTGTATGGCCTTGTTCACGGCTTGTGGACCGTCGCGGAGTGCCCAGCAGGCAGTCGCTAAAGGGGACGACAAGGGCGCGAAGCGGTATGTCTTGACTGGCCGAGTGGTATCGATCGATAAACCGACTCAATCGATGAATGTGGATGGGGACGCGATCCCCGGCTTTATGGCCGCGATGACCATGTCCTATCAAGTGCAGGATGTCAGTGCGCTCGACAAATTATCTCCTGGTGATCAAATCAAAGCGGAGATCGTGGTTGGGAATGAGGGCGCCTATCTGGATAATATTGCGCTTATACAAAAAGCTGCTTCGCCGAAGCCAACGAAGTGAAGTCGCGCCTTAGCAGCCCGCGCGAGATCCTTCACCCGGCTGAAGCCGGTTTCAGGATGACGTCGTTTGACCTTGTTCGCACCTGAAATCGAAGTTATTCTGAGCCTTCAGAGGGTTCTACTGCAAACGTTTCAACGCAGCCAGCAATTCCTCATCCTTTGGCTTCTGGTCCAGCGGATAGACTTTGGCGAATGCGATTTTGCCGTTTTTATCCACGATGAATACTGCCCTCTCGCTGATTCCTGGAAGTGGCGGACCCTCACGCAAAATGCCGAACGCTCGCGTGACCGCGGCATGGGGATAGATGTCCGAACACATCGGGAAATGCATTTCTCCGAT
>Ga0206956_1208_pt1 | contig 12280 bp, 9 predicted proteins | sample Alteio_BWOrgHeat_35_FD_153252 | JGI IMG/M metagenome (GOLD analysis project Ga0206956, IMG submission 153252) | Enriched cells from forest soil in Barre Woods Harvard Forest LTER site, Petersham, Massachusetts, United States -... | ecosystem: Environmental > Terrestrial > Soil > Temperate forest > O...
GACGGCTACCGAGGCGGCGACGAGGCAGCGGCTCCAGGGGCGCTTGGTGATGGTCTTGGGATCGGTGATCATGAAGAAGATGAAGAGCTGGAACATTGGCGAGGTCATGGGGGCCAGCTCGGTGACGAACTTGTCGCCGGTGATGAATGAACGCAGCAAGGCGAGGGGAATGAAGGAGCCGACAAAGATCCACGGGACGTAGAGGAGCTTGAGGCGATAGAGGATCAAGCTGCCGACGATCCAGATGGCGACTGCCGGCCAGAGGCTGTTGCCGATTTCGACGCTGAGGCTGGCGACGTGGCGTGAGCCGAGCAGAAGCATCATGGTGACGCCGAAGTTGGTGGGGTTCCAGATGTGCCGGCCGCGGATGCGAAGCACGTATTTTGATGTGATGGAGATCAAGCCGCACAGCACGAACGGCCACAGCTCGGGCGATTTCACGAGGATGCCGACGCTGATGCCGGAGATGTAGGCGCTGGCGAGGTGCGGAAACTTGCCGGTCGCGAACAGGGCCAGCAGGATCTCCATGGCCATGGTGACGACGATGGCGATGAACGTGGGCGAGTAGGACGTGATGCGGCCGCCGGTCAGGTTGGAGAGCCATTCACTGTGCTGGTTGAGCAGGATATGGAAGGCGGCGTCGCTGACCGCCAGGATGTACGTGATCAATAATGGCGCGTAGAAGCGTGGATCCCTGCGGATAAGCGACCACCACATTGCTACCAGGCAAGCACTGAGCATCGTGATGCCAAGCACTGGAGGCAGTGCGGAGCCTTCGAAGAAGGGCTTACCACTTTTGTCGAGTGGGAAGAGCGAGTTCAGTGCGCCGGCGATGTTGGCGATGAAATCTTCATGGACGAAGTAATAGAGGGCGATGAGGGCGGCGGTGGCGACAATTCGGACGTAAATGTTCTCGAAGGTACTCGGAGACCACTTTGCCTTGGGCGCAAAAGGAACCGGGCCAAGTGGCCTGGGACCCCCTGACAGTGACATATCATTTACTCCTTGCTCTGCTCGACAATCTTATGAATCTTACCTGGCTCGGGGGCGTTGATCGTCTGGGTCGTGCCTGAGGGCCAGCGGATGACGGCTTTTTCGATGCTGGCGTCCTTGCCCAGTCCGAAGTGCAAGCGCTTCATGTTCTGCGATGCGTAGCCGTTGCCGCCGGAGACTTCCTGCAGTTGCTGGTGCACTTCGTCGCTGCCGTCGTTTTTCCAGTAAAGGCGGACCTGGGCGCCGATGGCGCTTCGGTTGCTCTTGGTGCCTTCGAGTTCGAACTGCACCCACTGATTCGTGTCGACGACGTGATTGAGATAGAAGAGGAGAGGCCCCTTCTGATTGGCGACGACGACGTCGAGCATGCCGTGGTTTGAGAAGTCGCCCAGCGCGACGGCGCGTCCGTCGTAGTCATCGGTCACTCCGACAGCCCGGCCGATGTCGACGAACTTGCCGCCCTTGTTCCACCACAGGCACTTGTGTTCGCGGCCGGCGAGGCTCTGTCCTTTCATGGCGGGCCAGTTGACGGCGTCGATGATGATGTCCTTGGCAGCGCCGGTGATCTTGCTGTAGGAGTACCAGTATTCTTCCATCCGGTCGTTGGTGACGAAGCCGTTGGTCAGATAGAGGTCGAGCCGGCCGTCGTTGTTGAAATCGCCGAACTGGGCGCCCCAGCTCCAGGCGCCGTTCTGAATATCGAGGCTGCCGGCGAGGTTGTCGAACTTGAGGTCCAGGCCGGTGGTGCCCTTGCGTGGGACCCAGAGGTTGTTGCCCTGATGGAGGTTGGGGGCCTCGGAGATGTTGGAGACGTAGACGGCGAAGCGGCCCTGGTTGAAGACGTCGCCGAGGCTGGCGTTCATACCGCTCTTGGCGTGCTTGCCGACGTCGCAGTTCTTGCCGATCTCGACGAACTTCTTGCCGCCCTGGTTGGCGTAGACCTCGGAGATGCCGAAGTCGTTGGCGAGGAAGAGGTCGGGGTAGCCGCTGTCGCAGAGATTGCCGGCGGTAACGGCGAGGGTCCAGCGACGGCTGGTGATGCCCATGTCCTCGGTGACGTCTTCGAAGTAGCCCTTGCCGCTGCCCTTGAGCAGATACTTGCGTCCGCCGTTGTTGGCGAACTCGAAGCTCTCGGGCATGATTTTGGTGTCTTTCAGGTTGAAGAGGTCAATGTTCTCGTCCCAATAGCCGGCGAGGAAGAGGTCGAGCTTTCCGTCGCCGTTGAAGTCGAACCAGATGGCGCTGTTGATGTTGGCCCATTCGGGGAGGCCGGAGTCCTTGACCTCTGTGAAGCCCTTGCCCTGATCGTTGTGGAAGAGGATGGGCTTGCCCCACTTGTAGACGAGGAGGTCTTCGTAGCCGTCGTTGTCGAAGTCGCCCCAGACGGCACCCATGCAGACGCCGGTGCCCTCCTTGTTGAGGTCGGCGACGCCCATCTGCTCGGCGACGTCCTCGAAGGTGCCGTCGCCCTTGTTGTGGTAGAGGTGGTTCTTGCTGCCGATGGCACTGTTGACGACGTACATGTCGAGCCAGCCGTCGTGGTCGAAGTCGACGACGGAGACGGAGGCGCCCATGGCGGCGACGAGGGGCATGATGTGGTCGAGTTTGTCGTCAAGGACGGGGGCTTCGTGGGTGAAGTCGATGCCGACATCTTTGGAGACCTCTTCGAGGTTGAAGCCATAGCGGTCGCGGGCTACAGGTGGGGGGAGTGGCGGCTCTTCGTGACGGATGTTGAGCCAGGCGGCGGCACCGAGCAGGCCAACGAAGAAGACGGCGATGATGATTTGTTTCACGAGTTGTGGCATGGTGAACTCCTTATCCCGCACGCTCGCTTCGCTCGCGTGCGGGCTTGGCGCGCAACTAACCCATGATGCGGCCCTGGTTGGCGAGGATCTGCTGCTGGTTTTGCAGGATGGTGCTTTGGTTTTCCTGGATTGAGTGCTGGTTTGCGAGGACGGCGGCGACGTCGGCGGCGAGCTTGTCGAGCTTGCCCTGGTTGCTGAGGATGCTCTCCTGGTTGGCGATGATCGTGGCCTGGTTGGCGGTGATCTTGCTCAGTTTGCCCTGGTTTTCGAGGATCGACTTCTGGTTGGAGAGGATCTCGCGCTGATTGAGAAGGACCTGGTCGGCTGCCATCATCGTTTCCTTTCGTGATGAAGGTAATGAGTAGTGATCAGTAATCAGTTATCAGTAATCAGTGCATCACCGGGATTGCCCATTGCCGGTGAAGTGGAGCATCTCGAGTATGGCGGCGCGGAGTTTCAAGAACTCGGGGCTGTTTCGCGGTCGTGGGCGCGGAAAGGACACATCGATGATGCTCTCGATGCGTCCGGGGCGTGGGGTCATGATGACGATGCGGTCGCTCATGTAGATGGCCTCGTCGATGTCGTGGGTGACTAGGACCATGGTGGTTCCGCGGGCTTCCCACACGCGTAACACCTCGTCTTGCATGCGCATGCGCGTGAACTGGTCAAGGGCGCCGAGGGGCTCGTCGAGCAGCAGCACCCTCGGATGGTTCACCAGCGCCCGGGCGAGTGCAGCTCGCTGCGCCATGCCGCCGGAGAGCTCGTGGGGATAGACGTTGGCGAATGCTTCGATGCCCACAAGCCGCATGAACTCTTCGACCTCGTGGTGGTGTCTGCGTAGTACGCCGCGTGCAACGAGCCCGGCCTGGACGTTGTGCCGGACCGTCAGCCAGGGGAACAGGTTTGGGTCCTGAAACATGAGTCCGCGCTCGGCGCCAGGCCCGTCGATGAGCTGTGCGCCGATGCGTACTTCACCAGAGGTAGGCTCGTCCAAGCCGGCGATGAGGCGAAGCAGCGTCGTCTTGCCGCAGCCGCTGGGGCCGATGAGCGAGACCAGCTCGCCCGCGTCGACCGAGAGCGACACGTCGGCTAGAGCACAAACGGAAGAGCCGTCGGCGGCGCGGAAGGTCTTGCCGACCTTGCGAATGGCGAGTGCGGAGGCCTCGATGGCAAGGTTTGCGATCACCATCGGATCACCCCCTTTTGCCACTTCAGCACATGGTCACGGAGTTTGAAGAGGATCGTCATGAGCGTCGAGAAGAAGAGCGCCATGACGATCAAGTCCGCGTAGACCTTTGCATATTCCATGGCGCCTTTGCGCCATAACAGATACGAGCCGAGTCCAGACGGTACACCCAAGGTCTCGGCGGCGATGAGGGTCAGGAAGGATGCGCCAAGTCCCATGAACAGCCCAATGAAGATATTCGGCAGGGCGGAGGGGATGGCGACGCGGAAGATCAAATAGAGCCGGCCCGCGCCGAGCGTTCGCGCAACGTCAAGGTACGAGAGGCGAACATTGGCGATCCCGGAAGATGTAAGCATTGTAACCGGGAACCAGACAGTGAAACCGATCAGGGCGACGGCACAGGGATACGTGTGCCTGGAAATCATCATCATCAGCGGAATGAGTGCGGTGGCGGGAATCGGACCGACGATCTTGAGCACGGGCATGCCCCAGTAGCGCACGCGCGGAAACCAACCGATCAACACGCCCGTCGTGACCCCCATCAGCACGCCGGCCAGGTAGCCGCTGAGCAACAGGATGAGCGAATGCCAGGCACTATCGAGCAAGATGCGGCGGTCCTCAAGAAGGCTGGCGAAGACCTCGTCTGGGCCGGGGAAGTAGGGCTGTTCGAGCCAGTCTTTCTTGGCGGTGATTACGTCCCAGAAAGTGAGAACAAAGAGAGCACCGGCCATGAGTGGAGCGTAATGACGAACCCACGACCGCGACGGTTGCCAGACGGACTGAAGTAATGCCGCGAGGATCGACGCCGCTCCAACACCTGCCACGAGGACGACGAACGGATGTTGCCAGTCGGGCAACTTCGTCAACCAGGTCAGGAGAATCTCCTGTTTGTCCGGAACGAACGCGTGGACCGAGTAGGCGACACCGGCAGCGACGACGGGCGCAAGCACAGCAAGAACGGCCGGGACGCCGCGGCTACGGCTCGCCGGAGCCAGGGTGGAGGCCTGCTCCGGCGGCGACACAACTGCCATGGGTTGAATGAGGTCAATAGACAAGAGACCGTCTCCAGTCTAGTCGCGGATGCAGCAGCAGTTGCCGCAGCACGGTTTCTTCTCGAAAAGGGCGGCGAAGCGCACGGGGTCGAGCAATTCGGGGCGTCCGCCGTTCGCAACCTTTTCGACTTTCACACCTTTCAGCCACTCGTCGGTGACCCCATATTCGGAGAGGTCGATCCAGGCCCGCTTGGCGATCTTTTCGGGATCGGTGTCCTCCTTGAGCAGGCCGGCTTTTTTCATCTCCTTGGCGGCGCTGAGGACGCTCTTCTGGCACTCGTCCACGGCCGGGATGTACTTGAGCTTGGAAAGGGCTTGTGCGTTGAACTCGGGCGAGGACGAGACGTACTCGTTCTTGACCGCCAATTCCGCTGCGGCCTTGGGATTCTCCTGGACCCATTTTGATGCCTTGAGCAATGCTCGCGTAACCTTCGCTGCCGCTTTCGGGTTCTCCTTCGCCAGCTCAGCGCTCACCACGGACGCGCAGCAAAACTCCTTCGCATAAGGTTCGTCCTCGGCCTGGTCCGCAATGGTTCTTACGACGCCTTTGCCGACTAGGATCGTTCCGATCGGGTCCGAGGTGGCGACGCCGTCCACGCGGCCGTCCTTGAGTGCCTTTTCGAGGTCGCCTGGTGGCATCGCGACCCATTCGAGGTCGTTATTCTTGTCTCCCGGAGTAAGGCTCGGGTTCATGTCGTGGGCGACAAGCACGCGGCAGGCAAACATGTGGGGCGGACTCTGCAAGTGTGTCGGGACGCCTACTTTCTTTCCTTTGAAATCGGCGACAGTCTTGATGTCGGATTTGGCGCCTGCTTGCAGACGCAAGCATCCTGTGTGAATCCCCCCTGTGATCTTGATGGTCGGCGCTTTTTCGATGGCTTGCAGCAAGTACATGATGAGGGTGTGGTTCGCATCGAAGCGGCCGTTCCCGAGGCCTTCCCGCAGACCGTCCCAGTCAGTCCTCTTAAGATCGACGTCGAGACCTTCTTCCTCAAAGAAGCCCTTCTCCTTAGCCACGAAGATCGGTGCCTCGCAGGTCAGGCCGAGGTACGCGACGGTCAACTTGGTGGGACCGTCTTCGTCCTTGGATCGATGACACCCGCTTGGGAGAGCCGCCAAGCCCGCGATAAGTGCAATTGTGAGAACCGTGGCGGCGGTTCGGATGGGACGACGGCCGATCCACAGAGTGATGAATCTCATGCGTAATTCTCCCAGACGTATGGTTCGCACAGGCAAAGCAGATTGCCGTGGGAATGCCGACGGGCTGCAATTACAGCCAATCAACAGGGCCGACGCGCGCTAGCTGTGCAGGACCGAGTGCGGTTTTAGGACACAGTTGTGTGAGCTGGCTTACAAACTGCGTGGCGGTGGTTCGGGAGGAGCAATTGTCTGACTGCACCAGAAAGATGTGACCGAAGACACGAGCACGGCATCATCCGAGCGACAAAGCGACAGTTCACACACCCGATTAGCCCACTGCTCAACCGAAACTGACGGAGGTACGACCGGGGCAAACGGCAGTCGCGGTGACGAGGAGCAATGTGGTCCAGAGCAAGGCTTGTCCGAAGCGGGCGGCATGGGCTTGTGGCTGGATACCGAGGAGTCCTGGTTTGCGGTATGAGCGTAATCGCCGCAGCCGGCTCGTGCGTTGGCGCCAAGCAGCAATGAAAGAGCGACCGTGGCCAACGATGCGGTCAACCGCAGGCGGCGAGTCGAATCATGCTGAAAAGGTTTCTGCAACACGTTGTCAATCGAAGTTGCGAGACGGATTTCGAGCCACTTCAAGCTACTGTATCCGTCGACATTGTGGAAAGCAAGCGAATTCCATCGTTAGTCGGCAAGGAGTGGTTGATTATAATAGATCGCATTGCGGCACCAGTTGAAGGAATTATGGTTCGTCGATCTACCTTTATCCGCCCGAACGTGTACCTGTATTTGATGGGCGCGGCCATCCTGGCGGTGCTCGCCGTCTGGATTGCATGGCCCTACTTCCATGGGCATCCGCCTGAGCGAAACTCTTCGGAGCAATCGTCGCCGGCGATCCCGCTGGGTCCGCAGCCCAGGTTTGTGGACATCACGAGCAAGGCCGGGATCGACTTCACGCATGTCAACGGCTACACGACGGTCGACAAGAAGCTTTTGCCTGAGACGATGTCGGGCGGCGTTGCTTTCATCGATTTCGATCGGAGCGGCAATCAGAGCATCCTGTTTGTCAATTCGCGCAACTGGCCCGGCACCGAGCCGTCCGGCAAGCCGCGACCGACGATGAAGCTGTATCGCAACCGCGGCGACGGCACCTTCGAGGACGCCACGTCAAGAACCGGACTGGACAAGATCAGTTTTTACGGCATGGGCGTGACGGTCGGCGACTACGACAACAGCGGCTACCCAAGCATCTTCATCAGCGGCGTTGGCGATCATCGCTTGCTGCGCAATGAGCCGGACGGCGACGGCCGCAAGTTCGTCGATGTCACCGACAGCGCAGGGGATCTCGCGGATCGGGGCGGCTGGCCTGAAAGAGACAAGCTGCCCGGCGGCGATTTCTACAACTACAAGGAGCCGATGCGCTTCGAGACGTCGTGCACGTGGCTTGACTACGACGGCGACGGCAAGCTCGACCTCTTCGTTTGCTGCTACCTCGTGTGGTCGCCGGCCATCGATCTGGCGATCAAAAGCACTTCTCCGGGCGTGGGCCGCATCTATCCGTTCCCCAAGCAGTACGATGGCTGCCAGTGTCTCCTGTATCACAATGAGGGCGGCGGCAAGTTCAAGGACGTATCCGCACAGGCGCACATCCATGTCTTCGACGAGCACGCCAAGCCGCTCGCCAAGTCGCTCGGCGTCAGCGCGTGCGACTTCGAGGATGAGGGCTTGCCGAGCCTGATCGTCGCCAACGACTCAGTCCGCAATTTTTACCTCCACAACAAGCAAGACGGCACGTTCGAGGAGATCGGTGTCGGTGCCGGCATCGTGGCGGAGCGCGACCGGAACGCGCGCGGCGGCATGGGCATCGACGTGGGGGAGTATCGTCCAGGCATGCTCGGGGCGCTGGTGTGCAACTTCTCGACGGAACCGAACACGCTGCTGTCGTACAAGAAGCAATTACGGGGTTTTCAGGATGAGGCTGACAACGTCGGGCTGGCCACGCCGAGCACGCCGTGGGTGAAGTTCGGGTGCTTCTTCTTCGATTACGACCTCAGCGGGCGGCTGGGGGTGCTCACGAACAATGGCAACCTGGATGCGGAGCTATCGATCCAGCAGCACGAGGAGTACCGGCAGAAACCGCAGCTTTACTGCAACACTGGACGCAAGGACCGGGCCATGTACGTGCCGGTCCATGGTGATACAGTGGGCGAGGATCTGTTCGTACCGATGCTTGGCCGGGGGTGTGCGTACGCGGACATCGACGGCGACGGCTATCCGGATGTTGTGCTCATGCAGTGTGACGGCGAGGCGCGGTTGCTCCGGAACGAAGGCGGGATGGGGAATCACTGGATCCGGCTGGAACTCGAGGGAGATGGTGTGCACGCCAACCGCAGCGCGATCGGGGCATGGGTCGAGGTGAAAACCGGGGAACTCGTTCAGCGCCGATATGTGGAAGCGGGACGAGGCTATCTGAGCCAGTCGGAATTGCCGCTCACGTTTGGCCTGGGCAAGAAAACGAAGATCGATTCGGTGACGATTCGCTGGCCGGGGAAGGATGGCGCGAAGACGGTGATCGACGGCAAGGGGCTTGCGGCGGACAAGTTTTACCGGGTGCGGCAGGAGGGGGAGAAAGTGGAGGAAGTTACGCCACGACGATGAATGCGGCGAAATCGCGAGATTCTCGTCGAGGGGCAGATTCCAAGCACTTCGGTCGAGCGAACGAACTAAGGAGCGTGCCATGAATGTGCAATTAGAATCTTGTCTTGTCGCTTCGGGAAATACGTACAACCCGAGCCTCATTGTGCTGCGCAAGCGCGGCTATGAAGTCTGGCTCGAGAAAGGTGACGACGGCTCACTTTGGTGCGCACGCAAGGGCAGTCAGACGTTTCTTGCATATACTGGTCCGGAACTGCTTGGCTTGGTTACACTGTGGGAAGAGCTGGGCAGTAACTGGAATCAACAGCAGCCGGACATCTACGCCGAATTACTAGAGAAAGTCGAGGACTAGCATGTTCCCCGAAATGTTCAATCTCGCGGGCAAAGTGGCCCTGGTGACGGGCGGAAGCAAGGGCCTCGGCAAGGCGATGGCGCGCGGGCTGGTCGAGTGCGGTGCCGACGTCGTCATCAGCAGCCGGCATGAGAATGAGCTGCGATCGGCCCTTGACGAGATCGTGAAGGGCACGAATCGCCGCGGGCGATTCATCGTTGCCGACATGGCGAAACGGAGCGACGTGAAACGGCTGGCCGCGACGGCGCTGGAGCAGATGGGGCGGATCGATATTCTGGTCAACAATGCCGGCACGAACATTCCCGAGCCGATCGAGGGCATCACCGACGAAGTCTGGGATCGGGTGCTGGAGATCAATCTCAGCTCGGTGATGGCGCTGACGCGAGCCCTGGCACCACAGATGAAGGAACGTCGCTGGGGCCGGGTCATCCACATCTCGTCGATCATGGCGCTTCTGTCCAAGGAGAAGCGCAACGTGTACTCGGCGACGAAGGCGGCGCTTATGGGCCTGGCCCGGGCGAGTGCGATTGATCTTGGTCCGTACGGCATCACGGTGAACTGCATCGCTCCTGGTCCGTTCCTCACGGATCTGCCTGCGAGCTTGCTTTCCGAACAGGAACGCAAGGGCTTCGCGGATCATACTGCCATCGGCCGCTGGGGGGACCCCAAGGAGCTGGTGGGGACGCTGCTACTGCTCGCTACGGATGCGGGGAGCTATATCACGGGCACGACGATTGTCGTGGATGGGGGGTTTGTGGCGCGGTGAACCATGCGGACGATACCCGAGCAATTCAACCTTGGCGTGGATCTGACGCGTGGGCAGTCTGACAAGGGACTCGGGAAGCATCCGGCACTTCTTTGGCAGAACGCCATTGGACACGAAGCCACGTACTCCTATGCCCAACTTGACACGCTGAGCGACCGGGTCGCGTCCTCCCTGCGGCGGCTCGGAGTCCGTCGCGGCGATCGTGTGTTCTTCCGTCTGCCCAATCGGCCTGAGTTTTACATCGCCGCGCTGGCAGTCGCCAAGCTTGGCGGCATCTTCATTCCGAGCAGCACACAGTTTCGCGACGCCGAGGTGCGCTATCGGCTCAACGATTCGGGCTCCGTCGCCGTGGTCACGACGACACGGCTTGTCGATGTGTTCGAGCGCGTCCGCGCGGACTGTTCGGGGCTGCAGCATGTGATCGTTGTGGATGAAGACGGTGGTAGCGTCGCGAGCGATCAGATTGACTTCACGCGCCTCGTCAACGACGGCTCCGAGCACTTTGAGCCTGCCGACACGCGAAATGATGAGCCCGCGTTCATTGCGTACACTTCCGGCACTACCGGCGATCCCAAGGGGGTGGTCCACCTTCATCGCTATCCACTCGCGTACGAAGCGCTCGTGCGACACTGGCATGACTACCGCCCTGACGACATTGTTGCCTGCCCGGCGGAGGTGGGCTGGATGCTGCCCGTGGCATCGACGTTTCTTTACGCGATGGCTCACGGCCTGACCGTGGTGCTCTACGACGCGCAGGGGGGCCGCTTCGATCCACAAACGTGGTTCGGCCTCTTCGACAAATACCGCATCAGCAACTTCACCGGCACGCCTACGATGTACCGCATGCTCATGGCCGAGGCTGGTGCCGCCAACAAGTGCGATCTATCGAGCTGGCGGCACGGCGTCACCGCAGGCGAGCCGCTCCCCGCGGACACTTTCGAGGCCATCCGCCGGCAGTTTGGCATCAGCGTGCTCGACGGCATCGGCATGAGCGAGTGCATGGTCTATTGCTTCAACCGGGTGGGCACGCGGATCAAGCCTGGAAGCTGCGGGCGGCCGGGGCCGGGCACGATCATTGAGCTGACGGATGACGATATGAAGCCGGTGCCGCAAGGCTCGGAGGGAGTCCTCTGCGTGAAGCGCGACAGTCATCCCGGGATGATGAAGGAGTACTGGAACAAGCCGGAGCGAACCGCCGAGATCTTCCGGGGCGAGTGGTACTACTCGGGCGACGTACTGGTGGTGGACGAGGAGGGCGATTTCTGGTTTCGCGGCCGGGCCGACGACGTCATCAAGGCAAGTGGATATCGCATCTCGCCGTTCGAGGTCGAGAGCTGCCTGGTGAGCCATCCGGCGGTGCTCGAGGCGGCGGCGGTCGAGAGCCCTGATGCCATCCGCGGCAACGTCGTCAAGGCGTTCGTTGTGCTTCGCGCCGGCGAGAAACCAAGCCAGGAGATCGTCCTACAGATTCAGGAGCATGCTCGAAGCCAAATGGCGCCGTACAAGTGTCCGAGGCTAATCGAGATCGTTGATTCGCTGCCGAAGACCACATCGGGCAAGATCAAGCGGGCGGAGCTGCGGCGGATAGTTAAGAGTCGTTAGAAGGCAACCGCGGTTCGGTTATAAGTCGATGAGAGTTCAAGGCAGGGCTCGACCACTTCGCCATTGTGCAAAGGCTATCATAATGGGTAAGGCTATCATAATTCTCAACCCATTTTGATAGCCTTACTTTCTGAGCGCAAGTGCTGTCCCACAAGCATGTTAAAGAAATCTAGGTCGGTAAGGCTATCAATATTCCTTTGAGCCCGCCGGCACCACGCTCCCCCTCCTTTTCTCACCATTCCTTAATCCTGACCGGCCAGGATCGCTGCCCCTCGCCTCCCAGACTCCTATTAGCGCGATCGGCCCCCCGCACCGATGGGGGGAGGTGGTGCGCCAGGCCTTGCCGCCATGAGTCAGGCACGCTCGATCGTCCGCCTTCGGTCGGTTCATGACCCATCTGACCAGACGCCGAGCACGCGGCGGACGATGACAAGCTGGCCGAGGTGGTAAGCGTTATGGTCGGCGACGAGCAGTGCCTCGCGGAGGATGGTCTGGCCATCGCCGTGGGCAAGCGGCGTGAACAGGTCGGTGGCTGGGTTGGCGACGAGTTCTTGCATGGTTCGCAGATCGGCTCGGAATGAGTCGGCGCATTTGTCCCAGGCGGCAGAGTTTGGTGGAGCGTCGCCGCTGGGCCAGTAGCCTTCGGGGAAGGAGGGCGACTCGTGGCGTGGGTTGATGCAGAACTGGACGATGTCCCACTGGGCGATGCGCATGTGCTCGAGG
>Ga0206956_1209_pt1 | contig 12272 bp, 13 predicted proteins | sample Alteio_BWOrgHeat_35_FD_153252 | JGI IMG/M metagenome (GOLD analysis project Ga0206956, IMG submission 153252) | Enriched cells from forest soil in Barre Woods Harvard Forest LTER site, Petersham, Massachusetts, United States -... | ecosystem: Environmental > Terrestrial > Soil > Temperate forest >...
ATTTCTGTGGGTCATCTCCCAGCCAGCGGTTGAGTACCTCGCCGATTTCTTGCGGTCTGGGGAACAGTTTTCTCGATTGAGCGACTCGCACCATCTCGAGAGGCGCATCGCCGACCGGATTTTTCAACCGTACATACACGAGATCGAGGTCGAGTATGCCCAGGAGCGCGTCGAGCAAGGTATGCACAATCTGGGACGCGTCGGCACCCGTCCACATGGCAGGAAGAGCAAGAACGCTGACCAGATCGCTATTACAGCGCTGAAGGCGCTTGATCTCGTCGGCAGAATGTTCGAATGGGCCTTCCATGCTTAAGCTGCCGCCGCAGGCGACACGGTCCGCCGGGCGCGCCGCTCGCGAAGCTCACTCAGAAATATCTCTGCCGGTACAAAGAACGGATTGTGGTAGAGAATGCCGCCGATGATGATCATGGGATGGGTCCGCATGATGTCCATTACCGTGCCACCTCCAAATTTGGAAAGCTGGTAAGTGCAGATGACCGCGTCGTCGTGCCGACGCCACACATCATTCACGCGCGATTCGAACTCCACGAGGTCGTCGACGTACGATTGATCTTCAACGGCCCAGTCCATGCGGCAGCAAATGCGACTAAGCGGAAATCCACCTTTGGCGTTGCCGCTGGCCATCTGCTCGAACGCCGCCAGCATACGATCCTGATCGAAACGGCCGTCCCGAAGATACGCTTCCGTGTTGATCTTGAGCTCGAACTGTCCGCTCTGCTCGGCAGCCGCATGGTCGATCCCCGCCGCAGCCAGCCGCTGCAGATGGTCGTGACGCTGATCGGGATTGACGACGTGGACCGCCTTGTCGCCACACTCGAACCCGTTCTTGATGAAGGGTAGCAACACGCGATACTCTTCTTCGTTGTTGTTGAAAAACGCGCAGACATGACGGACTTTACCGAGCTGGGAGCCGGCAAGGGAAATCGGTTCCGTGACCTTCTTCAAGATGTATCCCCCATAGTGAGAGACAGAGAAACAGTGGGTAAGCCTATCGAGGTAGAATGCCAAATTTTGCCCGCGATGTCCATCACGAAGTAGCGCTGAAGGCGCGTGGTGTCGTTGGCAGCAATTTGCTGTCGGACTAGCGTGTCGCGATGCTATCCATGCCCGCGAGGCGATCACACTCCAGCCTCGACGCAAACCGACCGCGTAATCTGCTAATGCACCCGAAAAATGATTCCAGAGATTTCGAATGTCGAGAGAGTATTCAAGCCAGAAGCTAAGGAGGCAGGTCCATTGGATGACGATGGGTCGATCCGTACCTTTGTTTCAATCGGATCGACGAGAACTTGCTCGCGCAAAAGATCTGCCGCTATGTGGAGGCGCTGGTCTTAATTTTGTCGAACCGATACCAATGTCCAATTGCGCACGCGCATTGAGCGGCGCATCTTAACCTCGTGAGTAAAGAGCCAAAAGCGCTACCGATCACGGACTTTGTTCATCGCGGTACATAAGGAGCGGCAGTCTACGTCGGAACGAATTCACGAGATGACGGTAGAACAAATTGCTGATAGACAATTATGTCGAACACACTGTTGCTAGCTCTTGAGTTTCTCTTTGGTTGCTGGCATCGTAATGTCAGCCGGCCGTTCACTCTGTCGGGTTGGACATATGAGGTCTGCCTCAACTGCGGTAGGAAGTTTGCGTACGATCGCGTTGAGATTGGCTGCATCGTCGCAGCAAAACAGAATCTTGTTCGTCGCGGAGAGGCCATGCATGAAGTACGCCACTATTTCGCCGGTTCGACGATGAGCGTGAGATAAGGCGACCTTTCCGGAAATTTGTTTTGACAATGTTTGCCGTCTTCGTTATCTTAACTTTGTGAACAGTCTGGCTCATCATCATCACCACCATCACCACGCGCATGGCGCGTCGGCGGGGGTGTTTGGCTGAGCTAGCGTAACACCTTAAGAGATTAGAGCCCGCTGATGCGATTCACGCTCAGCGGGCTTTTTGTTTTTACACAAGGCAGGATTTATGAACCAGGAAATTGATTTTGACAAGATGCAAGGATTAGCGCCGGCCATCGTGCAGGATGCGGCGTCCGGCGAAGTTCTAATGCTGGGCTTTATGAATCGCGAGGCCTGCGAGCGGACGCTCAGCACGGGCTATGTAACGTTTTTTAGCCGCACTCGCAACCAGCTCTGGACCAAGGGCGAGACCTCGGGCAACCGGCTTAAGTTGGTTTCCGCCTCTATCGACTGCGATTGCGACACGCTTCTGTTGCAAGTCGAAGTCGAGGGAGCAGGTTTGGTTTGTCATGAGGGCACACGCTCCTGCTTCACGCGGTCACTTTCGCAGAGCGAGTCTGGGAAAGAAAGTACCAGCTCGGAGGCGGTGCGATCATGAAAATCCGCTTGGGTATCCCGAAGGGGAGTTTGCAGGAAGCCACACTGCAACTGTTCACCCGCGCGGGTTTACCGATCTTCACCAACGGCCGCTCTTATTTCGCCACCACAGGCGACCCGGAAGTCGAGTGCATGCTCATTCGCGCCCAGGAGATGGCGCGCTACGTTGAGCACGGCGTTCTCGATGCTGGACTGACCGGTCTTGACTGGGTGGTCGAGAGTGGGCTCGAAGTGGTCACCGTCTCTGACCTTATTTACGCCAAGCAGAGCCGGGGCAAGGTGCGGTGGGTGTTGGCGGTTCCCGAGGATTCTCCGTACCAGCGTGCCGAAGATTTGAGCGACCGCATCATCGCAACCGAGCTCGTCAGTGTTACGAGGAAGTATTTCGAGAACAAACGCGTTAGCGTCGAAGTTGAGTTCTCCTGGGGCGCTACTGAAGTGAAACCCCCGATGCTGGCTGATGCCATAGTGGAAGTCACGGAAACCGGCAATTCTCTAAGAGCCAATCATTTGCGCATCATCGATACAGTGCTCGAATCCAATACGCAAATTATCGCTAATAAGAAAGCTTGGTGTGATTCGCAGAAGCGACGCAAGATTGAAAATCTGGCGCTCATGTTGCGTGGAGCAATGGATGCCCAGAACCGCGTTGGGCTGATGCTTAACGTCCGCAAGCAGGATCTGGCAGCAGTACTCGCGGTTCTGCCTGCGCTCAAGAATCCCACCATCTCCACTCTCAGTGACGGAGACTGGGTGGCCGTGAACACGGTGATCGAAGAATCCACTGCCTGGCAGGTCATCCCTCGGTTGAAAGAGGCTAACGGACAAGGGATCGTCGAGTATCCGCTGAACAAGGTGGTCCTGTGATGCGCATTCTCTCGGGAGTCGCAGCTGCGACGAAGGTGCGAAAGATCGCGGCCCGTGGATCACGATATGCTGAGGTCGAGCCGGCGGTCCGGCGCATTATCGCCGATGTCCGACGCCGGGGTGATCGCGCTTTGCGCAAGTATGCCGAACAATGGGATGGTCTTGGGCCGCTGGAGTCCCTCTATGTGTCCGAGCCGGAGATTCAGGCAGCATGGAAAGCTGCGGCTCCGGAATTGAAAGCTTCTTTGCGGGCAGCGGCGGCAAATATTCGCCGCTTCTGCAAATGGCAGACGCCTGTGGAATGGACACGGACTCGCAAAGGAATCACCGTCGGACAAATCGCACGGCCCTTGGATTCCGTGGGCTGCTACATTCCTGGCGGACGCTATCCACTCGTATCAACAATGCTGATGACCGTGATTCCCGCTCAGGTGGCGGGCGTGCAGAATATCCGCGTGGTCTCTCCCAAGCCACGGGTGGAGATGCTTGCAGCCGCTGGAGTGCTCGGAGTGCGTGAATTCTATTGCATCGGTGGAGCGCAGGCGATCGCCGCGATCGCGTACGGAACGGAAAGCGTTCCGCGCGTAGACAAGATTGTCGGCCCGGGGAATGTTTACGTCACGGCTGCCAAGAAACTGGTTTCCTTTGACTGCGCGATCGATTTCCTGGCCGGCCCAACCGAAATTGTCATCGTGAGCGATACCGGGACACCAGAGTTTATAGCTGCTGACTTGGTAGCACAGTCCGAGCACGATCCGGAAGCGCTCGCAGCTTTTATCACAACTCGTGATGATCTGGCTCGCCGGGTAGCGCGTGCTGCAGAAAAGATAAGCCGGGGCAACCCAGTGGCGCGACGATCGTTGCGCCTGAACGGCATCGTTCTCGTCTCTGCCTCGCGCTCGCAGAGCCTCGCGTGGGCAAACGAAATCGCGGCGGAGCATCTCACGGTAGACGCCGTGGACCTCGCGCTTGTCCATAACGCGGGATCGGTTTTCATCGGCGACTATTCGCCCCAGGCAGCTGGAGACTATGCGTCGGGCCCGAATCATGTGCTGCCTACGGGTGGCGCTGCCCGCTTTCGGGGCGGGCTAAGCGTTCTGGATTTTGTGAAGCTCATCAGTGTCCAGCGGCTATCGCGGGTGGGTCTGAGAAGCATTGCGCCAGTTGTCGAGTCACTGGCGAATGCTGAAGGATTGCAGGCACATGCGGAGTCGATCCGCTTGAGGGTGGGCCATGCTTGAAGCGTGCGAAGCAGTTCGCAATCTGCCGACTTATCATCCGCCGCTCAGTGGACGCGACGGACTACGCCTCGACTTCAACGAAAACACGGTCGGTTGCTCGCCGCGGGTTCTGGCGCGATTGCGGGAAATCACAGCAGAAGAAATCGCTTGCTATCCCGAGCGCAAGCCGGTCGAAGTTATTGTGGCCGACTTTCTTGGCATCAAGGCCAACCAACTGCTACTCACGAATGGCGTTGATGAAGCTATCCACCTGCTCTGCGAGACTTTCCTGCAAGCAGGCGACGAGGCCCTTATTGTTGTACCGACCTTTGCCATGTACCAGATTTCGGCAGCTGCCACGGGAGCGCGGGTGATCACGGTGCCGGTGGGCGCGGACTTTCAGTTCCCGACTGCAGACTTGCTTTCTAAAGTCACGCCGCATACTCGCTTGATCGCGGTCGCCAATCCCAACAATCCAACGGGCAGTGTGGCCGAACCAGCGAGTTTGCTCGAAATTGCCCGGCATGTTCCTCAAGCGGCGATTCTCGTCGATGAAGCCTACTTCGAGTTTTACGGACAAACGTTGCTGGCGCAATGGCGAAGCATTCCGAACTTGTTTGTCGCTAGAACATTTTCCAAAGCATACGGATTGGCCGGACTGCGTGTTGGCGTGCTTACCGGAAACGCGGTACACATCTCGATGGTGAGCAAAGTCAGTTCCCCGTACAACGTTAACGGAGTGGCGCTCGCTTGCTTGCCGACAGCGCTGGCAGACCAGAAGTACGTCAACCAATATGTCAACCAAATTCGTCAAGGACGGGAAGAACTTCAACGCGAGTTTGCCAAGTGGGGAGTCCGGTACTGGCCGAGTCAGGCCAATTTTGTGCTCGCGAGCTTCGGTCCATTGAAGACTGCACTGATTCAGTCGATGCGATCGCGCGGTATCTTAATACGCGACCGTTCCCGTGACTACGGCTGCGAGGGCTGCGTGCGCATCACTCTCGGAAACACCGAGCAGACTTCACGATTGCAGCAGGCGCTGCGAGAAACGCTGGCGGAGATCGGAGCAAAAGAGGTAATCGCGAAATGAGGCGAGCGTCGATTCAGCGCGTCACCAAAGAGACCGACATTCGCGCGGCGCTCGTCATTGAGGGCCGTGGCCGATACAAAATTTCTACTGGGATTCGTTTCTTCGATCACATGCTCGAACTATTCGCGCATCATGGTGGCTTCGACCTTCACCTTCGAGCCAAAGGTGACCTCGATGTCGATCAGCATCACACCGTGGAGGACGTCGGCATTGTGCTCGGCCAGTTGTTCGACAAAGCTCTAGGCGCCAAGCGCGGCATTCTGCGGGCAGGCTACTTCGTTATGCCGATGGACGAAACCTTAGGTCTCGCGGCCGTCGATTTTTGCGGGCGGACGTCCATTACGGTCGATACCAAGGTTCGCGCCCGCATCGTCGGTGATCTGCAAGCTGAACTGGTCCACGATTTCTTCGACGGATTTGCCCGGGGTGCTCGCGCCAGCGTGCATGCTCGCGTGCTGTACGGCCGTTCCAGTCACCACAAGATTGAATCATTGTTCAAGGCGTTTGCGCGCGCATTGCGCGTCGCATGCTGGCGCGATCGTCGTATGGCGCGATTGCTTCCCAGCACGAAAGGATTGCTCTGATGATTGCAGTCGTTGATTATCGCGCCGGGAATCTTACCTCCGTAAAAAAGGCGCTCGATCATCTGCACGCGGATGCAATCGTTACTAACGATCCTGCGGTGGTTGCGCGGGCGGACAAGATCATTCTTCCAGGGGTGGGCCACTTTTCGGCCACGTCCATCCTAGACGAAACTGGACTTCGGACCGCCATTTTTCACAGAATTCAACAAGGCGTGCCCTTCCTTGGCATCTGCGTCGGAATGCAATGGCTGTTCGAATCAAGCACGGAAGCACCGGGAATCCAGGGCTTGGGATTGTTCTTGGGAGCCTGCGGACGCTTTGCAGCAAGTGTCAAATCGCCGCATGTCGGCTGGAATTCCCTGGCCTGTCAGGACGGCTCGCGGCTGCTTCGCGGTATCCCTTCGGACTCTTTTGTGTACTTCACACACTCGTACTCAGCCCCGGTGGTGAAAGCGACCGTGGCACGCTGCGAATATGGCGGGGAGTTTTCCGCTGCCGTCGAACAAGACAATTTGTTCGGAGTGCAATTTCATCCGGAAAAATCCGGACCGATTGGTCTTAAGCTTTTAGAGAATTTTTGCGGCCTGTGATGCTGACAAAAAGAATCATCGCGTGTCTTGATGTCAACGCTGGACGCGTCGTGAAGGGCGTGCAGTTCCAACAATTGCGCGACGCCGGCGATCCAGCCGAACTGGCTGCAGCCCACAGTCAGGCAGGGGCAGACGAAGTAGTGCTGCTCGACATTTCTGCCACGCATGAAAAGCGGACAACGTTAGTGGATACTGTTCGCAGAACCGCACGACAGTTGTTTATACCTTTCACCGTGGGCGGAGGCATCGGCTCGCTCGACGACGCGACCGCCGTCTTCGACGCCGGAGCCGACAAGATCAGCATCAATTCCGCAGCGCTCGCGGATCCGTCTTTAATCACGCGCATCGCTGATCGCTATGGTTCGCAGGCGGTCATGGTAGCCATTGACGCCAAGCGCATGAACGGAGAAGCGCGATTCGAGGCCTACGTCAGGGGAGGAAGAACTCCCACGGGCCGTGACGTTGTGGTCTGGGCGAGGGAAGCAGAAGAGCGCGGCGCGGGCGAAATTCTTCTTACTTCCATGGATCGTGATGGCACTGGCGCGGGTTTCGATTGTGAATTGACCCGCGCGTGTTCTGAAGCGTTGCGCATCCCGGTGATTGCCTCAGGCGGTGGTGGAGATACACAGAGCTTCGTTGAAGTCTTTCAGCAAGGCGAAGCTGACGCTGCCCTTGCAGCTTCGATCTTTCACTTTGGCTTACATCGTCTTTCCGATTTCAAACAAGAATTGCAGAGTGCGGGCATCCCGGTGCGATGGCCATGTTGATACCTTCGATCGATCTCATGGGCGGAAAGATCGTTCAACTTGTACAGGGCGAGCGCAAAGCGCTGGAGTTCGAAGATTTCGAAGAGTGGATCCCGCGCTTCTCTTCGTTCCCTTTGATTCAACTCATCGATTTAGACGCCGCTCTCGGCAACGGTAACAATCGGGATCTGGTGCAGACGTTTTCTCGGCGTCTTCCTTGTCAGGTCGGTGGAGGAATCCGTTCCGTTCGAATTGCAGAGCAAGTGCTGTCGCTGGGGGCGAAGCGTGTGATTTTCGGATCCGCGCTCATCCGAGATGGCCATCCAGACACGACGTTTGCGGAAGAAGCAGCACGTGCAGTGGGACCGGAGAAATTGGTCTTCGCCATCGATTCCAAGCAGGGACGGGTTGCCATCCGCGGTTGGCGAGAACTCACAGCCATCACGCCTCTTGAAATGATTGCCGCTCTGGAACGCTGGTGCAGTGCATTCCTGTACACGAATATCGATACCGAAGGCCTGATGCAGGGCATCCCTCTGGACACAGTGCTCCAACTACGATCGGCAACGATGAAGCAATTGATCGTAGCCGGGGGCGTTGCGAGTTCCGAACAAATCGACCAACTGGATGGTCTGCGAATCGATGCGGTGGTGGGTATGGCAATCTACACGGGACAATTGAAATTAAGTGGCTCCGCTCCTTAAAGAACTCCAGGCCACGGAGAAGTCATCAAACAACTCCGGGCTCAGTCTGCCGAGTTTACAGTGGTGAAAGTTCATCCTGCTTCTGCTCTTGCTTTTCCTTGAGAAATCTTCTCTCGAGAAATTGCTTTGCCAAATCCCGGCCCCCGATGCCAAATGCGATGGCTAGCCCGAGCATCAGCGCACCGAAGGCGATGGCGAAAGCGATCAGAATTGTTCTCTCCGCCAGGCCCAGTTGTTCGAATGCCATCGTCACCGCAAAAATAACAATGATCGTCCGAATCAAGGTTGCTAACAGTCCGGGCGAGGGAGAGCCGGCATTCACGGCCGCAAGCAACGCGGCCCGCGAAAAGAAACTTGCAGCCACCAATCCAAAGAAGAAAATGAGCAGTGCCACGAATAGTCTGGGCAGGTAGAGGAAAATTCTCGCAATGTGCTCCTGTAGACCGACGATGCCGAGCACCTGCACTCCAAGCAAAATAAAGCCCAGCCATACCACCCAAAACAAAACCCGGCTCAACAGTTCGCTGGATGAAGGCAGTGCCAATTTATTCAGCAGTTGAGTCGCTCCGGCATTGTCAGAAAGCTTGTCGAACTTCGCGATCCGTAGGATGCCTCGCAGGCTCACTTTCAGCGCGTAGGCCACCAGCCATCCCAGCAGCGCAATGATCAGCATCGCCAGCAGACGGGGCAGGAGGTGCGCGAAATTCCTGGCCAGCTCCTGCATCGCGTGGTCCAGTTCTCCCATGATCATTTCCCACATGTTTGCCTCACTCCTTTGCGTTCCATAAATCCAACAAGTATGGTTTCATGCGCTCAAATGTCAGGCAGAGCGCTTCGACATGCGCTTCGATTTCGTCTCCTGAAGCGTCGCGGTTTTCCAGAAGAAAGGTGTATACCTTTCCGCGATAAAGAGGAGCCAGAGCCTGAATGATGTGGTCACGATTAATGACTGATTTGTGATACGAAGCCGCGAACTCGTAAGCGGTTCTCACCCAGAGATCATGGGAATATCGAAAGTCATCTTCCCCAAGCTTGGCTATGCCTTGAATCTCAGCTAGCGTCTGAGAGGACAGAATTGATTGAAGAACCGGCTCCAGTTCACTCACGCCGGAAGTGAAGAGTTGGAAGAGGCGTTTGCGGTTCACTCGAATCGGCTCCGCAGTTAAGTCGTGCTCGGCGCCAAACGTGGGGATACTTTCAGTCGCGTGGTTCGCGCTCCAAAGTTGAAAGTTGGGATCCAAAGACCAGAAAAGCGTACCGACGGTCTGGCGCATCGCGGGCACGAGGTCGGCGGAACCGCGGTCGAGATGCTGCTTCGCCCCCAGGAAAGTCTGGCCAAGTCGGAAGTCTCCGGCCATTGCGGCGAGAGTCACTCGCATCTCTGTACCAACGCCCCCTGCTCCATGGTCCCAGACTTGTTGTTCCGAGAGATGACTGCCCAAGCGTCCGGAGAATGCGAATTCGACCGCGAAAGGCTCCCGCAGTCGTTTGGCATAAAGGGCTCGAGTCATCGGGTAAACGAGATTGCGCAGAAGCAATCCATCGAACTTATGTCTTCGATAGAGCGGGGTGACAAGGTCGAATGCATCCCGGTAGACCGGCTGAAGAAGGCGCTCAATCCAGTCTGGCGTGATGTTGGTTGATTCCGGCGATACGATGGCACATGCTTTGGCGCGCAATAATTCGGCAGCCGCCAGGATGGTGCGCAAGGCAACTTCGGTCGCCGGACCGCCGTCGTAAACCGTGCTGATGCAATGCAGGGTACGCAGAGCATACAAATCCGAAGAATGCTGTAGATCGTTAATCGAAGCTGCGGCGATTACATCACGCGTGCTGTCCTTCGAACCTCCGTCCGCGTTTACGATGACTACACGCTCTCTGGGAAAATACTTCAGGAGTCCGACTCGAACGGCCTGCACAACTTCTCCGACGGTCGTGGCATTGTCATGCGTGGGCACGCCGACAAGCAGGTCCACTTCGCCAACGCTGATCAGTTCGCGAATAAAATCATCGGTAAGAACGCTTGTCTCTTCCAGACGAAACCCCTGTCACACTGGCTGAGAAGTATCGCCAGCGCTTCATGTCTTCATATCCGTCGTAAACGGAACCAGAAGAACTGGTAAGGCCCCATGGTTAACAGATACGGCAAATCACCAATGCGTGGAAAGATATTTCTGCCAGACATTTCTACCAGAATGTTGCCTTTGTAGCGTCGCAGGTCCAGTTCTACTGCCTGCGCGGAACTGGAAAGGTTATTCACGACCAAGACAGTTTCATTCTTGAGTTGCCTCACATAGGCGAGCACGCGATGGTTCGCGGGATGCAGAAACTCGATGGAACCCCGTCCAAATACCTGCGTAGACTTCCGCGTTTCCAGGATGCGCTTCATCCACGCGAGAAGCGAATGTCCAGATCGCTTTTGCGCATAAACATTGACTGCGGGATACCCATAAACAGGATCGAGAATCAGTGGCGAGTAAAGGCTCTCGGGATCGGCCGACGAAAAACCCGCGTTCCATCCGCCATCCCATTGCATCGGCGTGCGTACTCCATTCCGATCGCCCAGATGAATGTTATCGCCCATTCCGATCTCGTCGCCATAGTAAATAATCGGGGTTCCAGGTAGAGACATCAACATGCCCGTCATCAGTTCGACCCGACGGCGGTCGTTATCGAGAAGGGGCGCAAGACGCCGACGAATACCAAGGTTTAACCGCATGGCCTTGTCCCCGGCGTAAGTATCGTACATGTAATCGCGTTCGATGTCGGTCACCATCTCCAGCGTAAGTTCGTCGTGATTGCGCAAGAACAGACACCATTGGCAGGAATCAGGGATCGCCGGAGTCTGCTGCAGGATATCCATGATCGGCTTTCGATCTTCGAGTTTGACCCCCATGAACATTCGGGGCATGAGCGGAAAATGAAAAGCCATGTGGAACTCATCGCCATCCGCGAAGTATTGCCGAAGATCAGCCGGCCATTGGTTGGCTTCGGCAAGCAGCATCTTTCCAGGGAAATGTTGATCGACCTTGCTGCGTAATTCTTTTAGGACGGCGTGAGTTTCAGGCAAATTCTCGCAAGAGGTTCCTTCCCGTTCGACAAGATAGGGAACCGCGTCAAGCCGAAAACCGTCCACGCCCATCTCCAGCCAGAACTGCATGATCGACCACATCTCTTCCCGCACGGCTGGATTGTCGTAATTCAGGTCCGGCTGGTGACTGAAAAAACGATGCCAATAATATGCTTTTGAAACGGGATCGCGAGCCCAGTTCGAGGTTTCCGTATCCAGGAAAATAATTCGCACGCCCCGGTAGCGGGTATCCGTATCACTCCACACATACCAGTCCCGGCGCGGATTGTTTGTAGAGCTCCGTGACTCCTGGAACCAGGGATGTTGATCGGAGGTGTGGTTCAACACCATCTCAACGATCACTCGAATCCCACGCTCGTGAGCAGCGCCGAGAAAGTTCTTGAAGTCGTCGAGGGTGCCGTAACTGGGATGCACCGATCGATAATCGGCGATGTCGTATCCATCATCGCGAAGTGGCGACGGAAAAAACGGCATCAGCCACAGCGCGTTGATCCCCAACTCCTGCAGGTAATCGAGCTTCTCCGCGAGGCCGCGGAAATCCCCGATCCCGTCGGCGTTGCTGTCCCGAAAGGTTCGGACGTGAACCTGGTAAATGATCGCGTCTTTGTACCAAAGCGGGTCCTGCGTCAATATCACGGCCGTGCTCCTCGTCACCCTAATTATGCACTGTCGGCCAGAAATGGTTCGGGTCTGACTTTCTTGGCATGGGAATAAGCGCCTCGGCTACAATTAGCCGACTCTGAGGATACCGAATGCGCGTCAATCGCCTGCTGATCTTGTCAGCGTTCTTGCTTCTGTCTTTTCGCATCAGCGCTCAACAGCCCGTCACGCTGTCGCCGACGGTGCAGAAATACGTGCGAGTGAACACAGCGAGAGTGATTCTCGAGCACGTGCGCGTAATTAACGGCTCGGGTCAAGCGCCCGTTGACGACCAGAACGTCGTCATCGAACGGGGCAAGATCACAGTGGTGCAACCTGGTGCAGACGCTCCCGCGGCGGAAGGAACAATGA
>Ga0206956_1210_pt1 | contig 12176 bp, 8 predicted proteins | sample Alteio_BWOrgHeat_35_FD_153252 | JGI IMG/M metagenome (GOLD analysis project Ga0206956, IMG submission 153252) | Enriched cells from forest soil in Barre Woods Harvard Forest LTER site, Petersham, Massachusetts, United States -... | ecosystem: Environmental > Terrestrial > Soil > Temperate forest > O...
CGAGAACGAAGGCGAGCGTCTTGCTGGTGCTGGAGAAATCGGGTTTGCTGACCTCGGGCCCGTGCCAGGTGATGTCGGGCGGCAGTTTTCCCTCGGGGTCGGAGCCGCGCAAGTGTGTGCGGCGGCGCAGCGCGGGGTGGCGCTTGCGCAGGGCGATCATCTCTCGAACGAAGCGCAGGAAATCGGAGTTCTTGCCAGCGAGCGTCCAGTCGACCCAGCTCGTGACGTTGTCCTGACACCAGGCGTTGTTGTTGCCGCCTTGCGTGCGGAGGAACTCGTCGCCGGCCAGCAACATGGGCACGCCCTGCGAGAGGAGCAGCGTGGCCACGAGGTTGCGGACCTGGCGCTTGCGCAGAGCGATGATCTCCGGGTCACTGGACGGGCCCTCGGTGCCGCAGTTCCAGCTGAAGTTCTCATCGAGGCCGTCGCGATTGCCCTCGCCGTTGGCCTCGTTGTGCTTCTGGTTGTAAGAGACGAGGTCCCAGAGCGTGAAGCCGTCGTGGCAGGTGATGAAGTTGACGGAGTGCCACGGGTGACGGCCCTGAGGTTGGTACAGGTCGGAGCTGCCGCACATGCGGGTGGCGAGGGCGGCGGCGAAACCCGGCTCGCCCCGCCAGAAGCGCCGCACCTCGTCGCGGTAGCGGCCGTTCCATTCCGACCAGCGCTGGCCGAACGGGAAACGCCCAACTTGATAAAGCCCGGCGGCGTCCCACGGCTCGGCAATGAGCTTGGTATCCGCGAGCACCGTGTCTTCCGAGATCATCTCGACGACGGGCGGCTCGAGCATCACGTTGCCGTGCTCGTCGCGTCCGAACACCGAGGCCAGGTCGAAGCGCAGACCGTCGACGTGCATGTCGGCCACCCAGTAGCGGAGGCAGGTGATGAGCATTTGCCGAACGATCGGGTTATTGCAATTGAGCGTGTTGCCACAGCCGGAGAAATTCAGGTACTGGCCGTTGTCATCGAGCAGGTAGTAGAGATCATTGTCGATGCCGCGGAAGGAGTACGTTCGGCCGCGGTCGTCCCCCTCGGCGGTGTGGTTGAAGACGACGTCGAGGAAGACTTCGATGCCGGCTTCATGGAAGGCGCGGACTGTCTCGCGGAACTCAGTGACCTGGCCGTAGTCGCGACCACTCGCCGCGAACGAGGCCTTCGGAGCGGCGAAGGCGACGCTGTTGTAACCCCAGAAGTTCCGCAGCCGCTCCCCCGTGACCGGATTGAGGAAGGGGCAATCGGTCTCGTCGAATTCGTGGATGGGCAGCAGCTCGACCGCGGTCACGCCGAGTTCTTTCAGGTACGGGATCTTCTGAACGAGAGCGGCGAAGGTGCCGGGCTGGGCAATGCCGCCCGACGGGAGACACGTGAACCCGCGCACGTGCAGCTCGTAAATGACGCTGTCCTCCAGTGGCGTCAGCAGCGGGTGGTCCTCACGCCAGCTAAACGAGCGTCTCATGAAGACGCTGCGGCGGCTGGTGAAGCGCGCGCTCTTCTCGACCGTGCCGCCCCAGTCGGCTCCGTCGGATAGGGATGTCGCGGAAGGGTCGAGAAGGACCATGTTCGGATCAAAGTGATTCCCCGGCCCTGCGGGCCCATCGACCCGCCAGCCATAGCGAAACGGCACCGGCAGGCCGCTGACTTGCACGTGCCAGTGGTCGCCGGTCTTATTCTTGCGCGGATCGAGCTTGATTTCGGTGATGGGCTGCTCCTCGCCCTCGAGCGCATAGACGACGAGCCAGACATCGGTGCCGTTGCGCGAGAGCAGAGCGAAGTTGATGCCGTCGGCCAGAGCGGTGGTGCCAAGGGGCATGCAGCGGCCGCGGGAGATTCTTAGTTGTGGCATCGTTTTGCCAGGTTTAGCCGCGAGCCTCGGCGAGCGCGGCATTCGCGCTCGCCGAGGCTCGCGGCTAAACGATTAGTTGTAAGCCTCATACTCGCGTCCGCCGAGTACGGCGCTGGCGATTTTCAGCTTGAGGATCTCGTCGGTGCCTTCGTAAATGCGGCAGACGCGGACATCCTGGAGATGCCGTCCGGGGCGGTACAGCGTCGACCAGCCGCGGCCGCCGTAGATCTGGACGGCACGGTCGGCGGCGTCCCAGCCGGCACCGGCGGCGAAGAGCTTCGCCTGTGCGGCGAGCAGGTCCGCTCGGCTGCGAAGCTCGGCATTGTCCGGCGCGGCGTGGAATGCATCCTTGGCGGCCGCCGCCTTGAGCAGCACCGCCTCCGTCGCCACGCGATGCATCTCGATCGCCGCAATGTGCTCCTGAACGAGCTGGTGCTTGGCGATGGCCTTGCCGTGCTGGTGCCGCTCCTTGGCATAGTTGACCGCCTCGATGAGACAGTCTTCGATGACGCCGAGGCAACCGGCGGCGACGCTGAGCCGACCGCTGATGAGCGTGTTCATGGCAATGCGAAAGCCTGCGCCCTCCTCGCCGAGAAGGTTGGCGGCGGGGACGCGGTATTTGCTCAGCTCGAACATGGCGGTGTTGGCAGTGGGCATGCCCATCTTGGCGGTCAGATCCTCCTTGGTGAAGCCGGTCTGGCCGGTCTCGACGATGAAGGCACTGACGCGGCCGCTCGGACCCTTCGCGAACGTGACGATCACGTGGGCGATGCCGCCGTTGGAGATGAGGTACTTGACGCCGTTCAGGACGAAGTAATCGCCCGCCCGCTCATACGTCATCTGCATCTCGAGCGGATTGCTGCCGGCCTCCGGCTCGGTCAGGCCGAACGCGAAGATCTTTTCGCCGGTGGCGGCGGCGGGCAACCAGCGGCGGCGCTGCTCTTCGTTGCCCGCCAGCCAGATCGGATACGCCCCGATGGACGTGTGCCCCGAGAAGAACGTGCGCACACCCGTCCCCTCGCGGTTGATGCGCGCCAGTGCCTTGACATACGTCACCGTGTCGGCGCCGCGGCCGCCGTATTCCCCCGGAAACGGCATGGCGAGGATGTTGTGCTTGCGCGCCAGCGGCACGAGCTGGTCGTTGAACCGGTGCTCGACGTAACAGAGTTCTTCGAAGGGGCGGATCTCCTGGCAGAACGCTTCCACGTCGTCAAGCAAGCGATCGCGATCGGCTGCTGTCATGGACAAGGTTCGACTCCTTGAACGAGCGGTACCACGTGCTTACAGTATATTCCTCTGCCGAAGTGGTGAAGGCGGAATATCATCGACGAGTATGAAGACGCTTGTACTTGATATCGGGGGCACTCACGTCAAGCTCATGGCGACCGGCGAAGAGGTCCGCAAGTTTCCCTCGGGACCGACGCTGCGGCCCGCCAAGATGATCGCAACGGTCCATGGGCTCGTCAAAGACTGGGACTACGAGGCCGTGTCGATTGGCTTTCCCGCACCGGTCGCTCACGGCAAGCTGCTGCGCGATCCGGTGAACCTTGGGCCGGGCTGGACGAACGTCGATTTCGCCAAGGAATTCGGGCGGCCAGTAAGGCTGATCAACGATGCCGCCATGCAGGCACTGGGAAGCTACGAAGGTGGGCGCATGCTCTTCCTCGGCCTGGGCACCGGCCTGGGCTCCTCCATGGTCGCCGACAACGTCGTGATCGCGCTGGAGCTGGCACACCTCCCCTACAAGAAGGATCGCACCTTCGAGGACTATGTCGGCGAACGCGGACTGCTGCGCATGGGGCGCAAGAAATGGATCGAGTCCATCTTTGATGTGATCGCGCGGCTCAAGAGCGCCCTCGTCGCCGAAGAGGTCGTGCTCGGCGGCGGCAACGCCAAGAAGCTCAAGGACGTGCCGGACGGCGTGCGCGTCGTCGACAACCGCAACGCCTTCATCGGCGGCTTCAGGCTCTGGCAGAAGAAGTACGTGCTGCCGTAGTTATTTGTCCGCCTCGATCGTCCACAGAATAATCGAGTCGCGGTCCTTGACAATGATCCGGTTGCCGGACACGATGGGTGAGGCCCAGGTCGCGCTATCGGCCACCTTGTACTTCGCAACCTCCTCGTACTTCTCCTTGTTGGGCTTGAAGACAACGAGCTGCTTGTCGCTCGACAGGCCGATGAGAACCGAGCCGGCGTCGAGGATGGCGGCACATTCACCGCGTTCGGTCTTGTCGCTCCACAACTTCTCGCCGGTCTCCGCATTCATGCAGTAGAAGTACGCCGCTGCGCGGTTGCCGCCCGACAGGCCGTAGATCTGGCCGTCCTTGAGCACGGGCGTGTTGTAAATGCCGGAGCAATCGCTCTTGGTCCAGATCTTCTTGGCTTCGAAGGCGTCGTCCTTCTTTTCGATCTTGTAGGCGACCGTGCCGCCGCTGCCCCGCCCGCCGCCGAAGCCGCCGCCCGGCGCCGAGTAGAACACCGTTTGTCCATCGACGAACGGCGTGGCACTGTTGTACTGCCCCGAGAAGCTGATCTTCCACAATTCCTTGCCGTCGGCCGCGTTGATACCGACAATCGAAGATTTGGTCGGCGCCACGATCATGTTGGTCTTTTCCACGGTCATGAGCACGGGTGAGCCGTAGGCAGTCTCGCCGCCGGACCAGGTCCATTTTTCCTCACCGTTGGCCAGGTCGTAGGCAATGATCTTACTGGGGCTTTTGCCGATTTGAGCGATGCATTTGCCGTCGGTGATCAACGGCGACGCCGAGGCCCAGAACCCTGGGACGTCCTTGGTCTCCTTGCGCCACAGGTTGGTACCCTTGGCGGCATCGTAACAGGTCAGCACGCCGGACACGCCAAAAGTGCACACCTTGCCGTCGGCGACGGTGGGACAGGCGCGTGGTCCGATATGTCCGCCGCCCGGCACTCTCGCTTCCGGTGCCTTGTACTTGTCGGACCAGACTTCATTGCCGTTGTCCGCATCCAGGCAGACCACAACTTCCTCGCCGCCCTGCCGCCCGAAAGCGTAAATCTTGTCGCCGACGAGGGCCGGCGTGGCGTCCCCTTCGCCGACCTTGGTCTTCCATTTCTTGGTCAGCTCCTTGGGCCACTCCTTCGGTTCGGTGAACCCCGTCACCTTGTTGTCGCGATTGGGCCCGCGCCACTGCGGCCAATCCTGAGCGCCGGCCAGGCCGGCCATCCACAAGAGCAGCCATCCCGCCGCGAGTCCCAGAATCATCTTCGAGCTGTTCATGCCAACCCCCATGGTGTGTACTGCCACCGGGCGCGATTCTCCATAATGCTTTGGTACCATTTGGCAGCTGCGCAACCAATCCAACGAGCCCTGACACAAGCCTGAAGCGCAAGCGAAGGATCACGGGGGGGCCTTCGCTTGCGCTTCAGGCTTGTGTGCCACTGGCAGCGCAGTTGTCAATAGAAACACCGGCGGGCGCGGCAAGTAGCGGTTGTTGCGCATTTCTGATTGCCACTCGACCTCTGCTCTGTTATCTTGACTTTGATCATCATCAACTCGCGATGAGGGTGCATCCCCCATGATTCGTTTTGCGTGTCCATCTTGTGATGCTGTGCTGGAAGCGCCTGAGAGTAAGGGCGGCGGCATCATGTGCTGCCCCGAATGTGAACAGAAAATGCAGGTCCCGGAGCCCGACGCTTCGTCCGCTCGAAAAGGCTCCCGCGATGACGACGAGGACGACGACGTTGTCGATGCCGACGCCGAGGTCGTCGAGGCCGATGCTGAAGTCATAGACGACGAAGATGAGGAAGAGGGCATCACTGCCACTCCTAGAAGGGGCGGCGGCGCCCGCGCCAGGCGTGACGATGATGACGATGACGACGATGATGATGAAGAGGACCGCCCCAGGAAGCGCAAGAAGTCCGCGGACAAGGGCGGCAACTCGACCTTGATGGTCCTTGTCCTGGTGCTCGTCGTTGTCGCCCTGGCCGGCGGCGCCTTCGCCGTCTACATGATCGTCTCCAACAAGGAAGAAAAGGTAACCTCGACTTCGAGCAAGTCCTCCGTTCAGCCGTCGCCAGGCTCGTCGTCGGGATTCAGCTCGCCGCCCGACAGCTCTTCTTCGCTCCCGACCTCGTCAAGCGGCGGTTCGGATCCCGTGTCCAGCTCGTCCAAGAGCGACGCCAGTGACGATCCGCTGAATCCGAAAAACTTTTCCGGCGATCGCGGCCCCATGATCACCAAGCGCTTGCTCAAATCCACGGCCATCATTTTCGTCTGGACCCAGGCCGGCGGTACCAGTCCCATGTATACGGGTTCGGGCTATCTCATCGACCGCAAGAACCGCCTCGTGCTCACGAATAACCACGTCGCGGAACAAGCCACCAAGCTGGTCGTGCTCTTTCCCGAATACGAAAAGGGTGTGCTAATCCCGACCCGCGAATACTACGAGCGCAAGGCCGTCGGCACTCCACCACCGCCCGAGGCCACGGTGCTCGCGAAGGATCCCAAGCGCGACCTCGCGTTGCTCAAGCTGTCGCCCGAGCAGTCGATCGACGGCCTGCTCGCGCTGCGCCCGGCAGAGAAGGAGCCGCCGCAAACTGCCAGCGTATTTTCACTCGGCAATCCAGGCGCCAGTGGCGGCGCGTTTTCGTCCACGACGGGTAATGTGAAGCAAGTCTTCAAGTTCAAGTGGACGGCCGGGACCCCGCCGAACACTAGCGATCACGAGGCGCTGATCGTCGAAACGCAGAATCCGACCAATCCGGGCGACAGCGGCGGCCCCCTCGTAAACGAAGACGCGGAATTCGTCGGCATTACGCAGGGCGGCAATGCCGAAGCTAACTTGCTCAGCATCTTCATCGCTGTCTCCGAGATCAAGAGCTTCCTGAACGAGAACCTCCCCAAGCAGACCCCGCCCATCACCTGGGAGATAGAAAAGGAAGGATCACTCGAGCCCGCCGGAGGCGGCGGCTTCACCGCCGGCAGCCTCGTAGGCTTGAGGCGCGTTCTCAAGGAGAAGGATCCCCACAGGCGTGCCGAGGCCGCCCGCGCCATCAGCACCATCACTCCAATCGCCGACGCGCGACCCGCCATCCCCGACCTGCTCACCGCCATCAAGGACGAAGACGACGTTGTCTCCTCCCGGGCACGCGACTCGCTCGAAAAGATCGGCGCCGCCAACAAGTTCGATCTCGACAGGATTATTAGCAAGTACCTGACCGATTCCAACCCAGTCGTCAAGCACCACGCCATCATGGCCATCTCCCTCATGGGGCCCGATGGCGCTCCAGCTTGCGACAAGCTCATCGAGTTGTGCAACGACACCGACGCCAAGGTCCGCGGCGATGCCATCATGGCCCTTGGAAAGGTCGGGGCCGGCGAGCGACAGAAGGTCTTCACGTTCCTCTTCGGCCAGCTCAAAGATGCCAGGGACGCCAGGGTCCGAGCGACGTATAGCACAGCGCTTGAGGGCCTGGGCGCTCCCACCCCCGCCGAGATCAACGCACTCAAGGACAATCTTGCCCACTCCAGCTCGGAGATGCGCGTCTACTGTGCCAGGGCCCTGGGCAAGCTCGGCCCCAGCGCCAAGGACGCGGTGTCCGCGCTTGCCAGCAGTCTCAAGCACGAGGATCTAGTCACCGCCGTCGCCGCCGCGGAAGCGCTTGGCAAGATCGGTACCGACGCCAAAGATGCCAAGTCGGCTCTCTTCGACGCGCTGCAAAGCAATCAGTCGAGCCTGAGCAAGGCCGCCGCCGACGCGCTGGTCCTCATCAAGGACGTCGGCAAGGCCGACCTGCCAATCTTGAAAACTGCTTTGACCACCGGGCCCACGCATGTAAAGGCGAGTGCCCTGAGCGTCATCGCCTCCATGGGACAGGATGGCAAGGACGCCGTTAGCGAGATCGGCAATGCCCTCAAGGATTCCGACAAGAGCGTTCGCGTGCAAGCCATGAAGGCCCTCGAAAACTTCGGTGCCAGCTCGCCCGGGGTGCTCACCAAGATCATCGATGCAGTCAAGGATCCCGACGCCGAGATTCGAACCTCCGCAATACGGTCGCTCGGCAAGGTTGGGTCGCCGGCCGGAAAGGAGGCCGTCAAGGTCCTCGACGATATCCTCGCCAAGGATGCCATGAGCAAGGACAAGAACCTCGATATCAACGTCGTCAAGGAGGCCGTGATTGCCGTGGGGCTTATCCATTTGGAGTCCAAGACGGTGCCCGATCTGAAGTACAACGCACAGGTCGCATGCCATGTTGTCGAGTTGCTCAGCGCAGAGGAAGACCGGTATGCCTCGCTGGCAGAGGTGATTGGGACGACGCTGGGCAAGATGGGCAACCCGGCCCTGACCGGACTCTCATGGGTCAGCCCCCCGAAGAAGGCCGCGGTCGTTCGCCTGCTCGAATCCAATGTCGCCGAGCGCCGCTACTATGCCACCGTCGCTATCAAAGAGATGCTACCCGAGCTGAAAAAGCAGCCAGAAAAGGAAAGGACCGCCCTCGCCACCCAGTTGAATGACTACGTCAACAAGGAGCTGCAGTTTCCGCAGTCGGACCCACGCACCAAGCAGACCCTCGAAGATATCATTCAGAAGCTCAAGAGCGACATTTAGGGTCCTAAAAAACGGGGACAGGACTTTTGAATTTAGAAGTCCTGTCCCCGTTTTTTAGGACCTCTTGATCGCGACTGAAATTGACACGATAACACAGATCGTGCTACAAGCGATCTTGCGCTGCTCTCCCAGGGACGGGGTCCGCAATGATCAAGTACCGCCATCAAGCGCTTTGCGCCTGGTTCGTCCTCTGGGATCTGATTTCAACCGCTGCCGCCTGGCTCACCGCCTACTGGATCCGCTTTCAGTCCGGCTGGTTCGCCATCAACCTTTCCCCGGTCCCAACCTTCCGCGAGTGCCTTCGCAACCTTCCCATCGTCATTGTGCTGGCCGTGATCGCCTTCCGCATGATGGACCAGTACTCGATCCATCGTCTGCGCCGCTTGCGCGAAGAGCTGGTCACGATCGTCAAGAGCTCCGCGCTTCTGACCCTTCTAGTGATGGCCACCACGTTCTTCCTGCGCGATCATGCCTACGAATCGCGCATCACGCTAGGGTTGTTCGGCGCCTTGACGGCCTGTTCCGTCGGCGTGACGCGGCGCTGTAGCTGGGCCGGCATTCGCTACTTCCGCAGCCACGGCTTCAACCAGTCGTTCGCGGTCATTGTCGGCACCGGCCGTGTCGCGCGCAAGACCGCTCGCGCCCTTCGCCGGGCGCACTGGATGGGCATCCAGGTGCTCGGCTTCGTCGAGGACAGGCCGAGCCGCTGGATGAGCGACCTCAAGCTCCTCGGCAGTTTTGCCGACTTGCCCGACCTCGTCCGCAAGCACCATATCGGCAACATTTTCATCGCCCTGCCCATGAAACGCTACGACGATGCCCGCCGCGTCTTCAACATCCTCTCCAAGACCATCGTCGAGGTTCGCCTCGTCGCCGACGTCCCCGCACTTGCCGGCCTGTCGCTGACCACGACCACGATCGACGGCTTGCCCGTCGTCGGCCTGCGCGAGAGCCCCCACTTCGGCCTCAACGTCGTCGTCAAGAGAGTCATGGACTTCATCCTGTCGTCGCTGGCACTCGTGATCCTCTCGCCGGTGATGTTCGCCATCGCACTGCTTATCAAGCTCACCAGCAAGGGACCGGTATTCTACCGCCAGCAGCGCTGCGGGCTCAACGGCCGCACCTTCCAGATGCTCAAGTTCCGCAGCATGCGCGCCGACGCTGAGGCTCAAACCGGCGCCGTCTGGGCCAAGGAGAACGATCCACGTCGAACGCGGCTCGGCACCTTCCTCCGCAAGACCAGCCTCGACGAATTGCCGCAGTTTATCAACGTGCTAAAGGGAGACATGAGCCTCGTCGGACCGAGGCCGGAGCGACCCGAGTTCATCCACCAGTTCAGCGACACCATCCCCAACTATATGGCCCGCCACGCCGTCAAAACCGGCATCACCGGCTGGGCCCAGGTCAACGGCTGGCGCGGCAACACCTCCCTGCGCAAACGCATCCAGTACGACCTCTACTACATCGCGCACTGGACCCCCTGGCTCGACCTGCGCATCTTGTGGTTAACCGTCTGGCACGGCCTCGTGAACCGCCACGCCTACTAAATGCCGCTTGCGGCTTAGCGCATGATGAATTGAATTCTCGAATTTTACCGCTTCGAGAACTGGAAGCTCTTCCGCGCACCCTTGCGGCCGTACTTCTTGCGTTCCTTCATACGGCCGTCGCGCGTTAGATACCCGGAGTCGCGGAGCTTCTTGGCCATGGCGGAGGACGGGGATTCCTGGCCGTCGGCTGTCGGTGGCGCCGGCGTTTCCAGGCCAAACATCTTCTTCAGCGCGCGAGCAAGGCCGAGGTTGATGGCACCTGCCTGCCCGGAGAAGCCGCCACCCTGAACATGAACGGTGGCATCCAGCCGGTTACGCATCTCCATGAGATCGAGGGGACCGATCACGGCGTTGCGGTGCTGATCTTCGGTGAAGTAATCTTCAAATGGCCGGCCGTTGATCGCGATCTTGCCGCTGCCCTCACTGAGCCGCACACGCGCCACCGCGCTTTTGCGCCGACCCGTCGCCACATGTGCCTTCGCCGTCTTGGTTTCCGCCACCTTTTGTGTCTCCGTCTAGTTCAAATGCCCAACTCCACCGGCTGCTGCGCCTGGTGCTCGTGCGTCGGCCCACCGTAAATCTTCAGCTTCGAAAGCTGCTTCCGCCCAAGCTTGTTCCGCGGCAGCATGCGCTTGACTGCTTCGAACAGCACGCGATCCGGGTGCTTGGCATGAAGGTCCCGGGCCACGATCAGCCGCCGCCCGCCCGGATGATGCGAGTACGACTGGTACGTCTTCTGGTTCCACTTGTTGCCGGTGAACTTCACCTTTTCGGCGTTCACGACCACCACGAATTCGCCGGTATCGACATGCGGCGTGTATTCGGGCCTGTGCTTGCCCTTCAAGATCGTGGCAATCTTCACCGCCAACCGGCCCACAACCTTGTCCGTCGCATCGATCAGGTACCACCGCTGCGGCACCGATCCCTTCTTCGCCATGTAGGTAGACATTGCCTTCCCGCCTGCGTCGCGTGCATCTCAAGGAAATAATTATCGTAAGGCCGGCCCCCGATTCGTCAAGTGACGTTACAGTGACGCTCAGCGATTGACCTTACAGCAGTGATCGGGCATTTTCCCCTCTCCCCCCGTACCCGGGGGGAGAGGGCCAGGGTGAGGGGGGACAGCATGCCTCGTGGAAACCGCGTGATTCTGCATTTACCTTACGTAGGATAATCCCCACGCAAGAACCAAACCACCAGGGAGACACACTCCATGTACGCCACCACACTGTCCGTGCTCCTCAGCCTGATCCCCGGCGAGCTCAAACCCGCCGACATCAAGCTCTGGCCCAACGGCGCTCCAGGCGCCGTAGGCACCGAAGCCGCCGACACGCCCACCCTCACGCAGTACACGCCCGACAAGCCCAACGGCGCCGCCGTCATCATCTGCCCCGGCGGCGGCTACGTCGGCCTCGCCAAGGACCACGAAGGCAAGCAGCCCGCCGAATGGCTCAACTCGATCGGCGTCACCGCCTTCGTCCTCACCTACCGTATCGCCCCGCGCTATCATCACCCCGCCCCGCTGCAAGATGCCCAGCGCGCCATCCGCACCGTCCGCTCACGCGCCAAGGAATGGGGCATCAATCCCGAACGCATCGGCATCTGGGGCTTCTCCGCCGGCGGCCACCTCGCCTCTACCGCCGCCACCCACTTCGACGACGGCGACCCCAAGGCCGACGACCCCATCGACAAGGTCTCCTGCCGCCCCGACTTCGCCATCCTCTGCTACCCCGTCATCACCTTCACCGACCAGACCGTCATGCACAAGGGCTCGCGCGACAACCTCCTCGGCAAGGAGCCCGACCCCAAGCTCATCGAAGAGCTGTCCAACGAGAAGCACGTCACCGACAAGACCCCGCCCACCTTCCTCTTCCACACCAACGAGGACAACGGCGTACCACCCGAAAACAGCGTCCTCTTCTACCTCGCCCTCCGCAAGGCCAAGGTCCCCGCCGAGTTGCACATCTACGAAAAAGGCAAGCACGGCGTCGGCCTCGCACCCAACGACGAAGTCCTCTCCACCTGGAAAGACCGCCTCGCCGCCTGGATGAAAGGCCGCGGGCTGCTGGACAAATGACATGCGCAATTGGGATGCGCGACCACCCACACACGCAGCATCCCCGCCCGCCAACCACAGGCCCTCTGACCTCTGACTTCCGACCTCTGACCTCTACCCCCCGTCCTCAGTCCTCAGTACTGACTACTCGG
>Ga0206956_1211_pt1 | contig 12135 bp, 14 predicted proteins | sample Alteio_BWOrgHeat_35_FD_153252 | JGI IMG/M metagenome (GOLD analysis project Ga0206956, IMG submission 153252) | Enriched cells from forest soil in Barre Woods Harvard Forest LTER site, Petersham, Massachusetts, United States -... | ecosystem: Environmental > Terrestrial > Soil > Temperate forest >...
GAGGGTGACAACGAGGTGATTTATCAGCCGCAGCGGCTGGCGGCCCGCGTGGGCGCGAATGTTTACTACGCTTCAATCTCCGATGCCTCGGGGATTGTGCCGCCGAAGGCGACGACAACGGGCTTTTTTGCGATCACGGGAACGCCTCGGGGTGGTCGGGCAAATCTCAGCATCCGAAATCTTTTCAGCGTCATCGTCCCGCGACTCGACCGGGACGCAAAACTTGTGGTGCCACAATGAAGCTCTGGGCTTTCCTCAAATCACCCACGGGTAACGTGGTCGTCTTCGCCACCTTTGTGATCGCCGGCGGACTGCTGATTCACCGAAGCAACCTTCGTGAGGAGGCTCGCGCGGCCCAGATGGGCAAGGTTGATGACAAACCACCTTCGACGCTCCGGGAATCGATCTCTCGGCTGGGCCAGCCGTTCAAGCTCCCAGCCGCCGCAAACCGGGAAAGTGCTGGACCCTCGAACTCAGTCGCGGGCGATGCGAACATAGAAGGGGTGTCCCGTGACGCTCGCGGGAAGAAACCGGAGGCCAAGCCAAAGATTCTTCCCATCAGCCTCTATTCCGGCAATGCCGCCCAAGCTTCGGCCGAAAAGACGTTATCGAAAACTTACGCCCCGTACGGTCGGCTAATTCCCTGCGAAACCGTCATCACCCTGGAATCATCCAAGCTGGACACGCCGGTTATCGGCCTCGTGACGGAGGACGTCTGGCATGACGGCCAGCTAATCATACCGGCTGGAACCGAGGTGCATGGTCGAGCCTCGCTCGATCGTTCTCGCGAGCGAATCGCGGCGGCCGGCAAATGGGTCGTCGTCTGGCGCGACGGAAGCCCGATGAACGGAACGGAGCTGGTGCTCAACGGCATCGCCCTTGAACGGGAGAAAGACGACATGACGGGGGAATATGGACTTCGGGATGGTTCGGCGGGCCTCGTTGGTCAGCTGCTCAAGTCGGACGATTGGCAGGAGGTGAAATTGTTCGCTTCAACGTTCCTCGCTGGAGCGGCGAGCGGGCTCCAGCAATTACAAGATCAAGGGACCGCATTTGGGCTCGCCCAAGTGCCGGTGGCTTCTGGCCGGAATGCGGCGCTTCAGGGAACCGCTGCTGTTCTCAACACCTACGCCCACCAGATCCAGGATGCGATTCAGCGGGACGGGTTCTTCGTACGAGTCGAAACGGGGCATCAGTTCTATCTCTACGTGACAGAGACCATCGACCAAGCGGACGGCACGCGCGGGAACGTGGCGAATGCCGAAATCTGGAGGAAGCATGAAAACAATTAGTCTATCTGTTCTGGGTATCGCTGTCGCCCTCTCTTCTGGGTGCGAAACCCTGCAAAAGAAGATGGCGGCCACCCCGCCGCCACCTGCGCCAGCCGCGGTGCCGGTGGTCGCACCCGTCTCTGGGACCGATTTGGACGAGAGCAATTCCGAGAAGGTTCGCGTCGGCGAAACGCTAAAATCCTACCCGGTTGGCCGCTACGTCGACCCCCAAGACCCAAATGTCATGCACGAGGCGCACGTCGTCTATCGCAAGGAGGCGGGGTCCTCGTGGAATCTGAACCCCAATGCTCCGACGGTCGTCCCATTGGGGCCGGTACTGGCCGTGGCGGACCCAGCTAAGACCCCCGCGCCATTACCTGCCGAATTGGAATCGAAGATGGCCGAGCAAAACCAGCTGGTCGCCTCCCTCATAGAACAGAACGAGGCCCTCACAAAGGAGCTGGGGAAATTAACCCAAGATGTGGCCGCCTTGCGCTCGAAGCAGGTGCCAGCGGCCAAGGAGGGTGACAAATGACCACTGCGGCAAAGTCGGCGGCGGAAGCCCCGCCCGAGGAATCGGTGGATTTGGAAAAACTGCTTCCGCCGCACCTCACCGAGAATTTCCGCATCGCCGATGCCGAATTGCGGGAGTTCTACGGGAAGAGCCCAGGGATCACGGCATTGGTGCGCCTGTGGATCGCTTGCGGCACCTCCTGGCGCATTCGCTCGGAATTTGAGCGTGCCGTCCTCGACATCAACAAGCGCGGTCTCGAACCCAATAAGGAGGGCGAATTCGATGAAACCTGTCTCTGAATTTGAGCGATCCTCGCTCGAACAAGGTCAAGTGCCACTGGCGACCAGTCGCCTTGCAAAACAATGGCTGGGGAAAACACAGGAGGCATCATGCCATCGCTAAAACAAGCAGTCGCCGATAAAAAGGCGCAGGAACCCACGGTTCGGAAAAACCCGGAGATCGACGCGAAGCTCGACAAGTTCATCGCCGAGAATCCGGGTCTTCTCGAGTACTACCAAAACCTCAGCAAGGATGATCTCATCCGGAAGCTGATGCTCGGGAAGATGCAGCGGGCGGAATACACCAATACCCGCAACGGGGAGATCAAGGCATGGGTGGAAGAGCACCCCGAGTTGAAAACCAAGATCGAGGAACGCATCCGCAATGTGCCCGAGGCCAAGCGCGAGCGCGCGTTCATCAACGCCGCGAAGCAGGAGGCCATGAATCAAACGGTGCGGCCGGCTGGCGTCCGTCCGTAGGCATTCGTGAGTCCCAGGCGGCGGGTGCTTCGGCATCCGCCGCCTATCTTTTCCTCTCTAGATCTTGACCCCGTAGTCTTGTTCGAACTTCCGCCTGTAACTCTTCGCAAGTGCAGAGTTTGGATTTGCACGAAGTTCGTTACAGTATTGACGGAAAATGCCTATCACTCGGTTTTTCAATGTGGTGGGGTCCACAACGTGTAGATCGTACGAATGTTTCCCATCCAAAGAGGTGCCGGCGTTTGGGATCACTTTTAGCAGTGTTGGTGTGCCAGCCGCATCAGGCTGTAAAGCGGTCATTCCGCAAAATGAAGCGAGATCCCCGTGATGCAGAAGTGAACAACGGAAGCCTGCGTAAAAGACCTGGGCGCGAGTCTTGAGCTTAGATTGTTGCCACCCGCCATTCCTGTCTTCCCGCGTATATTCAATTGGACTAGTCAGAGTCGCATTAAATTCCGGAAGCTTATCGCGAACAAATCGCTGGTAGTGTTTTGGACTATGCCAGTCCAGGTCGTAAGCGTACTGAGCAAGCAAATCGATTAGCGCACATAGCGTGAACATCAGGGGATAGGCTGGATTCACGCTACCGTGCTTATTGTTGATCTGTTCGTCGACCGGGTGAATGTACCAGACTAAGACGCGGCTTTCGTATTCATCGATCACGTCTTTCCATTTAGTCCAGTCTACGGGTGGCATTCCCTTTGCGTTTGGAAGAAACGCTTTCTGCGCGTTGAACGCTTTCGTAAACTTTGCCGGGTCCGGCAATCCGTAAACAATTTTCCCAACTGAGGATCGATCGATCCGGATTGGCCAGCGGAATGGCCAGTGGAAGCTAATGTTCATTGCAAGAACTGGCCGTCGCGCTGCATGACTGTCGCATGACAGAAAACTTCATTTGCTTTCACTTCGGCACATTGTCAGCCTTTCACTGTCTGAATACAACTGAATCACAACCGCGTGGTTGTGAATCCAGATGAAATCCGCGGCTCCCGTTTGAGATGAGCCACGCCGCGTTAGCGGCGTTAGCTCTGGCGCCTGGTTTGCCTTTTTCTTATTCATAACACGCTAACGCCTTCGCGTAAATGTCTTCGCCGACCCACTTTTTGAGGTACTCGGCATTGAAGATCACATCCTCTTTCGGAATTAGAAGCGGCAACATCCCCTCGTATTCTCGTGACGAAAGAGGTGCTCGTGCAATGAGACAATAAGCGCCGAGGCCGCCTCTTCACCACCTTCTTTCGTGCACCACTCACTGAAATCCCGAAACCTCACGACCGTCCCAGGAGTAATATCTTCAACGCGCATGCTCGCCAGCCAATCGGCAACGCATGCCATCACCGCATAGGGATTTTCTTGATCCTCCGATTCGACCTTGCCGAACAGCTCCGGAAAGCGTCGCTCGAATTCGTCGGCTAGTGACTTCATTTTTCTTCTCTCGCCGAACGTTACAGATGAGCCACGCCGCCGGCGGGCGCGCCTCGTGCAGCAGCACAAGGCGTGACGGACGGCGGCGTTGGCCTTGACCGGTGGTTAGCCATTTAGAGTGCAATCCTGAAAACGAAGCGAACGAGCAACGCCGCGACCGTCTGCGCGCATGTCAATTGAATCGCCTTTGCCGACGTAAGCCTTTCGCCGTTGAGTCCCCGGATGATCAGCCGGTGACACAAGCTAGAGATCGCGAATCCAACGCAGAGCACCACGATATCACCAACAAACTCTTTCGTCGGATAGCTGTCGTGAGAAATGGCAGCGGCAAGACTGAGATTATTCGGAGGCGCACAAACCTGCGCCACCGCAAATGCCACCGCCGCTCCTAAAACACAAGAACTCGCGACCGACGCCAATGCCGACGCGTAGCGAGGCCGGAATCGCGCAAGCCACTTCGCGAGATATTGCACCATCAATGCCACGAGCGGTGCAAAAATGAGGGTTATTGCCAAGCGGCGTAAAAAGTCAGTGGGCATTCTTTTTGGCTATTGTTTGAGATCAGCCGTGAGGGCCGTAGCTCCGAGTTGGCTTTAACGACTGGCTCGGCCGTTTTTTCATCTGTTTATTGCTAGCTGAATAATTTCACTGTCCGACAGCATTTTCTCTGGCTGCCGCGGGATAGAACCCCGGAGGCATTCCTTCTTACCGCGCACAAACGTAGATACATCGTAAAAGAGAGGGAACACCTCTTGCTCCTTCTTCCCGAGCGTCGCCGCCAGCCATTTGGGGCCACGCTCTTCAACATCCGCGTCATGATACCGAGCGAGGTGCTTCACCTTGCCCCGGACAAAAATCGAAAGTGTGAGGAAGTGTGCATTTCTTTCAGCCTCCTTCAGCGATAGATTCCCGAGAAAGCCAAATAGTGTCGATCCATCTGCCAGCGTGAACTCGCAGCCAACTAAACGCTCGTCTCCAGTGGTTATAGGCAGCTTCTTCACTGGGCGCACCCAAGTCTCGTCCTGCCCTGAGAGACCCTCTTCGTCAGTCGCAAATTCCCAGACCGGAAACTTTCGTAGTAGCGCTTCGGAGAGTTTTTCGACGGGAATAGATTTGTGCCGACGAGTCATAATCTTTGCCGAACGTTCAAGATGAGCCACAGCCGCTCGGGGCCGTTGGCTCTGACGCCTGGTTCGGCTTCTTTTTCTTCATGTGCGCTTCAACTTTTTGACCGCCGTCTTTCCAGTCACTGAATTGATGCTGACGCTGAAATCTGTGGAGACGCCCTTAGGCTTTCTTTTTCCTTGGACGTAGAGCTTCTCGCATTTCGCGCACAAATTCACGATAGCCGTGACCGTGAGGCGGTAAGAATCGGCACCGGTGGGATGACCGCTGCTGCTGGAGAAGCGAACCGTCGCGGGATTCTTTCCACACTCTTCGCAAACTGTAGCCGGCGACGTCACGGTCTTTTCGAGCAGGCGAGGAGATGGTTTCTGAAGGCGTTGCTTTTTCATCTTTTTCCGAACGTTGGAGATCAGCCGCGAGGACCGCAGGTCCGAGTTGGCTGTAGCGGTTGGTTCGGCTTCACTTTTTTAAGGTGGATGTATCCTGGTCATCAATCCAAGTCCAATACTTGGCATCCTCGCAACGCCCGCCGCATTTCGAGCAAACGAGTTCCGCTCGATAGCTTTGCACTTCCCAACATTCCACACAGAGCATGTCTTTCGTATTTGCAGTTCCGGGAAGCATGGGAAGCAAATGCAGCCACTCGGCCACTGCGCCAATTCCTGCACTAAAAATCGCCAAACATGAGGCGACGATCACGCTCGAAATAAAAACAGCATAATGGGGTAGATCGGGCCTCTTGCTGCTAGTGCGATAATAATACCAGCAAGTAAAAAGTGCGGCGACAATGATGGCGGCTTTTATGCTGTACGTTATGTTACGCACCGCCGCTCTGCGAATTTGTTCTTTTGTGCGTGAGACCCACATGAGCCATTTCTTGCCGAACGTTTAAGATGAGCCACGAGCGAAGCGAGTTGGCTCTGGCGTCTGGTTGGGCTGTTTCTTGCGCGCCACTCCTAATGAAAACACCGCTCCAGTAACCGACGCCAGCAAGATACAGGGAAGAAAGGTGTCCCAGTAAAAGCCATGATCTAACTCTTCTTCTGTCGGATGCCACGTGTTGATCGGCGTCGAAACATAGCGCTCGAGCGGAATGGCTGCTAGCGAGGCCAACATCATGAACGCGACGGCACGGCGTAGCCCCAACCGGTACGCGATACCGAGCAAAGGAAGCACGCAAATATACCCGATAGTCGTCCGCTGGAGAAACCACGTGACGAACGCTACAAAAATGCCGACACGGTCTGGCATCGTGAGAGCTCTCACCGCAAGAAAGACGGCGACGGCCAACGCGCCGGCAAGCGGCGAAAGCCAAATCGCAGTCTTCTTAGGTGACGCGGATACTTCGCTCATTTTCCTTTGCCCAACGTTGATTATGCCGCCGACGGCGGCAGAACACATTCTGTTCTTGGTTCACCTGGGCTGACTTCCGGGAAAACGACCCCCACTTGAAAACGGACTTGGCCTAGTTTCCGTGTTATGCCGCTAACGGCGGCAGAACACTTTTTGTTGCTCGTTGGCATGGGCGCAGTTCGGCGAAAGTGACCCCTGAAAAACAGGGAGCTGTGAATTTTCATGAGCTTAGGGAATCCGGTTGCCGAATCAAAGCTTTCCCCGCCAATCAAAGATTCGTCGATTCGTGATCTTAAACAAAAAGCCCGACTCGGGAGAATCGGGCTTTTGCCTCTGAAAACTGGAGCCGAGCATCGGATTCGAACCGACGACCCATGCTTTACGAAAGCATTGCTCTACCAACTGAGCTAGCTCGGCGACTGCAGGAAGTCCGGAAGAAACCCTCCGCCTAGGCAAGCGCAAGCCCCATTTTCCCCGGGCGCCCCGCTCTCGGACGGCAAATCAGGAAATCGCCTGCGGTGATCCCGTTTGGCTGCCGGCTAGGGCGCCGGCATGTGATACTTCTGCGCGAGGCGCTGGCGGACCGGGCCGGGCAGGAAACAGGTGATCGAAAAATACATCTTCGGGGTTTTCGACCAGTCGAAACCTTCCGTGTCCTCCCGGAAATAGAGATAAGCCAGAATCCTCCAGTCGTCGGCGTCGTTGATGAGCTGCATGTTGTCCTCGCGCTGGGTCACACCGGGACCGTGCAGCATCGCCGACATTTCCGGACCTGACCGCACGCCCGACATGCAACAAACGACCGCCGCCGCCAGCCCCAGGGCCCAATGACGTAGCTCGCTCGACACTGCCGCCAGCACGACCAGCAGGGAAAAACCAAAGATCGGCATCGCCTTGGCCAACGAGTGGATGTCGCGGCCCACGTGCCAGACGCCAGCCACGCAAATCGCGACGATCAGCGGCACGCGAATATCCCGCGAGGCCCGCCATCGTTGCCAGGAAACGATACTGAACAGCACGGCCATCCCGATCAACGCCGCCAAACCGACCGGGTTGTGCACTGGATTAATGTCGCCCGGCAAAAGCGGCTGATACTCCAGCCACGCATAAGGACTCGAGGCGCCAAACACGCCGAGAAATTGTCCCACGAACCGGCGCGACAACTCCGCGGAACCCTGGTCCACAAAATCGTCACGGGAGAAAATCAGCACCGTCGACGCCACGACTGCCGAGGCCGCCAGAAAACCCACGATCCGCGGTCCCGGTCTTTCTGCCAGGAGTCCATCCAGCCCTTTCCGCCGCAGCAGCGCGAAGCCGCCCGTCACCGCGAGAATCGCCGCAAAGCCCAGGCCAAGCTTGAGGAACGGTACCGCGTAAAGTCCGGCGCAGAGAAAAATCATCAGCAGGCCGAGCGTCAGCGCCTCCGCGCGCGGCGGCCCTTCTTCCGCCACCACCACGCCGGCGAAGGCCAGCGCGATCAACGGCCCGACAATCACACCGCCGACAAAACCTGCGATCCAATGCAGCACGATCAGCGGGTGAAAAACCATCGTGACCGCCAGCGGCAGCGCGAGGATCCAGTACCTCAACCGGAACACCCATGGTTCGCGGCCCACCGCCATGGCCACGCTGGACATCAACACGACAGGATACGCGAAGTAAGCTTGGACCGCCGTCAGACCGGTCGAGGACCCAAGGCATGCGAGCGACTCGTAGATCAGCGGACGTTCCCGGATGGTGAGCACATACCAGGGCCAGTTGAAACGCATCGCCACGTGGCCCGGCACCGGGAGATCGCGCGGCGAATGCTGGTACAACCATTCCGCCGTCGTGACATAGCCCCACATGTCGGTGCCGTTGGCGCCATAGGCCAGCAGTCCATCAAACAAATAATATGGGGCGCCCAGCATGAGACTGATGCTGCCTGTAACGAGGACGGCGCAGATCAGTTCCCGCCATTGTCGGCCGCGAATGGCCGCGAAGATTCCAGCGGCAAAAAAAGCCCAGAACAACGGCCGCACCCCGTGCGCGGGGAGTCCGACCATCCACGGAATCGTGCAGAGAAAAAGAAATCCACACCACCCGGCGAGCATCTTCACGATGGGACGTTTCGAGGAAACCAGCAGCGATCCCATCCCCCAGCAGCTCACGCTCAGCAAGAGGGCCGCGCCCCAGGCCGGCAGGACGGTGGTGAACATCCCGTCAGGCTTTCCAGAACTAAAACCGGCTCAAGCACTATAGGTCTGCGGAAATTTTCCGTGCCGTCGCGACCGCATTATCGGTTTGCGGGCAGCAGCACCGTGTTCCCAATGAGAACGTGCCGCCGCTTCCGACCGACCTCTTTGACTACGCGCTGCCGCCGCAGCTGGTGGCGCAGACCCCGGCAGCGCGCCGCGACCAGTCCCGACTGCTCGTGGTCAACCGGGCTGCACACTCTGTCGCCCACCATGTGTTCACGGACCTGCCGCGGTTTCTCCGTGCGGGCGACATCCTGTTTCGCAACAACGCCGCCGTGCTGCCGGCGCGCCTGCACGCGCAACGCCCAACCGGCGGACAGGTCGAGTGCTTTCTGCTTCGACCCACCGATCAGGCGAACGTCTGGCGTTGCCTCATCAAGCCCGGGAAAAAGCTGCCCGTCGGCGCCACGTTCGTGCATGCCAGCGGAGCCTTCCGCGGGGAAATCGTCGCGAAGGAAACGGGCGGCTCTGCGCTCGTGCGCCTGACAACGCCGAACGGTGATCCGATCACTGCGGTGGCCAACCGCCTCGGTGACGTCCCGCTCCCGCCCTACATTCAACGGGGAGATGAATCGCCCGCCCAACACGCCGCCCGGCGCGCGAACGATGTGGAACGCTACCAAACAGTTTATGCCAACCGCGCTCGACAGGTGGCAGTGGCGGCACCCACCGCGGGGCTCCATTTCACGCAGGAACTGCTGGCCATCCTGGCGGCCAACGGCGTCGGCACGGCAGATGTCACGCTGCATGTTGGACTCGGCACGTTCCAGCCGATCTCGACCCAAACGATCGAGGCGCATGCGATTCACGGCACCGACATGTGGGGCTATGTCACGACGGCGGAATGGTTGTACCAGCATTCGCCGCGCGATCTCGACCCAAACGATCGAGGCGCATGCGATTCACCGGGAGCTGTACGAAATTCCCGTCGCGACTCAGCAGGCGCTTTTTCCCCCGCGCACCGGCCGGCGCGTGGCCGTCGGCACCACCACCGTGCGCACCGTGGAGGATTTTCTCTCCGCGCATGACACGCCCACCGCGCACGCGCAGGTGGCGGAGGCCGGCATCTTCATTTATCCGCCGCGGACATTTCGCGGCGTGGATGCGCTCATCACCAATTTCCACCAGCCCCGCTCCACCCTACTCTGCCTCGTCGCCGCCTTTCTCGTGCCGGGTTCGACCGACGGCATAGCGTGGCTCAAGGAAATCTACGCCGAGGCGGTCGCCCGGGAATATCGTTTCTTTAGCTACGGCGACGCCATGCTGATTTTGTAGGCGGGGTGCCCCCACCCCGCTGCTGACTCAATGCGGGGGGAGGGCACCCCGCCTCCCTCTAAGCCCTGGATGCTAAAGGTAAATTCTTTGGTTGCATATTTTCACGGCAACGTTTCTGTTTCCCTGCTGTCTGGCCGTAGCTAAAAATATCAACGGAAAACCATCCTTTCTATGAAACTAAGCACCAAACTCCTCCTCCTCGCCGGGCTCGCGCTCGGCTTTGTCGGGACTGCGTCCGCCGCGGTCGAAACCTACGTCATCGATCCGGCGCACTCCTCGGTTGGCTTCACCGTCCGCCACCTTTTCAGCCAGGTGCCCGGCAGCTTCACCAAGTTCAACGGCACGCTCATGGTGGACCGAGACCATATGGAGAACAGCTCCGTTGAGGCGACGATCGACATAGGCTCCGTCAACACCGCCGTCGAGAAACGCGACAATCACCTGAAGAGCCCCGACTTCTTCGATGCGGCGAAATTCCCGACCATTACCTTCAAGAGCAAGTCCTGGAAGAAAACCGGCGACGACTCTTACGACGTGACCGGCGACCTCACCATCAAGGACGTGACCAAGTCGGTCGTGCTCGCGGTGAAAGTCCTCGGTTTCGGTCCCGGCATGATGCCCGGCACCGCGGTTTCCGGCTGGGAAGGCACGGCCACTCTCATGCGCGGCGACTTCGGCGTGAACGGTCCCGCCATGCTCGGCAAGGCCGTCGGCGACGAGGTCAAGGTCACCATCTCGGTCGAGGCCGACCTGAAGAAATAATTCCACCGCAGCGCGGGCCGTCGCCCGCGCCTTCCTTAATTCAAGGACGGCCCATAAAGGCCGTCCTTTCTTTTTGGTCCCGGCCAATTCACACTGCCCGCCACTCCATGACGGCCGAGGAACTCCAGACCCTGATCGACGAAGCCACCTTCGACTACACGATGGGGGACAATCCCGCGGCACTGGCCAAGCTGGCGCAGGCGACTGCGGCGGCGCCGGAATCGTTCGCCGCGTGGCACGCTTTGGCCGAAGTGAATTTTTCGCTGCGCCAGCTCGACGCCGCCCTCGCCGCCGGCGAGCGCGCGCATGCGCTCCAGCCCGACGACCTGTTCATCAACACGACCCTCTCGCGCATCTGGATGGAGCGCGGCGACAAGGCGCGCGCCGAGCACTTCGGGGCGCAGGCGAAAATCCAGAGCTGGAAAGAGCAGCTCAAGAAGCCGGCCGAATGAAGGTGGAGCGGGTTGACCTCAACACGCTGAAATTCCCAGCCTGCTTTGGATCATTGTCGCAGCCAAACAACGCGTTGAGGTCAACACGTTCCACCCCCAGAGCAAACTTCCGCCAATTGACAGACTGCGTTCGCCGTTCGTAGCCTTCCCCGATGGAAAAGCCGGTGTATACCCTGGAGTTTGAAAAGCCCCTGCGTGAGTTGACCCGCCGCCTGGATGAGCTCCGCCAGCAGTCGCTCGAAACCAACGTCGACCTGGCCGGCCAGATCGCCGCGATGGAAAAGGACATCGAGGTCGCCCGCCGGGAAGTTTACTCCAATCTCACGCCCTGGCAGAAAGTGCAGATCGCGCGGCATCCGAAGCGCCCGTACGCACTCGATTACGTCGGATTGATCTTCGACGGCTTTGAGGAACTGCACGGTGACCGCCAGTTCCGCGATGACCGGGCGCTCATTGGCGGCACGGCGTTTTTCGGCGGCGAGGCCGTCATGATCATCGCCCAGCAGAAAGGCCGCGAGACGAAGGAAAAAATCTCCCGGAACTTCGGCATGCCGCAGCCCGAAGGCTACCGCAAGGCGCTCCGCCTCGCGCGCATGGCGGAAAAATTCAACCTGCCCGTCCTGACCTTCATCGACACCCCGGGCGCCTATCCCGGCATTGGCTCCGAGGAGCGGCACGTGTCCGAGGCGATCGCCGTTTGCCTGCGGGAATTTGCCATGCTGCGGGTGCCTTCCATCTCCGTGATCATCGGTGAAGGCGGCTCCGGCGGCGCCCTCGGCATCGGCGTGACGGATCGCGTCCTGATTTTTGAGAACAGTTACTACTCCGTGATTTCCCCGGAAGGATGCGCCGCCATTCTCTGGAAGGATGCCGCCGAAGCCCCCAAGGCCGCCGAGGCGCTCCAGCTCAACGCCGACACGCTCGAGAAACTCGGCGTGGTCGACGAAGTGATTTCGGAACCGT
>Ga0206956_1127_pt3 | contig 12039 bp, 6 predicted proteins | sample Alteio_BWOrgHeat_35_FD_153252 | JGI IMG/M metagenome (GOLD analysis project Ga0206956, IMG submission 153252) | Enriched cells from forest soil in Barre Woods Harvard Forest LTER site, Petersham, Massachusetts, United States -... | ecosystem: Environmental > Terrestrial > Soil > Temperate forest > O...
TCTCTTTGTCGGCAAACACGACGTCGGGGAGATCCTGACGAATTACCGGCCGATTCGTCGGGATCACCGTTACCGGCATCTTGTATACCTCCCAGAACTCTTCGGCTTGCGTCGCGGCGGTACCGGTCATGCCGCAGATTCGCTCATACATTCGGGTCAGGCTTTGCACCGTGATCGAACCGAGGATACGGCCCTGTGTCTTCAGGCGCACCCGTTCCTTGGCTTCAACGGCGGACTGCAGCCCGGCTGGCCATCGGCGGTTCTGCGCAATGCGGCCCTTGAACTCGTCCACCATTTCGATGGAGCCGTTCTTGACGACGTAATCCACGTCACGTCTTAAAAGCGCATGCGCGTGCAGCGCATCCTGGACAGCGGTCAGAATCCGAAGATTCTGCTCGTCGAACAGACTTCCGCAGCTCAAGGCTACTTCGACGAGTTGGATGCCGGCATCGGTCAACTGCACATTCCGAGCAAACTCATCAAGCGAGTAGTGGACGCGGGGACGAAGCTTTGTCACCACTTGGTCAACGCGGTATGCGAACACGGAATCTTCGGGGACTCCACCCGCGATAACTAGCGGGATACGAGCCTCGTCGATCAAGATGGAGTCGGCCTCATCGATGAGCGCAAATGCGAATGGCCGCTGGACCAGTTCCTCCGCGCTTCGCGCCAACCCATCCCGCAAGTAGTCGAAGCCGACCTCGTTCGCAGTGGCATAGGTCACATCACATAGGTACGCGGCACGGCGTTGCTCTGGGGGCATGGTCTGCGAGATATGACCGACGGAAAGTCCGAACCAATCGTAAATTCCGCGCATCCACAGGGCGTCCCGGCGAGCAAGATAGTCGTTGGCGGTCAGCACATGGGCTCCGCGGCCCTGACGCGCGTACCAAATCACGGCAGGCACAGCCGCGAGCGTCTTCCCCTCGCCGGTCTGCATCTCCGCGATATATCCGCGTTGCAGCGCGAGCGCGCCCTGGATTTGCACGTCGAACATATGCAATCCCAGCACACGCTCTGCGATTACGGCTGTCAGCGCGAACGTTTCAACAACGTCCGCTTCACAGGGCGGAACTTTCGCAGCAGACCTGAGTTGATCGTCGGTTAGCTCAGACAACGTCTGTCGTCGCTGGGCAATCGCCCGCAGTGGGTCTTCAAACTCGCGATCCCCAAGCCCGAAAAGACGCAGTAAGGTCCTAAACACACTGGTCTCCTTCCCTTTCGTTGGTAGTCACTACGAGAACAGGCAGGCTAGGGGAGGGGGGCGTTGGAACAAAACTGCGGCGTCAGGCTCGGGCCTGGTCCGCGACCCATAGGTAAGTGGTGATTGCGGGCCCGGAGCGTCTACCCGAATGCACCGCGCTTCCAGACCGATCTGCTGTTCCGCCTCGAAGCGGCAGGCTATTTCAACGGTCGCTGCGACACGTACGGACGGCACAACTGCCTGCGTTGAGAGCAATGCAAGCAATGTGGCGAACACGTATTGCAATGCCGATCGTGCCATTTGCGTGAGCTTATCACAACTTTCTGGCGTAAATGCCGCAAAGTCTCCCGTGCTTAACGACAATTCTGCGATCATTGACGACAGCGGGCGGTTTCGGGTCACTCGGATGCAGTCCACAAGACTTGGTTGCGCGGGCAGGTTTTGCACCTGGGTCTAGAGGTTATGAGCCTCTCGTATTGTCCTACGCTACCAACGCGCCTCAAGAGTCGAAATCCGAACAAATGATCCGGGTGGCAGGAGTTGAACTTGTGCATGTTCCCAAGACATGTGGGTGAGCGCCTAGGCATTCCCGCGTCAGCTACAGTCTCGGATCGACTGGTTCGCTCTCTAGCGCAAGCACTCCGAATACACACTCATGAACTCGGCGCAGTGGTTCTTGGTGAACGAACCGCTCCAACGCTTCCAATCCCAAAGCAAACTCCCGAAGCGCGAGCGACCGCTTTGCGCCCAGACCTCTGCTCTTTAGCCGCAGCAAGTTCTCGGGAAGCGTATATTCCGGGCCATAGATGATCCGCAAGTATTCTCGTCCACGGACCTTCACGGCCGGTTGTACCAATCCCTTCCGACCCTTAGCCACAAACTCCAACGGCTTCACAACCATGCCTTCGCCGCCACTTGCCGTCAGTTCCTCCCACCATTTGATTCCTTTCTCTTGATCGGCCCTGTCGGTAAGATCCACGACTTGAAATGGTGTTGCGAGTAATAGACCAGTATCGGCCTGACACATTCGCGCAAGCGTCCCCATGTGCCACAGGTGATCTTTCGCGGTGTGAACGGCACCCTCGCTGGCAAGTAGGTGGAAAGGCGCCAGTTTCAGTTCGGCGAGAGAATGCACCGTCCAGCAGTATCGTCGGTAAGCCTCGATATAGAGATCGGCGGCTTCCTTGCGCTGCTGGTGTTGTTTCGCCAGCGCTGCAATCTCAGGATTCTCCGCAGCCGCTCTCAACGCTGCAATGGCCACCGGCAACGCCGCTCGGGCCGCAGCTCCAGTTGGAGCATATTGCTGGCGCAACAACTCTTGTGCCTTGGCTGACCATGGCATCAATTCGCAGTCCAGGCAGACCCAGTCAGTTTTCAGCTCTTCCCAGATGCCTGCCATTTCTACAGCCTTGCGGACTTTTTCCAGAAACTCCGATTCCAGAAGCGCGTCATTGAAGAACCGGCGGCCTGTCCGCGTATAGCAGACGCCAGCCTCGCCTTCCATAATTCCAAACCGTTTGCGGGCAGCATCGGCGTCACGACAGACAACGACTACCGCTCGCGATCCCATGTGCTTCTGTTGGCAGACCACCTTGTGCATGCCCTCGTGCAGGTAGTAGGCAAAGGCTTCTTCAGGATGTTCGAGCAGTCCGTCACGTTTACTGGTCTCACATGGGGACATCGTGGGCGGCAGATAGATGAGCCACTTTGGATTTGCTGCAAATCGGCTCATCACCTCCAGGGCTGTGATCGCATTCTCTTCTCGAATCGTGATATTGCGGTGCAACCGCGTGTTAATGATCCGCTTGCCGATGACATCCTCGATGTCGAGCAGGTCATCCAGTTGCTGTTGTGCAGTCAGCGCTGGTGCCGTTTCCTCCTGGGGCAAGAACGGCTTGGCCGACTCGTAATAGGTTCGCAGTGCAGAAACCGACATCAATTCACGTTCGGGGTAACGAAGGGCAGTCAATTTTCCCCCGAACACGCATCCGGTATCGATGTTTATCGTGCGGTTCAGCCATTCCGGCTCGGCAACCGGCGTATGCCCATAAACCACCATCGCCTTGCCACGATACTCAGCTGCCCAGTTGTAACGCACTGGGAGTCCGTATTCGTCCGTCTCCCCGGTGGTCTCTCCATAGAGCGCAAAATCGCGCACTTTGCCAGAGCCGCGTCCCTGCATCTCCTCTCTCATGCCGGCGTGTGCCACCACGAGTTTCCCTTCGTCGAACACGTAGTGACTGACCAGATCGTCAAGAAACTTGATGACCGTCTGCTTGAATTCAGGAGTCTCCCTTTCGAGCTGTTCAACGGAGTCGGCCAATCCGTGCGTCAACTGCACATCGCGTCCCTTCAGTTTCCGCATCAGCTTCATGTCATGATTTCCAGGAACGCAGAACGCCGCGCCATCTTCAACCATCTTCATGACCAGGCGCAGCACCGCTGGAATCTTGGGTCCTCGGTCAACCAGATCACCAACGAAAATCGCTCTGCGTCCATCTGGCGGAATTACACTTGGTGCTATCGGTTCTTCGTTGACCTTGTAACCGAGCTGAACGAGCAAAGCGGTCAACTCTTCGTAGCAACCGTGCACGTCCCCGATGATGTCGAACGGCCCGTGTTCATGTTTCAGGTTGTTCCAAAGCGGCTGTCGCACGATCGTGACCGAGGAGACCTCCTCCGGACTCGACAGCACGAAGACATGACGGAAGCCTTCGCGTTCAAGCCCGCGAAGCGAACGCCGCAGTTGTTGGGATTGGTTTCTGATGACGTGAGGGCCGAACTGGCGGTCGGGCCGACTCTGATTACGTTCGTGGCAGACCTTCTCTGGCAAATTCAGAACGATCGCCACCGGCAAAACATGAAACTCGCGAGCGAGCGCCACTAGCGGCTTGCGCGCTTCGGGCTGGACGTTTGTAGCGTCTACCGCGGTCAGGCGGCCAGCAGCAAGTCTCTTGCGAGCCACGTAGTGCAAAACATCGAATGCATCATTCGTCGCCCCCTGGGAATTCTCGTCGTCCGATACAAGGCCGCGACAGAAGTCCGAAGAGAGCACCTCTGTAGATTTGAAGTGCTGCCGAGCGAAACTCGACTTGCCGCAGCCAGAAGGACCAATGAGAACGACCAAGGAAAGTTCAGGAATCGTTATAGTCACGAGCTGAAGACCCCCATTTGCGTGGGCGCACCGACTTGGGGATCTTCTTCTCCTACGGGCAGAAACCGTACTGCGTACCCAAACCGTTCAGAAATTTGGCGTGACCACTGCTGGAATTGTTCCCGAGTCCATTCGAAGCGGTGATCTTTATGACGAAACTTTCCCGGTGGCAGCGTTTCAAACTTCACGTTGTACTCGCAGTTGGGCGTGGTCACGATGATCGTTTTCGGACGTGCTGCTTCGAAAAGAACACGCTCGAATGCCGCCAGCCGGGGCGCATCCAGATGCTCGATGACTTCCACCACCGTGGCCGCGTCGTACCCGGCCAGACGCTTGTCGCGATACATCAGTGAACCATGCATCAATTTCAGCCGCTCCTTCTGTTTCGTGGGCATCCGGTCGAGTCTCAGACGTTGGCTCGCAATCTCAAGACTCCGGTACGAAACATCCATACCTACGATCTCTGTCAGTGACTTCTCCTCTAACAGGGCTCGCAGAAGTTTCCCTTCTCCGCAGCCAAGGTCTAGGACGCGCTTCGCCTCGACGGATCGAAGCACAGCGACCACTGCTCCCATACGCTGCTGCCAGAGCCGAATCGGTTCCTCCATTTTCGTTTCTTCTTCAGAGTGAGCTTCTTCTGTTGCGTCAGGATCGGGGTTGTCTTCCTCCGCTAGCCTGGCGAGTGCTTCTCTTGCCAATTGCCTCTGGCGCGGAAGGTATCGCTTTACGATCGCCTCTTTGTGTGGATGCGACGCCAGCCAGCCTTCCCCTTTGCGCAAGAGTTTCTCAACCTCGTCCTTGCCAATCCAATAGTGCTTCTCAGCATCCAGCACTGGCACAAGCACGTAGAGATGATTGAGCAGATCCTGCAGGCGGAAGGTTCCCGCCAAGGTCACCGAGTAGTACGGTCCCTCACCCCACTCTGGAAATTTCTCGTCAAGCGGATGATGCTCGGTAGTTACGCTGTACCCGAGAGGCTCGAATAGCTCGCGGATCAGCCCCTCACCGGCGCGGCAGGCCACAACCGTCAGTTTTGCAGTCAACGGAATCGCATGGTCTGCCAGTTCTTGCCTCCCCTTGCTGCGACCAGACATGGCTGTCCCAAAAGCTCTGCCCATAGCAACGCTGAGGAAAGAAGAGAGAACATAAGGCCGGTCGTTCACATACTGATCAAGAGTTCCGCCCTCGTGCTGACCCCGCTTGCCACGAACGAGTCCAATCGGATCGACATCGAGCAGCAAGGCTGCCGTGCACCTTTCCGCGGTTGCTTCCGGATAGAAAACATGTGCTTTTCCAAACGACAGCTCGAAAGAATGCAATTTCGCTGGGTTCTTGTGAAGCAGATAGCCCAAGTCCGTTGCCGGGTTGTGCGTAGTTGTGAGCGTCAGCAGCATGGTCGAATTATACGAGTCCGTAATCTTTGGCTTTTCCCCGAATGTCCCGCGCAGCAAACACAAACAATGGTCCGGGTGGCAGGAGTTGAACCTGCGTGGACATGTGCCCAAGACATGTGGGTGGCCGCTACCCTACACCCGGATCGAAAGAGAGGGCCTTGCAGCCCTCTCCTTTTTAGCCCTTCACGCAGACAACCTGGCGCAGCGTGTGTACCACGTCGACCAGATCGCGCTGCGCTTCCATCACTGCATCGATGGACTTATACGCCATCGGTGTTTCGTCGATGACGTCTGCATCCTTACGGCACTCGACGCCCGCCGTCGCCTTGGCGTGGTCATCCAAGGTAAAGCGGCGCTTAGCCTCCGTACGCGACATAGCGCGTCCAGCCCCATGACTACAGCTCATGAAGCTCTCCGGATTGCCCTTGCCGCGCACGATGTACGAACGCGCTCCCATGCTGCCGGGAATGATTCCCATGTCGCCCTCACGCGCTCGCACCGCGCCCTTTCGCGTGATGAGCACGTTCTCGCCGTAGTGGTGCTCCCAAGTCACGTAGTTGTGGTGGCAACTCACGACTTCCATATTGGCTTGGAACGCCGGGACTTCTCCCGAGCCCTGCACCGCAGCGATCATGTTCTTCATCATCAGATCGCGGTTGGCCAGCGCGTAGTCCTGCGCCCAGTGCACGGCGCGGACGTAGTCCTCGAAGTGCTCCGTGCCCTGCGGCAGGTATGCGAGGTCCTTGTCCGGCAGGTTGATCATCCACTGGCGCATGTCGTTCTTTGCCAGCTCGATGAAGAAGGTGCCGAAGCGATTGCCCACGCCGCGCGATCCCGAGTGCAGCAGGAACCAGACGTTCTCGTTCTCATCGAGGCAGACCTCGATGAAATGGTTCCCCGTGCCCAGCGTCCCCAGGTGATTGATGCGCTGCACATGGTTCAGCTTGGGATACTTCTCGACGATCGCGTTGTACACCGGCTCCATCTTTGCCCACACGTCTGAGTGATGCGCCGGAGCATCGGTCCAGGCACCGCGATCGTTCTTGCCCCCGTTGTCGGTACGCCCGTGCGGCACCGCCTTCTCAATCTCCGTGCGGATGCCGTGCAGATTGTCCGGCAGATGATTGGCGTGCAGAGAAGTCTTGACGGCCATCATGCCGCAGCCAATGTCCACGCCGACCGCCGCCGGAATGATCGCGCCGCGCGTCGGAATCACGCTACCCACCGTCGCACCGATACCCCAATGCACATCCGGCATCGCCGCCACCCACTTGTAGATGAACGGCAGCTGCGCGACGTTCAAAAGCTGCTGGCGTGCGGCGTCCTCAAGCGGGACACCCTTGGTCCAGGCCTTGATTAGTACGCCGTTGTCGGGCTTGATTACGTTGTAAGTGTTTTCGGTCATAAGTTTTCTCGCTACATCGAATTCAGGCTCCAGCATCACTCCGCTGGTACTATCTCGCGTACGAAACCAACCACACGACTACGCGCTGACACGTTCCGTGCCTGATAGTCGGTGCAGTACAGCACATCCAATTTCATGGGACGCACCGCCCCGCCGTATCCGCAGGAGATCGCGCGCTGCGCATTTGCTGCATACTGCACGTGCGCGTGCTGGCAGCCCACACACAGTGGTTCGGGTTTCGTTGCACCGTTTTTCTTGCGAAAGACACGAATCGTTTCATAAATAGCTTTCAAGAACATCACCAAGACAAAAAGCGGCATTGCGACCTCCTTTCTCTGATTACCCGAATCTGTGCGCCTTCAACTGGCCAGGCCACTCCCTGACGTTTGGTGGCTCGGCACGGAATTGAACCGTATCCACTGGCTTTTCAGACCAGCACTCTGCCGTCGAGTTCCCGAGCCAAACTTTGGTGGACGGTGCGAGACTCGAACTCGCATTTCACGGTTGCAGGCCGTGGGTAATCCCCTTATACGAACCGCCGATTGGGGCGAGATGCGAGAATCGAACTCTCGTGACTGGAGCCACAATCCAGCGCCTAAGCCATTCGGCCAATCCCGCCATCGAATCTGGAGCTGGTCGAGTGAATCGAACACTGGCCGGAGAGGTACAAGCTCTCTGCACTGCCACTGTGCTAGACCAGCAAACCTTGGAGCTGGCACGCAGCCTCGAACTGCGGTCGGGCGCTTACCATGCGCCTGCTCTACCCGTTGAGCTATACCAGCGGAGCTGGCGCGGCGATTCGAACGCCGATCACGGACTTACGAGGCCCGCGCTCTTCCCACTGAGCTACACCAGCACATAACTTCCTTTCGAATCTGGAGGCGGTGGGGAGAATTGCACTCCCGATTCTCTGCTTTGCAGGCAGATGCCTTGCTGTCTTGGCTACACCGCCTCGAACATACTTACTAACTTGGAGCGGAAGGCGGGACTCGAACCCGCGCTCTCGACGTTGGCAACGTCGCGTCTTGGCCACTAGACGACTTCCGCCTGGAGCGAGCAGCGAGAGTTGAACTCGCGTCATCGGGTTGGAGGCCCGAGGCACCAGCCGCTATACCATGCTCGCTCTTGGCGGGAGATGAAGGACTCGAACCCTCGTAACTGGATCTGGAGGCCAGTGTCCTAGCCGGTGGACGAATCTCCCGCAAACGTATGGCGGAGCTAACGGGAATTGAACCCGTCCCTGCTGATAGACGGTCAGCCATCCTGCCGATAGACCATAGCTCCGGCTCCCTCCCGTGGACTTGAACCACGATTTCCGCGTTCAGAGCGCAGCGTCCTGCCATTGGACGAAGAGGGAATTTCAAATTGTCAAAGAACTGGCTGCCGGGGAGCGATTCGAACGCCCGTACCCGGATTCAAAGTCCAGGGTCCTGCCACTAGACGACCCGGCATCACGCTTTCAGAGCGATTGCTTTCATGCACCGTACGCACAACACGGCCGACTCATCGACGTTGTGGCCCAGTCTTCTGCGATCCGTACGCGCACGATCAACCAATTCGCGGTGATCTCCGCCGCGATCGCAGTAAAAGGTCCGATGCAAGCTCGATCTCAAAGCCTTCGAGTTCAATCATTTGTGTGCTCATAACTTTGGCAGCAGCGAGGAGAATCGAACTCCCATCTCAGCCTTGAAAGGGCCGCATCCTGGCCGTTAGACGACGCCGCCTCCTATCTTGCGCATGGCAAAATGCGCCCTAAAAAGCAACAGCCCCCGATTTGGATCGGAGGCTCAGAAAAACTACGCGCTATGGATCGCCCCCGCTACATGAACGTACCTTCCCCCGCTCCTTGCCACGTAAACGTGGCCGGTGTCGGGAAGCAATCGGTATGGGGTTTGCGCATCATTGCGTGTATCTCAGATTTCACTCTTACATCATTTCAAGAATCCGTCAAGACCCAAAAGTGGGGGGCGGGCCGGGAGTCAAACCCGGATTTGCAGCTTCGGACGCTGCCGTGTTGTTCGATTACACTACCCACCCATTGGAACTCGCGCCGGGAATCCCAACCCGGATCTCCTGATCTGACAAACAAGGTTAGGATCGAAGCGTCATCATGCCTTAGACCACGCGAGCCTACCTGATGTGGAGGGGATGCAGAGAATTGAACTCTGATCTCATATTTCGTAAACCAGTTCGTAGCCTTGCGCCCTCATCCGTTGGACGACATCCCCGTGTTGGAAGCGGCAGAGAGATTTGAACTCTCATCGTCCGAGGTAGAAGCTCGGCGCATTCGTCCGTTATGCTATGCCGCCTCATTCTTGCTTGGTGCGGGATGCAGGAATCGAATCCACCAAATAACGCTTTTTCAACAACCTACAGAGCGACAGATGACACGTAAGTCCTTGAAAATTTCTATAAATTTCGCTAAGAGCATGCAAACAGCACGCAGCGTGCTAAACGCGTGCTGTTTGCGTGCTACCCGCTTGCGCGGTGAGATTCTACCCGAACGAAAGGATCAATTGGCTCAATGCTCGAAACCCAAGCCGCGCCCCGCTTCACTCTCCGACTGCCGATGCGGTACCGACCTCAAGGCGAAAGCCGCTGGCGCGATTCCATGACGGAGATTGTCAGCACAATCGGACTCCGGTTCATTGCGTCGGAGTTACTGCCGTCGGGAGCAGGGTCGAGATCGAGATAAACGATGACCGATACGATAATGAAGGCCAGCCGAGTGGCTGCCGTCAGTGAGGTTGTGCGTCAGACCGGCGATGGGGCGATTTATGAGTCATTATGTGGATGGACACTGCTACTGAGGCCCAACTCGGTCACAGCGGGTTGACGCCGGTCGACACGTTCCGCTTCGCCACTCGTGAGATATCGAAACACGAGGACGACACTGACAGCGACGAGTGAAAGAACGAGATTTTCCCGCAGGTGGTGCGCGACCTTCAATCGACAATAGTCACTCTGACTTGGTGTTGTTTTATTCATCCCGCAGCGCCGCCATCGGATCCAGGTTCGCCGCTCGCCGCGCCGGCACTACGCTCGCTGCAACGGCTACCAATCCCAATCCCACCACCGCCGCCGCCAACGTTTTCGGATCGTACGGCTTAAGTCCAAACAGCAGCGACGCCGCCCACCTTCCCGCCGCGACCGTCAGCACCACGCCCACAGCGACTCCGATCGCCAGCAATCGTCCCGCCTCGCTGAGCACCATCGCCAGGATTTGTCGCGGCGCCGCGCCCAGCGCCATGCGGATTCCGATCTCGTTCGTCCGCCGCGCTACCATGTACGCAATCACCCCATAGAGTCCGACCGTCGCCAGCACTGCCGCCAGGAGGCCAAAGAAACTCGACAGCGTAGCCAGCAGGCGCTCGCGCAAAAGTCCGTCTTTGATGATCTGCTGGTCATACGCATGGAAATCGACAGAAATGCCGCTGTCTACCTGCGCGATCGCCGCCTTAACTTCGTTGATCACCGCGACCAGATCCAGGTCGGAACGAACCATCATCTGCGTCTCGGCATCCGGATTGTCGTCTTGTGCTTCCGGATAAAACGCGATCGGCTGGAAATTCTCGCGCAGATCGTAGTACTTCGTATTCCGGACGACCCCCACGATCTGAAAGTCGTACCGCTTCTCACCCCGTTCGGCAGCGATCTGGAACGTTTTCCCCAGTGCGTCACCGCCAAACAGTTTTTTTGCCGTCTCCTCGTTCACGATCGCTACTTTGGGGGATTGCCGGTTGTCTCGTTCATCAAAGTCGCGCCCCAGGAGGATCGGTGTTCCCGTGGTGCGGAAGTATCCGGGGCTTATGTTCGACTCCAAGACAAAGGTGTCGCTTTCTTTTCCGCCCACCACGACGTCGTTTTGCCAGCCGAAGCCCCTGACCGGTACGATCGACGTATCGGCCGCGCCGGTCACTCCGGGCAGCGCTCGTACCCGCTCCAGCAACGGTTCGCGGAACGCGACTCGCCGCTCCGGTGGGAGATTGAGCCCCGCGTAACCGATGTCCACCACGACCATGCCGTCGCGTTGAAACCCGGCATCGAGCGTCAGGATGTTGCGCAAGCTGCGCACGAATAGCACCGCGCCCACCAGCAACACCAGCGATAGCGAAACTTGTATGACCACCAGCCCACGTCGCAGGCTGAATCGTTCTCTGGTCGCAGTCAGCCCGCGGCCCGCCAAACTAACGATCGCGGCCGGCGCCGCGCTCGTAGCTTTCAATGCCGGCGCTAGCCCGAACAAGACGCACGTCAGCACCGCTAATCCGGCCGTGAAGCCCAGCACGCGCCAGTCCATGCCTAATTCAAGGAACATAGTCCCCGACTGCGTGGTCAGATACCGGACCAGCGCTGCGCTCAACACGCGCGCCAATACAATTCCCAGCGCAGCCCCCGCTATTGCCAGGAGCAGGCTTTCCGTCAGCAGTTGCCGCACCACCCGTCCGCGCGCCGCTCCCAACGCCAATCGCACGGCGATCTCTTTCTCCCGGGCGCTCGCCCGCGCCAGCAGCAGGTTCGCCAGGTTTGCGCACGCGATGACCAGCACCAGCCCCGCGATTCCCAGCAGCAGCCACAGGGGAGACTCATATTGCCGTCGCAGGTTCGACAACCCCGTTGCCCCTGGATACGCGTCCAACTTCTGGCTCAAGTATTTTTTGCGGTTGTCCTCCTGGTATGCCGGCGGGAGCGTCTCCTCCATGATGCCGGCCGAGATCGACTCTAGTTGGGCGCTGGCTCTCTCCAACGTCCATCCCGGCTTCAACCGGCCCATGACGGCCAGCCACCACCCCTGCGGCAGCGTGTACAGCGACGGCGCCGGCTCGAATACCGGCTCGGAGCACACGAGCAGCGCTACATCGAATCCGTGCCCGGGCGTGAT
>Ga0206956_1212_pt1 | contig 11808 bp, 7 predicted proteins | sample Alteio_BWOrgHeat_35_FD_153252 | JGI IMG/M metagenome (GOLD analysis project Ga0206956, IMG submission 153252) | Enriched cells from forest soil in Barre Woods Harvard Forest LTER site, Petersham, Massachusetts, United States -... | ecosystem: Environmental > Terrestrial > Soil > Temperate forest > O...
CATCAAGCGGGATGGCTTTTTCGGCCCCACGATCAGCGCCCGCACCAATTCCGGAGCGACTTCCACTTTTGACATCGAGCGCATCGAGGTGATCTCCGGCCCGCAATCGCTCCTCTACGGCGCGGTGGGCGCCGGCGGCGTGATCAATGCCGTCTCGCGGCGCGCGGAATTCGGCGTGACGCGCGGGTCGGCCACGGTTGGTTTCGACGGCCTGGGTTCCAAAAACCTGGCCCTGGATTACAATCTCGGGGGCGAAAAAATCGCCCTGCGCGTGACCGGCACGACCAGCGAGACCGTCAACGCCCGCCAGAATCTGGCAAACGGCGCGCCCTTTAATGGAATCTATGGCCAGCTCGCGCTGAAGCTCGGGCCGGCCACCGTCGTGCGCCTGATGACAGGGAAAACCGAGTCGCAAAATTATTATAGCTTCAAGCCGAGCTTCAAACCGTTCTTTGATCCCGCCGATCCCCGCGTCAACCAGGACACCAACTACCTCGCCGCCACGGGACAGCTCAATGGCCTGTTGGGCGGCGTGGTGAACTGGAACAACGTCGACTCATTTGGAAATTGGTGGGCCAACGAGCCGATCACCAACCGTTACAGCTCACTGATTGTCGAGTCCCAGCTTTTGCCGTGGCTCGCGGCCAAGGCGGCGGTAGTTTACAACGAAATGCGCGACTGGCGCAACACATCGGGCCTTACCCTCCAGCCCGCTGGCGTCGGCGGAAATCCGTTTGCTTCGCCGGCGATCCTGGTGAACCCGAGCCTGAATTTTCAGTCGCAGCGGCTGAAGGCCTTCGAGTTCACGGTCGTCGCCACCAATGATTTTTTCGGCGGACGCGCGCATTCGCAAACCCTGCTGGGCGGCTACGTCAATCATACCGGGCCGTCCTTTGGCAGCAGCGGCATCTCCTACAATTATTTTCAGGCGGATTCCAACTGGAGCCCGCTCTACACCGGGCTCCCCACTTCCCAATACGGCCGGGTCATCATGCCGTCGAACCTGCTCTGGTACCCGATCGTCAACGCCCAGGTTTCTAATCATCCGCTATTCCGGCCGGGAACGCCGCGGATCACGGTCAACGGCCAGAACTATATTATGATGCCAACGATCGCCTCCGTCGCGGCGAACAAGTCGGCCACCAATCCCTTCGGCCTTGTGCCGAACAACGGAACCGCGGGATTCACCGGAAGCTTTAATCCCGGTGCCATCACCCATGAGGGTTTTCTCAATTTGGCCAATTACACGGACTGGCTGCGCGGAAAGTTTCAAACGCTGGCCGGAGTCAGCTTGGACCGGGAAACCACGTTTAACCCGGGCGCGACCGTGACGAGCTCGCTGCCCTGGACGACCTACTCTGGCTTCGAAGTCGGCGCCATTTATCAATTCACCCCCGCCTTCGGCGCCTACGTCACCGTCAGCACGGCCGCCTCGCCCGCCGGCTCCACCAACGACCTTTACGGGCGGCCGCTGCTGCCGCCCAAGGCCCGGTCGCCCGTGCCGGAAATCGGGTTGAAATGGCATCTGCCCGACGGACGCTACAGCGCCCAGCTGACGTACGACTTTAAGACCACGGACCAAAACGAGATCCAGGCTGTGGACGCAAGTTACCAAAATGCCGTCAATCCCAATGGCATCAATGGCCGGTTCGGCGGGCCCAACACCAACAATTTCGTCAACATCAACCGGGCCGCCACCTCCGCTCGACTTTCGCTCACGGCCAATCCCACGCCGGCGTGGCGCCTGCGTTTCAACGCCAGCTATATCTTTGGTCGAGTCCAGAATGAGGTGAGCTACGCCCAGCTCTACAACGATCAATTTTATGCGAACGGCGCCGGTCAGGTGACCTATCAAAATGGAGCGCCGGTCTATGTTAATGGCGCGGCCACCGGCACGGGCGACGCCGTGATCAGCGCGCAAGGCGCGCCCAACGCCACCCCGTTGACGATCGCCATGCTCAACACCGTCGCCGGGCCCTATTGGGCCAGTCCCGATCCGACCTCGGGCGCGATCACCAACCCCGCGCTCAGAACCATTCTCACGAACACCTCGCCGGACAACGGACCCATCGCCACCGGTGCCACGGGCCTGCCGCTCCCCGCGATGCAGTATGCCTTCGCCTCGCCCTTTCCGAATCACAACGTCACGGTCTTCAAGCCCGGCGACCTGACGACCGGCTACATCGGCTGGCAGTACAATTTCGTGACCGACTACACCATGGATCGCGGCCCATTGAAGGGCCTCGGAGTTTTGCTCTCCGGGGTGGCCCAGTATAGCAATCGCGCCTATTACACCTATCTGCCGAAGACCGGCACGTCGGGAGGAGCCCTTGTGGTCAACGAAAACCGCCAGCTTTATGGGCTTCCGACCAGCGCCATTTTCAACCTAGGGCTGCACTACAATTTCAAACTGCGCCACCTCCAGTTTACGAACCGGCTCAATGTGACCAACCTCTTCAATCACGACCCGATTTACCTCGAGCCACAACCGAGCAATGGTTCGCTCCTGCAAGTGGTGAATCGCAACCCACCACGGCTATGGAGCTGGACGACAGAAATGGATTTCTGATTTTCGTCACCCGGGCCGTGCATCAATTCACAACTCGTCCAGCACCCCGCGCAACACTTTCACCGCGATCTCCGAAACTCCGAGCTCGTTCGTGTCGATCGGGTTCAATCCATGCTGGCCGCCCGCGAGGTCGCTCAATCCGCGGATGACGAGAAATGGTTTTTGATTCGACCAGCAAACCTGGCCATAGGCGGTCGATTCCATGTCGAGGCAGCGCGCCTGCCAGACCTTGAAGATCCATTCGCGATATTTCGCGTTGTCCAAAAATACGGTGCCACTCACGCCGGTGCCACCGACTGAGACGCTCACGACCCGCCCGGCCTTTTTCATCGGTGCCAGCTTCGGGATGGCCCGCCGGGCCGCGTCGAGCAACGCCGCATCCGCGCTGAAGAACGGCATCTTCCGGTACTTCGTCTCGCCCTCGCGGATCACGTGCACGCTATCCGGAAACATCATGCCGAAATTTTCAAAGTCCGGCTGATGATAATAACCGGGCAGCACATAGCCGCCCTTGCCGTCCTCGTTCAGGTACGCCGATTCGCCGTGATAAGCCCAGCGCTCGGGTATCACGACATCGCCCACCGCCAGCGACGGATCGATCCCGCCGGCCACACCGGCGAACAGCACCTGCGTGATGGGAAAATGGTCGAGCGCCAACTGGAGTTGGAAGGCGGCGTTCACCAGGCTGGAGCCGGCCTGGAAAATGATCACGTCATGTCCATCCACCACGCCGCGATCAAAGCGCACGCCGCTGAAGGTCGTGGTCGTGAAACCATTGGCCTTGTTGTCGACCCCAAACTCCTTGCGCAGCGCCACCAGCTCCGGCGAGTACGCGCCCATGATCGCAATCAGCGGATGCGGGTCGGCGGCCTGGACGCCTCCGATTGCGACGACGAGGAAAAGGGCGCAAAAGCGCAGGCTAACAAAGGCGGATTTCATGGGGATGCGGCCTGCACGGATCGTGCCAGCGGGGGGTGATTTCAATCGTGAAAATTTTCCTTGAGCTTCCCCGGGTGACTCGTGATTTTCTCCAATCCTGCCGCAAGGCACGCCCTCATCGTCTATCGGTTAGGACAGGGGATTCTCAATCCTCAAAGCGGGGTTCAACTCCCCGTGGGGGCACCAAATTTCCTTCCCGTGTGGGAGGATATTTGCCGCGACGAATTAACTTCTAGCGGCCCCAGTCTCTTTTCGCTAGGTTCCGGCGGCCCCACCTCATGAAGCGTTTTACGCCCTGCCTGTTGCTCGCCTTTGGAACGTTGGCGTGCGACGGGCCTGCGGCTCGTGCACAGGACAATATCAAGGGCGCCGCCGAGCCCATCGTGGCTTCAATCGATCCGGCGACGCTGACCTATGACTATCTGGTCGACGGCAATCTGGCCCAGGACGATCCGGTCGCGAAAAAATTCAAGACCGTGCAGGCGGCCTACGAGGCCGCGCCGGCCGGTACCGAGGAAAAACCCACGGTCATCGGCATCAGGCCGAATGTCTACCAATTGCCGGGCGGTGCGCCGCGCACGCCGAGTCTGAGCATCAGGAAAAACTATATCACCTTCCTGGGCCTGACCAACAATCGCCGCGCGGTGGTGCTCGCCGACAATCGCGGGCTGATGCAGGGCGCCGACGACGACGGCTACATCATTGATGTAAGCGCCACCGGGTTCACCGCGAAAAACCTGACGATCCTCAATTACTGCAACACCGACTATGAATATCCGGGCGATCCCGCGAAGAATCTGCACAAGCGCTCCGATGTGATCACGCAGGCCGTGGCGCTGCAGGCGGCGGGGGACAAGCATGTCTATGAGAATGTCGCGCTCCTCAGCCGGCTCGACACGATGTTCCTCCGGACCACGCGCTCGTATTTCAAGAACGTCTACATCGAGGGCACGGATGATTGGATGGGCGGCGGCCAGATCAGTGTGTGGGAAAACTCCACGCTGGTTTATCCGACCGGTCGCGGCGTGATGTCGGCCTCCGGCATCATCTTTTTCAACTGCCGGTTTGAGGCCGCTCGCGGCATGCAGTTCTACAAGGCCGAATTTCGCAGCGCCGAGCGACCCAATGTCCTGATCAATTGCACGCTGCCGGCAAATTCCTCGCGAAGCCCGGTGGCATGGGTGCGAGGCCGGGCCGCGCCCCGACCCAACCAGTATTCCCTCACCTATCACGTCACCGATGCCAATGGAAAATCCGCGATCATCCGCGACAGCTCGGTCGGGCCGCCAGCTTTCACTTATTCGCGGGAATTATCCGAGCGCGAGCTTCCGGCCTTCAACCCCTGGAATCTGCTGCGCGCGGCGCCGAATGCCCCCGCTGACGACTGGGATCCCGCGGGGCTCAGGGCAAAATACGAGTCCGCCGGCCAGGGGAATCTCGTCTATCGCATGGCGTTGACCGGCGGCGCACCGTCCATTCGCACCGGCGGCCCCGGCGCAACCATCGGTGCGACCGTCATGCCGGTGCGCGCGGCCGACCCCGCCGTCAGCTGGAGCACCAGGTCCAATTTGATTTCGCTGAGCCGAACCACCGGCCCGGATGTCCTCGTGATCGGCCAAAATGCCACCAGTCAGGCCGAGTGGGTCGCGGTAAACGCGAGCGCGGCCAATGGTTTTTATGTCACGGCGTATGTCTATGTTGAGCCCAAATACATTGATCCGCCCGCGATCACGGCGGGCCCGACCCTGAAAGAGCCGGCCAATGGATTCATCGCGGTGGACTACACCCTCCATCTCGGCGGCAAGGAAGATCAGTCGCTCATCACCTGGTCCGTCTGCGACGACGCGACCGGAACCAACGGGCGAAAAATTGCGGTGAGCCGCGGCGACCAGCCGTTGAAGGCGCTGGCCTTGACCCCAGGCGACGTCGGCAAATATGTCGCGGTGGCGATTGAGCCCAAGCACCGGATCAGCGATCCCGGTCCCGAGGTGCGGGTGATTGCGACGGAGCCCATCACGGCGAAAGACATTCGGTCGGCCACGGTCGCACCAAATTTTAAAAATTTCGTGGCCGAGACCAACCCGACCTACGTGAACGGCCGGTGGACCGTGCTGGGCACGTGGACCATCGTCGCCGGGGATAATTTCGCGAATGGCTACGGCATTCACCCGACGACGCCAGGGTCGCTGCTGTATCAGCAGGACGCGGATTGCGGTGACATGCAGGTCGAAGTACTGATGGCTCCCGAAAAGACCGAGGGCACGGGCTTTTCGGTTCCGGGTTCTCCCGACGACAACGGCACCCGAAATCTCCACGCGGACGTCTACATCAAATACGATCCCCGCACCCGAAATGGCTACGCGCTGCGATTCTGGAGGACAACTCAGTCCACCGCCAAATGCATGTTTCAATTATACAAATTGGAAAACGGCGTCGGCACTCCCCTGAACGATCAGCAGGTATTAAGCGGCGTCTTCAAGCCCACGACGCGCCTGACGCTCAAGGTCACTGGCACCACGCTCACCGTGAACGCATCAAACAATGTCGACGAGGAAGTGTTGACGCTGAAAGGGACCATTACCCCGAATCGCTTCGGCGGCGCCGGGGTCAACTGGCCGCGGGGAAGCACCAATACCTACAGCCGGATCGAAATCTCCTACCCCGCCTCGGCTCCCACGGTCCGGGCCAGGTCGGATTGACCGACCAGTCGGATCAAGGATGCGAAGCCGGCCCAGATCCTGCGGGCAGAAGATCGTCGCGGAGCGGGCAATCTTTCAGCTGCCGCACTCCTGCCACCACGCATTCCGCATTCACGCGAGCCCCGGCCTTCTTGGTGTGCTGGTAATCGTTGAAATACGTCGCGGTCTTTTCCTGGCCCATCGCGTCGTAGCGATCCGCAGTGAGGTTGTTGAGATCAATGAAGAGCGCACCGCTGGCTTGCGCGGCTTCCCGCGCCCATTGGGCATAGCCATCGAACCCGCGCTTAATATGTCCGTCGCTCCAACTATTGCGCGGAATCTGCGAGCAGAGGATCACCGTCACGCCTTTCGCTTTCGCCTGTGCCACGTATTGGCGCAAATACCAACCGTAGGTGTGGACGGTTTTCTTTTTATCGGCCACGCCGATCTGAAGCGTCTCCTCGCCGTTGCCCGTGATCGTGGTGCGATCGGGGTAATTCGCCGAGTTGGCGGCGTCATTGTGGCCGAACATCATGATGATAAAATCCCCCGGCTGCAGGCGCGCGACGATCTTTGCCCACAAGCCTTCGTCGCCGTAGCTCCGGCTGCTACGGCCGCCCGCGCCCTCGTTATAGACATGGATCTTCGCCGGATCGAACAACGGGATGATTTCATAACCCATCCCCCACGGGCCCGTCACGCCGTCATTGGTGCCCGTCTTCGTGATCGAATCGCCGACGAGAAACAGCGCGGGATGCAGCGTCGGCGCCGGCTCGGTGGCGGCGACCGTCGGGGTGGCGGCCGCCTCTTGGGCCGATGCGGCGGCGGCGAAAATCGTCAGCGCTGCGACGAGAAGTAAAAATCTTGGGGCAGACATGGGGAATGGGGGAAATTGGCCGACCTCAACCGGGAAGCCGAGCCATTTTCATTCGAGCCAAGCGTATCCCCTTGGCGATTAATTTCCAGTGACCTAACTCCAATTTCGCTGTCTTTCCCAGCCTGCCAGAAATGCAGAAAGACCATATCAATCACTTGGCTGGGCCAGGGCCCGGCGCGCCATGAAATCAAACTACGAGTGGAAACAATGGGGCAAAGCCGACCCCCTGTTCGCGGTTTCCACCTGGAAAGGTAAGGAAAAGGGCGGCGCCCTTCCCTGGACCGACGAGGAATTTTACGAGCTCGGCCGGTCGGACTGGGAGGACTTTTTTGCCCAATGGAAAACGTATGGCTGCAATCCCGCCCATTGTCTCGAGGTGGGATGTGGCGCCGGGCGCCTGACCAAGCATCTGGCCGGGGCGTTTCAGGCGGTCACCGCCACGGATATTTCCGAGGACCAGATCGCCTATGCCCGCAGCCGCGTCGACCGGGAAAATATCACCTACCGGCTCACCGATGGCGTGCATTTCGCCGCGGAGGGTCCGCAGGCCACGGCCGTCTTCTCCACCCACGTCTTTCAACATTTCGACACCCTGGCTGATGCGGAGCGCGTCCTGCAGGAAATTTTCCGCGCCCTCGCTCCGGGTGGCACCGTCATGATTCACCTCCCCGTCTATGCGTTGCCGCCAACCTTGGTCACGTCCCTGTTCCGGCGCATGCTGGCCGTCGCCAACCAGGTTGGAACGCTGCGCGCCAATGTGAATCGCCGGCGCGGCAAGCTCATCATGCGCGGCCTGACCTATGAGCGCGCGTGGCTGGCGGCGTGTTTCGCCGCCATTGGTTTTCAACGGGTGGAATTTCGCACCTTCCAAGTCGCGAGCAACGGCGACTGGCATGATTTTGTCCTGGCGGAGGCGCCCGCCGAACCAGGAATTTGAAAGGACCGACCGGCCCGCGACCGTCGCCGGCGCTCAGGCCTTGAACAGCTCGTCGGGCTTGAAAAAGCGGGCGAGCTCAAGCTTGGCGTTTTCGTCGCTGTCGGACGCATGCACGACGTTCTTCATCATCTCGGTGCCAAAGTCGCCGCGGATGGTGCCCTTGGCGGCCTTGCGGGAATCGGTCGGGCCGAGCAGGTCGCGAACCTTTGCGACAATGTTGTCACCCTGCAGCGCCATCACGATCACCGGGCGCGAGCTCATGAACGCCTCGATCTCCGGATAAAACGGCTTGTCGGCCACATGCGCGTAATGCTCGCGCAGGACCTGTGGCGTGAGCCGGGTCATCTTGCAGCCGATCACGGTGAAGCCCGCGGACTCGAAGCGGTTGAGCACGTTGCCGACATGGCGTTGCTCCATGCAATCGGGCTTAAAAATAACGAAGGTTTTCTGCATAAAACCAGCCAACATACGCTGCGAGGCCGGCATGGGAAGCCTGATTTTAAGGCTCGACCGGAGCCGTTAGCGCGGAGATTTGCGCATGGCTTGCAATGCCGCCAGCGCCGCTTTGCGGGCCGACGCATGATCCACCATGGGTGGTGGATACGTTTCCCCCAGTCGCACGAAGGCAGCGGCGAGGATTTCCGCCGGCGCCGTCCAAGGATGATGGACGTATTCGACCGGCAGGTGCGCGAGCTCCGGAACCCAGCGGCGGACATAAGCGCCCCCGGGATCGAACTTCGCGCCCTGCAACACAGGCGCAAAAATCCGGAAATACGGGGCGGCATCCGCGCCACAACCCGCGCTCCATTGCCACCCGAGCGTGTTGCCGGCGAGATCAGCATCCACCAGGGTGTCCCAGAACCAGGCAGCGCCCTGCGTCCAGGACAGCCGCAGGTGTTTCACGAGAAACGATGCCACGATCATGCGCACGCGATTATGCATCCAGCCGGTGGCCCATAGCTGGCGCATGCCAGCATCCACAATCGGATAACCGGTCAGGCCGCGCTGCCAGGCGCGAAGTTTCTTTCCGCCGCGATCCGTCGCCCACGGGAAGTGGGCAAAGCCCGACCGCAGCGGTCTCTCCGGCGTACGGGGAAAATGATAGAGCAGATGGTGGGCGAATTCCCTCCAGCCGATCTCGCTGAGAAAAACACGCGCGCCGTTGCTCGATGGAAAAACCCCGCTGTCCTTGCCCCGCGCCCGGACCGCCGCCCACACTTGGCGGGGACCGAGTTCACCGAAATGCAGGTGCGGTGACAACCGGGAGGTGCCGTCGACGTCGGGACGGTTCCGCTCGTCGTCATAGGTATCCATCGATCGCGCGACGAACTTCTTCAACTGGGCCCATGCGCCCGCTTCGCCGGGCCGCCACGCCGCGCCCAACCCAGCGCCCCAGTTGCCGCGCGGCAGCAAACCGAGCTCGTCCACCTTCCGCGAAATCGGCCAATGCTTCAGGGCAGGCAGCGGTTTGCTCCCGAGTTTGGCCGGCGCGCTGACCGGGCGCTCGAGGCAGTGCCGCCAGAACGGCGTGAAGACCTGAAACGGATCGCCTTGCTTGTTCGCGATGGTGTGCGGCTCGAAGAGCAACGCACTGTTGAAACTTTTCGTGGCCACCCCAGCCGCCGCGAGACCAGTTTCCACCTTCCGGTCGCGGGCGATGCACGCGGGTTCGTAGCGCCGGTTCCAGTAAACCGCGCCGGCGCGCGTTTCTGCGATCAACCGTGACAATACCGTCGCCGCTCCGCCTCGCGCCAGAATGAGTCGCGACCCGCGTTCGCGCAGCGAGATCTCGAGCGCCACCAGTGAATGGTGCAGCCACCAGCGGGCGGCGCCGCCCAGCGGCCAGTTGCCCTCGCCGGCCTCATCGAGAATATAAACAGGCACGATCGGCCCACCCCGCTCCTGCGCGGCTTGCAGCGCCGGATTGTCCTGCAACCGCAGATCCTGCCGGAACCAAAGCAGCGTGGGTGAGGCGGCAGGCACCACGCTTACAGTGAGTCCCGGTAAAGCTGCTCGTACGCCTTCGCCGCCTTTGCCCAGGCAAAGTCCTTCTGCATGCCGCGCTGGCGCACCGCGGCAAAACGCGGCTTGTCTGCGAAAAGCTTCATCGCCCGCTCGAGCGTCTCGCGCATGCTGCCGGGGTTGGGCGGAAACGTGAGCCCCGTGCCCAGCACCGGATCGTCGTCCGCATCGGTCACGGTATCGACGAGGCCGCCCACGCGGCTGGTCAGCGGAATGGTCCCGTAGGCCTGCGAGTACATCTGGTTCAACCCGCAGGGCTCGAACAGCGACGGCATCAGGAAAAAATCGCTGCCGGCTTCGATCAGGTGGCTCATCGGTTCATCGAGCCGCATGCAGAGGCTGATTTTGTCCGGCGCCGCGGCGGCGAGTTCGTTCAACGCTTCCTCATAGCGGCGCTCGCCGGAGCCGAGCACGATGAGGCGGCAGTTTTCCCCGAGGAAAAAATCCTTGTTCGCCAGCAACAGGTCCAGGCCTTTTTGCTCGGCCAGGCGGCAGATCATCGCGAAGACCGGGCCCCGGAATCTCGCGTCCAGCCCGAGCTGTTTCAATAACGCATGACGACAGGTGTTCTTGCCGACGAGATTCGACAGATTATACTGGGCCGGCAGCAGCGCATCCGTGGCCGGGTTCCACACCGCCGGGTCGATGCCGTTGATCAGCCCGACGAGATCGTCCGCCCGCGTCGCCACGACGCCCTCCAGGCCGCAGCCGAACTCCGCGGTCTGGATTTCCTTCGCGTACCGTGGGCTCACGGTCGTGACCCGGTCCGCAAAAAGAATCGCGCCCTTCAGCATGCTGACCTGCCCATAATATTCGAGGCCATCAATCCCGAGCAGCTCTTCCGGCAGGTTCGTGCGGGGAAACGCGCTCATCGGAAAGATGCCCTGAAACGCGATGTTGTGAATCGTGAACACGGTCTTCATCGCGAGCGTCACGCCATGCCGGCGCTCCGCATAGCGCAGGAGCAGCGGCAGGAGTCCCGTCTGCCAGTCGTGGCAGTGGACCACGTCGGCCTGGAGCTCGAGCAACCGGAGCGTCTCCACCACGGCCTTGGCGAAGAAAATGAAGCGGTAGTGGTTGTCCTCGTAGTCGCGCTCCCCGTTGCCATAGAGGCCGCGGCGATCGAAGGACTCTTCCCGGCAGATGAGGTAGATCGTGAGATTCTTGCGCGGCGAAAACACGCGCACGTCACCGGAATAAAAGCCGTCGCCCATTTCGATTTTCAGCTGCAGCTTGCGCGCGGCCCCGGCGGCATCGCGATGGTCGAACACCGCCCGGTAACCGGGAAGGAACACCGAGACCTCGTGCCCGTCGTCGGCCAGCGTCCCCGCAAGCGAACCCGCGGCATCCGCGAGCCCGCCGGTTTTCACGTACGGGAACAATTCCGACGCGACATGCACGATTTTCATCGCGCCACCTTATGACGCGGCCTTTCCTCAATCCAATCCCAAAGCTCGGCCTGCGCGCCGGACAGGATACTATTACATGAACCTGAGTGAACGTCTGCTCGCCCTGCTGGCTGAGCCCAACTACCGACCCGCGACCGAGGCGGAACTGCTGCGCCACCTGCAGCTAAACAAGAAACAGCGCGGGATGCTTTCCCACGAGGTCCAGCGCCTACTCGGCGCCGGGCAGCTCGTGCGCATCCACGGCGACCGCCTCAAGCGTCGCATCACCGCCGCTGATTTGCCCAAAACCGTCCCGGGCCGCAAAATTTTCACCCCGACACCACGCGGTGGACCAGTCCCGCCCCTGCCCCAGACTACGGCCCGAGTTGAGTCACCGA
>Ga0206956_1215_pt1 | contig 11481 bp, 9 predicted proteins | sample Alteio_BWOrgHeat_35_FD_153252 | JGI IMG/M metagenome (GOLD analysis project Ga0206956, IMG submission 153252) | Enriched cells from forest soil in Barre Woods Harvard Forest LTER site, Petersham, Massachusetts, United States -... | ecosystem: Environmental > Terrestrial > Soil > Temperate forest > O...
ATACATAGCAGAAAACCTCTAAGTAACACAAGCACAAAATGAACGGTCGCGGGATATTACCGCGCCGCACCATTTTCCAAACATCTCGCTTCTTGGCGCGCCATGTCAATAACCTCGCTGATACGCTTTAGCATGACATCAGTAAATATAGGGTAGTGACACACTTTTAACTTGACTTATGCTAAAGCGTATTAGTACAATACAGACACTATGAATCGCCTTAATTCTATTACTCGCTCGCAGGTGATCGGATGCCTAATCGAAGGCTGTTCGATAAGGGCAACAGTACGGATGACCGGGGTTGCTAAGAAAACTGTCTTGCGGCTACTGGTGGAAGTTGGCGAAGTGTGCGCCGATTATCAGGACTACGCGTTCCGCAATCTGCAATCGAAGCGGCTTCAACTGGACGAAATGTGGAGTTGGATTTATTGCAAGGAAAAGAATCGGACAGAAGAGATTGCCCGCATGAATCCTGATGCGGGCGACGTATGGCTCTGGGTGTGCGTAGATGCGGACTCGAAATTAGTGCCGTCATGGCGGCTGGGACAGCGCGATTTGGCGACCGCGAAGGACTTCGTGAGTGATATTGCGAAGCGGGTACGTGGTCGCGTACAGATCACAACGGATGCGCTAAAGACCTACCTTAACGTGATCGAAGATGCTTTCGGCGGGGATTGCGATTACGCGGTTTTGCACAAAATCTATGGTGCTCCTACTGAGAACGAAACGCGCTACTCGCCAGCGAAGTGTATCGGCTGTGAGATGAAAGAGATGAACGGGCGGCCCGATCCGAAGCATGTTTCCACGTCCTTTGTGGAGCGGCAGAACTGGACGGTGCGTACCAACATGCGCCGTTACACAAGGCTCTCGAATGGATTCTCGCGTAAGTTAGAGAACCACGCGGCTGCGACTGCGCTAAACTACTTCGCGTACAATTTCATCAAGATTCACCGGACCTTGCGAACAAGCCCCGCAATGGCCGCTGGCGTCACAGATCGGCTGTGGAGCGTAGAAGATTTGGTGGCTCTCTGGGAAGCCTACGAGCAGCGGAGGGCGGAAAGAGCGGCGTAGCCAATGAAGACAGCCCTAGGTTTCATTTGTTTCCTTGCTGGGATAGCTCTTTGTGTAATGGGTGGCTATGTCCATTACACAACGGTTGCAGACATTCCCGCTGCCGCCATGACTTTGCGTCTCCAATCGACAGGGTGGGAATGGTGGGCTGGGGCGGTCGTCTTATTCGCGCTTACTTGCGTGTTGCTTTAAAAATTAACAATTCAAAGTAGCCCACTACCCAACGCATTGGTTGTTTGACGTAGCTTTTTACCGGTGCTACCGTCACCCTTTCCCCCAACATGCGTCAGCGCATCGAGTACGCCCTCGCCTGGGTGATCATCAAGTTCATAGGAGCGTTGCCTCGTCCGTTGGCACGCGCCGCGGGAATCAGCCTTGGTTGGATCGTTTACGTTCTGCATGTCCGGCTGAGGCGCGTGGGGATGCATAATCTGGCGCTGGCATTTCCGGAGAAGAGCCATCACCAGCGCGCCAAAATCCTACGTGGGGTTTTTACTTCGTTTGGAAGGCAAGCCGCGGAAGTGTGTTTGTTTCCCAAGTACACGCGGGAAAATGTAAACAAAGTCGTAATCTACGACGGATTCGAAAACTTCGAGCGCGCCTTGGCCCGAGGCAAGGGTGTGCTGTTTCTGACCGCGCATCTGGGAGCGTGGGAGCTCTCAGCCTTCACGCATTCCCTGCACGGACACCCGCTGCACGTCGTCATGCGGCCGCTCGACAACGTCTACCTCGATCGCCTGACCCGCCAATATCGCACCATGCACGGCAACTCCATGGTGGACAAAGACGACTTCGTCCGCGGCTTGCTCTCCGCCATGAAAGCCGGAGAAACCGTGGGCATTCTCATGGACACGAACATGACCCCGCCGCAAGGCGTGTTCGTCGATTTCTTCGGAATTAAGGCATGCACGGCGAGCGGCTTGGCCAGAATCGCATTACGCACCGATGCAGCGGTTGTCCCAGGTTTCACAATCTGGGATCCCGCCCTGCGAAAATACCGCCTACGCTTTGACCCTGCGATCAATCTGGTGCGCACCGGAAATGACGATGCGGACGCAGTTGCAAATACAGCGTTGTTCACAAAAGTAATTGAAGATTATGTCCGCCGATATCCGGATCAATGGCTATGGGTCCATCGCCGTTGGAAGACGAGGCCAGAAGGCCAGCCGCCGCTTTATTAGCAACAGATATGTTGCTTGTCACGTTCCCGCTCAAAACCAGTCGCTCCGATACGCAATCCACCAGCTCACGTACACAATCGGGATGGTTGCCGCCAACGCCCACCACAACGGCAGAATAAAATCCGCCGCCAATCCCAGCACGGTGAAGCTGATCCAGAAAATCTTCCGCTCCATTCGAACATTCTAGCCCTTGCTTTCCTTTCCCACGGCAAACGTATAAAAAGGTGCCATGACTTTAGTCAGGGCTCGATCCGTCAAAGAGGTCGCCGAGTTTGTACAGGCCCGCGTGCTCGGAGACGAAAGTGCGCAATTGACGGGCATTGCGAGCGTCCAATCGGCCGGGCCGGGCGATCTGGTTTTCGTGGACGACGAAAAGCATGTGCGCCCAGCCTTGGAATCGCAGGCTGCAGCGGTAATCGCCGGTGAATTCGCGACAGGGAAGCCAACCTCCAAGCCACTGCTGCTCGCCAAGCAACCGCGTCTGGCTTTTGCCCGCGCAGCGCAACTTATTTGTGCTAAACCCGAGCCCAAGCCCATCATCCATCCCAGCGCAATCGTGCATCCGTCGGCGCGAACAGCGAGCGACGTCACAATCGAAGCGCGAGTAGTCATCGGCGAAGGCGCGGACATCGGAGACAACACACGGATCGGCGCCGGCAGTGTGATCGGCGCGAACGCAATCATCGGACGCAATTGTGATCTGTATCCGAACGTGACAATCTATCCGGGCGTTCGTCTCGGAGACCGCGTAATCGTTCACTCCGGCGCGGTCCTCGGCAGTGATGGCTTCGGTTACGTGCGAGATCAGGCGACCGGTCATTACGAAAAGTTCCCTCAGGTCGGCAAGCTCGAAATCGAAGACGACGTCGAGATCGGCGCCAACACAACCGTAGATCGCGGAGCTCTCGATGTAACCCGCATCGCCCGAGGCACAAAAATCGACAATCTCGTCCACATCGCTCACAACTGCCAAATCGGGGAAGACGTCGTTATCGCCGCGCAAACCGGCCTTTCCGGCAGCGCGTTGCTGGAAAATGGCGTGGTAGTGGCGGGTCAGGTCGGCATTGCCGATCATGTTCGCATCGAGGCAGGCGCGATCCTGGGCGCACAATGTGGCGTTCCCAGCAAGAAGGTAATTCGCGGCAAGGGCGTAGTTTTCTGGGGCACGCCGGCGCGGCCCATCCAGCAATACCTCAAAGAACTGGCTGTGCTGGCACGGCTGGCAAGAAAAAAGTAGGCTGTTTGTATGGCGCGGGCGCCATCGCGCGCGAAATCGATCACCATGGCAATTGTCGTAATCGGCGGACATTCGCGCAGTGTAGGTAAGACCAGCGTAGTTGCCGGCCTGATCGCAGCTTTGCCGGAATATCGCTGGACCGCCCTTAAAATCACACAATATGGACACGGAGTGTGCTCGCTCAACGGCGAATCCTGCCACTGCGCTACCGATGATCACAGTTGGGCGATCTCGGAAGAGAAAGATCGTTCCGGCGAGTCCGACACCTCGCGCTTTCTCATAGCTGGCGCGGTCCGCGCCCTTTGGGTACGCACTGAACAAGGCCGTTTGGCAGAAGCCGTACCGACCATCCGCCTTCGGCTCGCCGAGTCGGAAAATGCAATCCTCGAATCAAACAGCATTCTGAAGTTTGTCCGTCCGGATCTTTATTTGACGGTTCTTGACCGAGCGACCGCGGATTTCAAACGCTCAGCCCAGGAATTTCTCGACCAAGCCGATGCCGTTATTTTGCATGCGCCTAAGGAAGACAGGGCGGCGTGGACAGGCATCTCGCTAAAACCAGTTGCAAGCCGCCCGATCTTCCACATTCACCCGCCCGAGTACGTAACGAAAGAAATCGCTGAGTTTGTCAGAATGAAAGTCAGTAGCGACCTAAAGCCTAAAGCCTGAAGCCCGCCTTTTGCTATCCTGCTCACGTGTCACACATTCACAAACGTGCATGGCTCCTCGTTCTGTTCTCCGCCGTCCTGCAGATCCTGATATTCCCGCTTCCCAATCTCTACATGCTCTGCTGGGTAGCGGTTACGCCGCTGTTGATCGCGCTTTTGCGGGCGCGACAGCCGGACACGCTACAGCTGCGAGCAGGAATCAAACTGCTTCCCGCCAAGCCGCTGCAAGGGTTTTTGCTCGGATACGCTTGCGGGATTCTCTGGTACGCCGGTACCTGCTATTGGATTTACAGCGTCATGCATCAGTACGGTGGCGTGAGCGTGCCAGTCGGAATTGTCATTCTGATTTTGTTCTGCCTGTACCTTGCGATCTACCACGGGGTCTTTGGCCTGTTGGTGAGCTTGGTAGCGGGGAACCGTCCAGTTAACCTGCGAGTGTTGCTGCTCTCGCCCGTGCTCTGGGTCGGCGTCGAACTGGCTCGCACCCGCATCACCGGATTCCCCTGGGGCCTGCTCGGCACTACCCAGGTGGATAACATTCCTCTAGCTCGCATCGCCTCAGTCACGGGCGTCTACGGAATATCGTTTGAGATCATGCTAGTAAATGCGGCTTTGACTGCTGCCTTTCTCGTGCCACGCGATAAACGAACACGTCTCTTGCTCGCAACCATCGTCGCCGCCGTTATTCTGCAAGCCGGAAGTCTGGTTTCCGCGCCCGCACCTCCCGCCGACCACACCGCCGTTCTTGTGCAGGCCAATGTACCCATCCTCGAAGGTTCCGATTGGACGAAGCAGTATTTCAACGATACTTTACGCGACTTGACTGAAATCAGTCTGGCTGCCGCCAGCGGTCCGTCGCATGCCGATTTGATTGTCTGGCCTGAGAACCCGGCGCCGTTTTACACCAGCGATCCACTCTTCCGCGACGCAGTGAGCAACGTTGCGCGACAATCGAACGCGTGGGTGCTCGCCGGCAGTATCGGCATTCGCAACGCCAGTGCGACGCCAGCGCAGCCCACTGAAATCTACAACTCGGCCTCGCTCGTAAGCCCGACCGGGGATTGGGTTTCTCGCTACGACAAAATTCATCTCGTCCCATTCGGCGAATACGTCCCCTTCAAGCAAATTTTTTCTTTTGCAGGAGGCTTGACCAAAGAAGTCGGAGATTTTTCCCGAGGCACTTCGCGCGTGCCCCTCGACGCGGGCGGAAGCAAGCTTGGCGTCTTCATCTGTTACGAATCCATTTTTCCGGACGACATCCGACAGTTCGCCAACAACGGAGCCCAGGTGTTGGTTAATATTTCCAACGATGGCTGGTACGGCGACAGCGGAGCCTATGCCCAGCATCTCAAGCAATCCCGCATGCGTGCTGTTGAGAACGGTCGCTGGCTGCTCCTGGACACAAACACCGGGCGCACCGCAGTGATCGATCCCAACGGACAAATCGTGGCCAGCGCCGATCGCAAAATACGCACGGTGCTGCAGGCTCCGTATGCTCTATCGAACGTGACAACGTTCTACACCCGCCACGGAGACTGGTTCGCCTATCTGTGTGCGATAATTTCATTAGCAGCGCTGTTCATGCGGCTGTTAGCTCGAACGCCAAAAGAAACCTAGCAAGTTACGTTTCTATGGCCAGCAACGTCTCCCGCGACGAATTCAAAGAGGAAACATCATGGTCGAAGAGTTAGAAAAAGAATACGCACCTCTGAAAGACAAAGTCCGCGAACTACGGGAGTATCTTTGACGCGGGTAATCTGCGCCAACATCTGACCGAGATCGAAAAACAAGCTTCCGAACCCAATCTCTGGTCGAATCCACAAAAATCCCAGCAGGTCATGCGCGAAAAAAAGCGCCTGGAAGATATGTTGGCCAACGAAGCCAACCTCATCCGTCACAGCGACGACATTTCCGCCTACTTCGATCTGGCCCGCGAAGGCGAGAGTGTCGACGCCGATCTGCGCCGCGAAATCGACTCGCTACGTCAACTCGTCGACCGCCTCGAAACCGAGACTCTGCTCTCGGGCGAGAACGACGCGCGCAACGCCATCGTGACCATTCATCCCCGGCGCGGGTGGCACGGAATCGCAGGACTGGGCGGACATGCTTCTGCGAATGTATTTGCGATGGGCGGAGCGGCAGGGCTTCGAAACCGTCCTCTACGACTACCAACCGGGAGAAGAGGCCGGCCTCAAATCCGCGACCTTCGCGGTTAACGGCGAATATGCCTTCGGCCTGCTGACCAGCGAAATCGGGGTGCATCGTCTCGTGCGCATTTCCCCATTCGATCAGGCCAAGCGCCGCCATACGTCTTTCGCCAGCGTCTTCGTTTCTCCGGAAATCGACGACAGCATCGACATCGTGATCAAGGCCGACGATTTGCGCATCGATACCTATCGTTCCAGCGGAAAAGGTGGGCAACACGTCAACACCACCGACTCCGCCGTGCGCATCACTCACATTCCCACCGGGATCGTCGCCGCGTGCCAGAACGAGCGCTCACAGCACAAGAACAAAGATCGAGCCATGAGCATGCTCCGTTCCAAGCTCTACGAAAACGAACTGGAGAAGAAGCGCGCCGCGACCAAGAAGATCGAAGATTCAAAACTGGACATCGACTTCGGCTCGCAAATCCGCTCGTACACTCTGCAACCGTATCGTCTGATCAAAGACCACAGAACCAAGATGGAAGTCGGCGACGTCGACCGCGTAATCGACGGCGATCTGCAACCGTTCATCCGCGCCTATCTACAGATGCGCCGCAGCGAGAAACAATCGTAAGCGCGTGGGGAGAGCCGCCCGCCTGTCCAACCGATCGAAGCTCAGCGCGCAAACTTCCATAGTCGCCTTTCTCTTCGCCGACTGATAACATTCCATGCCTGAGGCCCAAACCAACTGCTGAACCAGACCATTTCGCACTACCGAATTCTCGAGAAACTCGGCGGCGGAGGTATGGGCGTCGTCTACAAAGCGGAAGACATCAAGCTCGGCCGCTTCGTAGCCCTCAAATTTCTGCCGGATGATGTAGCCAAAGATCCCCAGGCCTTGAGCCGCTTTCAGCGCGAAGCCAAGGCCGCCTCGGCTCTGAATCACCCGAACATCTGCACTATTCATGAGATCGATGAGCAGGACGGTCAGGCTTTCATCGTGATGGAATTTCTCGACGGCGTGACCCTGAAACACCGTATCTCGGGTCAGCCGCTGGATACCGAGACTTTACTCTCGCTGGCGATCGAGATCGCGGACGCACTCGACGCCGCCCACACCGAAGGCATTGTTCATCGCGATATCAAGCCCGCCAACTTGTTCGTCACCAAACGCGGCCACGCAAAAATCCTCGATTTCGGCCTCGCGAAGCTTACTCCGGTGACCGGCAAATCCGGTGACGCAGGAGCAACAGCGGCAACCATGGCAGGCATGAGCCAGGTTTTTCTGACCAGCCCGGGCACCGCGGTTGGCACCGTGGCATATATGTCGCCGGAGCAGGCCAAGGGAAAAGAGCTGGACGCACGCACCGATCTGTTCTCGTTCGGCGCGGTGCTCTACGAAATGGCGACCGGTACGCTGCCGTTTCGCGGCGACACTTCGGCGATGATCTTCGACGCCATCCTGAATCGCATGCCACCCGCGCCGGCACGCCTCAATCCGGACGTCCCACCCCGGCTAGAAGAAATCATCAACAAGGCGCTGGAGAAAGATCGCGACCTCCGTTATCAGCACGCTTCCGAAATGCGGGGCGACCTCAAGCGATTGCAACGAGACAGCAGCTCCGGCCGCCGCTCGGCATATCAAGCTGTGGACGAGGAGGCGAGCCCGTCAGCACAATCGGCTCCGGCGAGTGCAAAACATCCGACTGATTCCGCGCAAGTTTCCGCGGCCAGCGCATCCGCACAAGTCCCAGCGCGCCCAGAAAACGGAAGCAAGAAATTGCTGGCGATCACTCTGGCAGTCGTATTGGCGGCAGTTGCAGCTTTCGGAATCTACAAATTTGCAGGCCGTCCCTCGAAACCAGCGGCGGCAGCGTTCCAAAATATCCACCTAACCCGTTTGACGAACACCGGCAAGTCGCGCGTGGCTGCTATCTCGCCCGACGGCAAATACGTTGTCCACGTGATCGAAGACGCTGGAAAACAGAGTCTTTGGGTGCGACAGGTTACCACCGCAAACAACGTACAGGTCGTTCCCCCAGCGGAGGTCGTGTACTTTGGCATGACGTTCTCCAGTGACGGCAACTACGTCTACTACGTGACGGCCGGCAAGAATGAGACCCAGGCATTGCTCTATCAGGTACCGGTGCTCGGAGGATCGCCGCGAATGTTGGTCGTAGACATCGACGATCCCGTCACTCTTTCGCCCGACGGTTCCCAAATCGCCTTCGCCCGCTTCGCCCCGTCGAAAGGGACGGACGATCTTACGGTCGCGAGGGCAGATGGATCCGAGCAACACGTTGTGGCAAGCCGTAAGCTCCCCACAAGGTACGCCGCCTCCTGGTTCAGTAACAGTGCCGGTCCGAGCTGGTCGCCGGATGGCCGGACCATCGCCACAGTTGCCTCCGAGGGCATGGGCGCCGCTCAGTGGAGCGTGGTGGGTGTGCCGGTCCCAACCGGAGCGGAAAAAACGATTTCATCCAACAGGTGGTCCAGCCCCGGCCGCGTAGCCTGGCTGGGCGACGGTAGCGGGTTCGTGCTCGACGCCGCCGATCAAAGTTCCAGCCTTTTGCCGCAGCTCTGGTTTGTCCCTTATCCCAGCGGGGAGGCGCGACGCATCACGAACGACTTGAACCGGTATTTCGGAGTCAGTCTTACTGCCGATTCCAGCGCGCTGGTTACGGTGCAGACCGAAGTCTCGTCGTCAATTTGGATCGCCCCGCAGGGTGCCGCCGCGACCGCTCGACAGCTCACGTCCGGGAGCGGGACCAGCGAAGGTCTAGCCGGCATCGCGTCCCTGCCGAACGGTGGCGTTCTGTACACTTCAAACGCAAGCGGCCATCGCGATATTTGGAGCCTGGGCGCCGATGGCAGCAGCCCAGCGCAATTGACCGTGAACGCGGGCAATAACCTTCAACCCGCCGTTTCTCCCGATGGCCGAACCGTGGTTTTTTCCTCCGACCGCGACGGTCGTCGCAATATCTGGAGCATGAATATTGATGGCAGCAGCCAAAAACAGCTTACGGATGGAGGCAGCGACGTCAATCCGCGGATCACGGCCGACGGAAAGTGGCTGATTTACGAATCTTCGCGCAATGGCAAAATCTGGCTTTGGAAGCAGCCTCTCTCTGGTGGCACGTCTCAGCCCCTCACCCAAAGTACTGCAACCAATCCTACAATCTCTCCCGACGGAAAGTGGATCGCGATTTATGCGCTAGAGGAACCAGCAGACCGCTTTGAGATCGCCTATATGCCCATTGAGGGTGGCGAGCCAACCAAGCTTTCCTACTTGGTGGACACGTCGTTTGGATGGTCTCCCGACAGCAAGGCTGTGATGTATGTGGATAACAGAAATGGCGTTTCCAACCTGATGAGCCAGCCTCTCGACGGCCATCCGCCCAAGCAGATCACGAAGTTTACCGAGGGTACAATCTTCAATTTCGCATGGTCCCCTGACGGCAAGCAATTGTTCCTGGCGCGCGGTTCCGTAAACAGCGACGTAGTCCTGATCAATAATGTGAAGTAGTTTCTTGCGTCATCAATAATGTGAAGTAGTTTCTTGCGTCGCTGAAACCGTATAGAACGGTCCATCAAGTGCCTTTCGTAACGTTACTGCTCACCAAATTGCTAGCGAAACAACCCTGCTCGGCGCGATCCTATACTGTCCAGCATTGTTCGGAGCTGACCAACATCTATGCCACGCATGATCGACACCATCCGCTCGTCAATGGCGTCTTCGCAAGTGATGCAGACTGCCGCTCGGGGAGCGCTCGCCGTCCCTCCGCAGGACATGATCGAGATCCTGGTTTATCTGGCGACGCAGACCAAAATCTTCGCCGAGCGTGCCCGCCTCACCCTGGCCGGATGGGACGAATCCTCTTCGCGCAAAGCCGCAGCCGATCCGCACACCCCGAAAGAAGTCTTGGCCTACATGATCACACCCGGGAATCTTCGGCCAACGCTGCTTCCTGCATTGCTTGAGAATCCTTCTGTTTCCGACCAGTCCTTGGCTGAACTTGCCGCTGCGGCCTCGCGCTATATGCTGGAAACCCTGGTCAAGAGCCAACGTGTCAACCAGTCCAAAACGATTCTGAGTTCACTAAGCTCCAACCCGAACTTGAACCCTACGCAATCTTCGGCGATTGCGGAGAAGCTTGCTTCATTCGCTCCGCAAGCTGCGCAGGAACCCCAGACCACAGCGCCGTCGCAAGAAGCGACAGCCGAACCTATAATGCCAGAGCTTCTCAATCAAGCAACGGGTGTTGACCCCGGCACGGACGAAGCCACTGACACAACGACCGCCGCATACCTGACTGAGCATGCCACCGAAATCTCCGCCGAAGGCGACAAACCGTTCCAGCCGATCGGCGGAGTAGAGGAACTTCCGTCTGCCGTTGCCGAGCTTCCCGAACCGGCGCCCGTCGAGGCAAAAACAGAAGCAGTCACTTCGAATTCCTCCCAAGGTGCAGCCACGGCAGTGAAGAAAGCGCCGTCTGCAGTCAAAAAGGCCTATCTCAGTCCCGAAGAACAACGAGGTAGCGCGCTCCAGAAAATCTCCAAGCTTGGTATCACCGGACGCATTCAACTGGCGATGAAAGGCAGCAAGGAAGAACGGTCGCTCCTCATTCGCGACGGGACGAAAATCGTGGCCCTCGCTGTGCTCGAATCACCGAAGCTGACCGATGGCGAAGTCGAAAAGTTTGCCAATCAAAAGAATGTGCTCGAGGCGGTTCTACGTGCTATTACTCTGAAGCGCCGCTTCATGAAGCAATACGCGGTCGTGCGAAACCTTTGCAACAACCCTCGAACGCCCATCGATGTCTCCCTGGGCCTGATCAAGCATTTGCTGGCCACGGATCTTAAGAACCTTGCCGGCAATAAAGAAGTCTCGGATACGGTTCGTAAAATGGCGCTCCGAATGTTCAGGCAGAAGTCAGAAACGGTTAAGAAAGATTAGAAAGCGAGGAGCCGCAAAGTTGGCTTCCCCGACCGGCGTCGCTACAATGCTTGGGATGTCTTCATCCCCTCAACCTGATCCCATTGCAGATCTGTTGCAACGTTCCAAAACCATCGCCGTAGTCGGACTCTCGAACAGCCCCATGCGCCCGAGTTACGGAGTTTCCGCATACATGCAGTCGAACGGCTACCGAATAATTCCGGTCAATCCTAAAATTAAA